>ENA-ORRZ01000928-ORRZ01000928.1-human-gut-metagenome-genome-assembly--contig:-NODE-928-length-22718-cov-2.670211_pt1 | contig 22718 bp, 21 predicted proteins | sample MGYA00242185_ERZ509152 | MGnify/ENA primary metagenome ERZ509152 (study PRJEB26280, sample SAMEA2338668) | human gut metagenome | biome: human gut; feature: human-associated habitat; material: faeces... | reverse complement strand
CTTCCCTGGCCGTTTTTCCCCAGGATCGCCCGGATCAGAGTCGATTTTCCACAGCCGTTTCTTCCGCTGAGAGCCGCCCGGTCTCCTTTTTCTATGGAAAAGCCCAGCCCTTCAAAAACCGGCCTCCCGGCGTCTCTGTACCGTATGCTGTAATCCCTGGCTTCCACAAGCACCGACTTGTGGTGGGACAGCTTTGTGAGCTTCAGATCTGCGGGGACCTCCAGATCCTTCAGCAGTCCCTCCTTCTCCCGGATCTCCCGGCCGATCCGTTTTTCCATCTGCTTTACACGGCTCTGCATCTTCTTCGTTTTGGCTCCGATGTAGCTGCGCGATCCATTCCCCCGGTCATGCTCCTTGATGGGATCGTAGCCGATCTTGGTGCGCTCATTCTTATCTGCCCATCCGGCGGCCCGGGCCGAAGCCTCCCTAAGCTTCCGGATCTCCTTCAGGTGCTTTTCGTTTTCCGATGCGGCAAACTGGTCCTTTCGGGTCTTGTTTTCCCACCAGACAGAAAAGCTCCCGTTCATCACCTCAATGGTCTTCCGGTTCAGCACCAGGCAGTGGTCCGTACAGGCGTCCAGAAGCTCCCGGTCGTGGGACACCAGGATAAAGCCCTTTTTTGACGCCAGGTACGTCTGTACCGCTTCCCTGGCCTCCAGGTCCAGATGGTTGGTGGGCTCGTCAATGAGAAAAAATCCTCCATTCCCGGCAAACAGGACAGCCAGGAGGATCTTCGTCCGTTCTCCCGGACTTAAGCTGCCGAAGGGCCGGTAAAGGATCTCGTCCGTTTCCCCCAGGTCCGCCAGCTCACGGGCCGCCTGCCAGAGCTCACAGCCCTCCTCCAGCTCGTCTATAAACGCCCAGGCCTCCATCCCCATCTGGCGTTCTGTGACCAGATAGGGAAAATAGCGGAACCCGGAGGGGGCGTCAATGGTGCCCTGGTATCGGTATTTTCCCAGCAGCAGATTTAAAAACGTGGTCTTTCCCTTTCCGTTCCTTCCGATGAATCCCAGTCTCCAGTCCGTATCAATGGAAAAGGAAACATCCTCAAAAATATTGTCAATGCCTCCGTCGTAGCAGAATGTAAGGTCTTTTACCCGGATCTGTGCCATATAAATCCCTCCTTTTTGCGGTCCTCCTTACGGCCCGGATCCCATTTCCAGGCATAAAAAAGGAACCGCCCGCTGCCAGACAGTTCCATTATGCATCACAACCCGCCATTGATCTGTAAATTTACGCACGAAAAAAAGGGGTTATGAGAACATAATCCACTTCTGGCGGCATGAAAAAAACGTATGGAGCCTGCGGCCCATACCATTTAAAGGTTTCATGTCATCAAAAGCAGATTATTTTCTCATCCTTTCACCCCTTCCTGTCAGTTACCGCCCATTCTAGCACGTTTTCTCCCGGATGTCAACCGGGACCCCGTTCTGGCCCCGGTCTCTTCACAGCCTCCCCATGGCGCGCAGGAAAACGCGCGGTCCGGCGGGAACGGCGGGAGCATCCTCCTTATTCCTGGCAGAAAAACGTAAAATCCCCCTCTGCAAACAGCTTCCCGGAATCCCTTCCATAAACGCCGGAATGACAGAAGGACACGGTCCGGCCCCTTTTTGTGACCCTGGCCTCCGCATACAAAGGCTCTGACGGACCGGCAGAGCGCAGGAACCGGAAGGAAGAATCGATGGTCACACACGTCCTCCCATCGTTTCTCACCAGAAGCCCCGCAGCCGCCTCCGCCATCAGAAACATCAGTCCCGCATGGACGCCGCCCATGAAATTCAGGGAGGTCTTTTCCGGATCCATCTCCACCCGCGCCGCCGTCTCTGAAAGCTCCACGGCCCGGACGCCGTTATGGATCATAAACGCATTGTTTTCATTGGCCCGTTTCATCTGTTCCTTATAGTCCATGACCTGCCTCCTTAAAAAGCTCATTCACCGCCTCCGTATATTCAGAAAGGTGTGTGGATTTCTTGATCCTCTTTTCCAGCTTCGGGCTGTCGGGAAACTGGACGATCATATGGGCCCACAGCTCCTTCATGCGGAACAGCACGTTCCTGTCCCCGCTCATCAGCTCCCCGTAGGCCTCAAAAAGAGCGTCATGGAACTGCCTTAAGCGGACCAGATCCGGGCCGTCCTCCGTCTCTTTACAGGTCCCGTCCATACCGGTTTCCTCCGCTTCTATTTTTAAAAGCTTCTCTCCCAGCTCCGGATCCATAATGAGCCCCCGGCCCAGCATGATCCGTTCCACCGCCGGAAACTGCTCCCGGAACCGTCTGTAATCTGCCACGGTAAAAATATCCCCGTTATATACCACTGGATTTTTACTGGCCTCCAAGGCGCTGGAAAACACCTCCAGATCCGGGTGGTTCTTATAAAAGTCCTTCTGGATCCTGGGGTGGATGGTCAGCTCATAAATGGGATACTGGTTATAGATCTCCATGAGCTGCGGCCATTCCTCCGGGGAATTTTTTCCGATCCTGGTCTTTACAGACACCAGGATCTCCCCGCCCGTCACCATGGGATCCGAAAAGATCCTGTCTAAAAGCGCGTCCAGCTCCTCCGGATACATCAAAAGCCCCGAGCCCTTCTTCTTGGCCGTCACAGTTCCCGACGGACAGCCCAGATTCAGATTGATCTCCCGGTACCCCAGGTCCCGCAAAAGCCTGGCTCCCTTCAGGAAGCCCTCCGGATGATTGACCAGAAGCTGGGGCACCGGACGGATCTCCCCGTTATTTTCCGGCAGCACGTCCTTTAACTCCCTTGTGCTCAGGCCGTTTTCCGCACTGGGCGACAAAAACGGGGTGTAATACTTTTCCACCCCGCCGAAGAACCTATGATGCAGATTTCTATATGTATAACTGGTGATCCCCTCCATGGGGGCAAAATAAAACTCCATATTCCTCCTGTTTTCAGCCGTCATTTTCCGGCGGGCCTTCCGCCTTAAACGATCTTGCTTCCATTGGCCGTCATCTTAAACTTGGCGCCCAGCATCTCCGAAGCTCTGCGGCACATGAGCATCCTCTCTAAGAAGATCTCAAAATACTCCAGCATGGAGCAGATATTTTCGTCGATCTGCAGGTCCAGTGTCACCAGATTTTTCTCCGGGCACACCGTAAGCCTTGCCTCAGTGACTGCATAATTGACCCGGTCATGGATATCAAAGCTGGCCTTATCCTTATTCCTTACACGGTTTCTTCTTACGTCGGTCTTATCCGCAATGATCAGAGCCGCCGAAATGGCGTCCACGGCCCCTCCGGTGGATTCGTCATGGTTTCCAATGGCGGACACCACCGTAACCCGGTCCTCCAGGGGCAGGTCTGTTCTGGATAAGATCTGCTCAGCCAGAAGCGCGCCGTATTCTGCATGGCGGTGCCGGTTGATGGCGTTTCCCATATCGTGCATGAAGCCGGCAATCTTCGCCACCTCCCGGTCATGCTCGCTGTATCCAAATTTTTCAAGGATCATGGCTGCCCGCTCCGCCACCATGGCGCAGTGGGCTCCGGAATGGTCCGTAAAGCCCATGGTCCCAAGATTATCGTTTCCTTTTTTCAAATATGCGAGAACCTCTCTGTTCTCCCGGATGTCCTTATACGTCAATTCTTTTCTCCTCTTATCTCTTCTTTTCTTCTCTCTTCTCGTCACCTCTCCAACATACAGGATTTTGGGCCCTCCGTCAACCGTATTCTGGTAATAGATTTGTAAATTCCAGGTAAAATCGCGGCAGACGATTTTATCTGCATAGACAGCCGTTTTCTACATATTATCTATTTCATCCTTATAAAAGGATTCGATCCCCTCTTTCATTTTTTGAAACTCCGGGATATACCGCTGCAAAACTGCGTCAACTAAACGTCTGGCCGCCAATGCGTCATAAATATGCGTCATGTCATTTCTCGCTCTCAGCATTTCCAGCCAGACATTTTCGTCGATAAAATCATATATAGTAAATGCTGTTTTTAATATCATTTTAGGTGAGCCGCTGGCGGAAATGCTCTGTCCCTCATAGCTCAGCAGCTCTTTCAGAACCTTCCAGCCAAGCTCGAACTGAATAAAAAATTTATCTATGATCCCGCCAATAATAAACTCATTTGTCAGATCCTCCTGATCCGCCAACGCCAGCACATTCAAATTTGATTTAAAATGATCAAATTTTTTCATACAGCACCCTTCCCTCTCTCTGAATCGATTCCATCAGTTCCTCTTGGATCTTTTCATCCAGATCAACTATATCAAACTTCAAAAGCGTTGATGTATCTTCATTCACATCAATGGAAAACCGGATAAAATCGCCGCCCTCGACTGCCAGATCTATATCACTTTTTTCTCTGAAATCTCCCCGGGCCCTTGAACCGAATAAAATCACTTTTCTCACTTCATATTTTTGGGCCAGGCTCCGTATTTCATCAACCACCTGCTGCCTGATTCCAGTTCCTTCCATATGATCATGCATCCTTTCCACTATTTTCTCTGCTGGAATACATCTTATTGCATCGCCAATATTACGGCATCACTTCTTATATCTATTAGTATAACTGAAATTATATCAAGAAACAAATAAATTTAAAAAAGGATGCCGCCCGATCCCATACCAGTGACCAGGCGGCGCCCTTCTTTTTCTATCTATGCATTATATTTCGTTTCGTCCAGCATCCCTTCTGATTTCGCAACATAGATGCTGGCGGCAGAATCTCCCACCACGTTTAAAGCTGTTAAGAGCATTTCGATGGGCCGGTTGATGGCTAAGATCAGGCTGTACGCCAGAAGCGCGCTGTCATTTACATAACCCAGGCCGGACAGGATCGTGAACAGGATGATGGCTCCCGCTCCCGGTGCAGCCGGGGTCCCCACCGATGCGATCAGCACCAGCAAAGCCACCACCACAAGCTGGCCAAAGGTCACGTCATATCCGGCGCAGCCGGCGATAAACAGAGTCGCAACCACCTGCATGATGGCCGTACCGTTCATGTTGATGGTCATTCCCAGCGGGAGAACGAAAGAGGAGATCTTTTCGTCCACGCCCAGCTCCTCCACCGTAGTCTTCACATTGAGAGGCAGGGTAGCCGCACTGGATGAAGTGGAAAAGCCGAAAACTGCCACCTTTAAGATCTTGCTGGCAAACTTAAACGGATTTAACCTGGTGCTGGCTGCCACAAACAGCGGATAGCCCACAAACAGGAAGGCCAGCAAAAGGATGGTCGTTGCCACCACATACGTCATGGCCGGCTTCAGATGGTGGATGCCATAGATGGCAAAGGTCCTGGACAGCAGGACAAAAATGGCAATGGGACCGAACTTCGTAACCACATAGTTTAAAAATACCACGACAATATCGTTGATCTCTGTGATCAGCTTCTTTAATACGGAGGTCCTTTCCTCTCCCAGGGCATTCATGCACAGTCCCAGGGTTACGGCCAGAAATACAATGGCCAGTACAGAGGTATTGCTGGAAAAGGTCGCCGCAACGTTGGACGGCACCACGCTTAAGATCACATTTAACGGATTGGCACCGGTGGATCCGGCCTGTCCCTCCAGACCATCCACCTGGATGTTAAAAAGGCCGGCGCTGTAAATCATATATCCGGCTCCGCATGCCAGGACCAGGGCCATTGCCGAGCATACCAGGAATCCGCCGATGGTCTTAAAGGAAATCCTTCCAATGGCTCTCGTATCAGAGATCTGGCCAATGGCAAGGGTAATGGATGTAAATACCATAGGTACGATCACAAGCTGCAGCGAGCGGATGAACAGCTGGCCCAGGATATAAAAAAGTCCCAGGTCTTTTTCCGCGCCTGCGGCTGTGATATCCTGGAACAGGATACTGTTGATGGTCTTCCAGACGGCCTCCTGGCCGGAGCTGTTCAGGTTCTCTCTTAACATCATCAGCAGAAGACCGGCCGCAAGACCGCAGATAAGAGAAATTCCCATTCTTCTGGCAAGTGAATTGGTGGTTTTCTTTTGATTCTCCATGTCGCTTCTCCTCAATCTTATTTTTGCCTAAATCTTCCACATTATACCCGTATTCATTTTATTTAGCAAGGAGAATTTTATATTTTTTTAATGATTTTTTAAGATTTCCCCCGTTTTTTCACAGTGATCCCATCATTTTTCTTCCATGTGACCTCATATTCTTCCGTGGAATACGTAAAACCAGCAATAAAATACCGCCCTTCCTCATTCCGTTTTATCTTCAAGGAATAGCCGGTACAGTCCTCTGTCATTGCTCCCACATAGGGATACAGGACGCTGTCCCGATGATTGGGCGGTGCCAAAAATGCCTCGCTCCAGAACACCGACGCGTCCGAGCCTCCGGCTTCTCCATACTGGGCCTCACATATGGCCAGGGCATTTTTGATCTGCTCCGCCGTTTCATACAGCTCTGCCTCCCTGGCCCGTTCCACATAACCGGAGTAAATTCCGGCGGAGGCCGCCGCCAGCGCCGCCATAATGGCGATGACGGCCATCAGCTCCACCAGAGTGTACCCTTTACAGGATCTTTTCTTTCGTATCTGCGTGCTTTCCATTATTTTTCTTTTAAAAACGCATAAAAGGCCTGCTCCGCAGCCTCATTTTCCTCCGACACGGTCCCAACAGGCGCACAGTAAAAAATATATTCTTCCTTTCCGTCCAGGCCGAACATCTCTGAGGCCGCCGGAGAATCCATGGCCGCAATGGCACAGGTCCCCAGATCTAAGGCGCTGCAGGCCAGATACAGGTTTTCTGTCACATGGCCGGCGTCGATCATCATGACCCTGGGCGCATTAAAGGCGTATCTCCATTCGCCGCGGTAGGGCACGATGCTGTAATAAAAGATCACGCTGGACTTTAAGACCCATTTCTGGCGGCTCACCGACTGGACCACCCGGTCTGCAAAGGCCTCGTCCTTTATGTCCGCAGACTTTAAAAACTCCAGCCTGTGCTCCATGGGAAGGTAATGATAAAGCCCTGGCTCCAAGCCCTCCACATTGAGGATCAGCGGATAGCACTCAAAGGGATGCCTGGAACCGGCGCTGGGCACGGTCCGCAGAGTGGCATAATTGTTCCCGCGGATGCCCCGGATCCCCTGCTGGGCCCACAAAAGAAAGGACAGGGTCAGAAGATCCATGGAGCCGCCGGTAAATACCCGGTTGCTCCTCCGGTCGTGGAGGATCCGTAAAAAGCTCTTGTCCATGGGCAGATCCCCGAAGTTTTTCGGAAGCTCCATGGTATTTTCCGTCATGGGCGCCTTCACCAGAGGCGGCTGGGGCTTTTTTAAGGTCTGATCCGACTGGTATTCCTCCCTGGACCAGTCGATCAGTTCCCTGCTTCTTTTCATACGCGCTTTCATTTCCTGTTCTGTCATAGGTGTTTCCTCCCTTTTATATTTTCGGATCGCTCCGGTAAGATCTTCCAGTTCCTCCCACAGGCGCTGCTCTGCTGCTGCCCTCAGCTCCTGTATTCCATGATAAAAGTATACCACAGCCCCGTCCGCTCCGCCACCTAAACCTGTAAGCAGGAACCGGCGCGAAAGGCCGCAGCCCCCGCGCCGGTTTCCTATATTTTCATCTGTTTAGATCCACGCCCCGTCGCTTCCGACCGTATAGCCGTCGGGCGTCACCGTATTGGACAGCATGGCTCCCACCGGTCGGATTTTATATAGATCCCAATGCATTCCGGCAGGATCAGTCCTCCGCCGACAAAAGGATCCGGTCGTTATCAAGCTCCTTTCCGGCTCCGATGCGGAACTTCTCCAGAAGATCCGGCACAGTCATGCGGGACCGCTCCTCTCCCTTCACATCGAACACGATCCGGCCATCGTCCATCATCAGCGTCCGGTTTCCCATGGTCAGGGCCTGCTGCATATTGTGGGTGACCATCAGACAGGTGGTATGTTTTTTTGCCACGATCTTTTTCGTCAGCTCCAGCACCTTTTCCGCCGTGGCCGGATCCAGGGCCGCTGTGTGCTCATCCAACAGCAGTAAGAGCGGGGGCACCATGGTGGCCATAAGAAGGGTCAGGGCCTGGCGCTGGCCGCCGGATAAAAGGCCCACCGGCTGCTTCATCCGGTCCTCCAGCCCCATGTCCAGCATGGAAAGCTGCTCTCTGAAAAATTCCTTATCCTTTTTTGAGATCCGGCTGAAGGGGATGCTTCCTCTGGACGCCCGCAGATACGCCAGGGACAGGTTTTCCTCAATGGTCATATGGGGAGCCGTCCCCTTTAAGGGGTCCTGGAAGAGACGGCCGATGACGCGGCTCCTCTGGTACTCGGGCGCAAAGGTAATGTCCTTCCCGTTTAAGGTAATGGAACCGGAATCCGTAATAAAGCTCCCGGCAATGGCTGCGAACATGGTGGACTTGCCTGCGCCGTTGGAGCCGATGACCGTGGCAAAATCCCCCGGCTCCAGGTGGAGGGACAGATCCCGGATGGCCGCCTTTTCGTTGACCGTCCCCGGATTAAAGGTCTTTTTGATATGGTCCAGCTTTAGCATGACTGTCCCCTCCTTTTCTTCGCTTCCGCTTTCTTTTTCTGAAGTCCTGCCCACTCTCTTAAGGACGGGGAGGCAATGGCCAGGGCCACCACCACCGCTGTCACCAGCTTCAGACACTCGATGGGAACGATGGAGGTCTTAAGGATCATGGCATAAAGGAAGCGGTACAGAATGCTCCCGGTCACAGCTGCCGCCACATTTCTTCCCATGGAACGGCGGCCCAGAACAGTCTCTCCGATGATAAGGCAGGCCAGGCCAATGACCACGATCCCGGCTCCGCTGTTGATATCCGCCGATTTCTGGTACTGGCCCACCACAGCTCCTGAAAGGGCCGTTAAGGCGTTGGAGATACAGAGTCCCACAGTAATGGTAAACACCGGGTTCACCGACGACGCCCGCACCATATCCCGGTTGTCTCCGGTGGCGCGGATGCTTAAGCCCAGCCGGGTGCCCAGAAACCATACCAGGGCGGCTCCGGCAAACATGGTGATGCCGCCCGCCAGGATCAGCTTATAAAATCCGCCTCCGATCCCCAGGTCCCGGAACAGTGTGAACATGGTATCCTGCTTTAAGAGGCTCACATTGGAGCTCCAGCCCATGACCATGAGATTCACGGTGTAGAGCCCCGTATTGGTGATGATCCCGGCCAGGATCGACGGTACGCCCATCCTGGTCTGCAAAAACGCTGTCACATAACCGGCGCAGGCTCCCACCGCCATGGCTGCAAAAACCGCCAGCACCGGATGGCCGGCCGCCGCGCAGGTCACCGATACGGCTGCTCCCAAAACGAATCCACTGTCTGTGGTCATATCTGCGATATCCAGGATCCGGTAGCTTAAAAACAGGGCCATGGCCACCAGGGCATACATAAATCCCAGCTCCAGGGCTGTCTGAACCACATAAAGCATATCTTTCCCATCCTTCCATACTCTTTATTTTCTGCCTGGGAGCCTGCGCCCATTCTGTACAGGCCCCCGGCAGCCGCTTTCTTTAATCCTCTGTGGTGCCTACCTCCACCAGAGTTCCCATGTCCTTAAATACGGAATAATCGACTCCCAGGACCTGGGCTGTTTCGGTGTTCACAGTGATGATCCCGCCCTCGGCCAGATAAAAGTCCTCCAGGGAATCCATGCCCTCTGTCATGGCCGTATAAGCCAGGTCCGCCGTCTCATGGCCCAGGTCTGTGTAGTTGACGCCGCAGGTGGCAAAGGCGCCGTTCCTTACGAAGGAGTCGGCCCCGGTGTAGTGGGGGATCCCTGCCTCGGCCAGGCTCTCATAGATCGCCAGCTCTGCGGACATGATCACGTTGTCGGTGGGTGTAAAGATGGCGTCCACGTCCTCTGCGATCAGGGCGCTGGCCGCTGTGATCACCTCGTCGTTGGTGTTGGCCGTTTTCTCTGTGTATCCGATCCCCTTTTCCTCCAGATACGCCTTTGCCTCAGCGATGGGCGTTTTGGAGTTATCCTCCGATAAGGAATAAAGGAGTCCGACCTTTTTCACCTCCGGATCCTGGGCCAGCATCATATCCAGGATGAACTTTGTGTTCAGGGCGTCTGAGGTTCCGGTCACATAATCGATGCCCGTCATTTCCGCTGCCTCCGGATCGGAGATGGCCGCATAGACCACCGGAGTCTTCGTATCCTCAGCACAGGTGGCCATGACCTGGGCTGCCAGGGTGGCAATGGGGATCACCGCATCCACCTGCTCGGAGATCACCTGGGTCCCGATCTGGGTCAGCACCGACTGGTCTCCCTGGCCGGAATATACCTCATACTGGATGGAGACCCCGTTCTTTTCTGCCAGGGCATCCAGCTCCTCACAGACGGCGGCGGCGATCTCGTCCAGGGACGCATGGTCCATCTGCTTTACAACGGCCACGGTATATTCCCCGCTGTCTGCGTTTCCAGCCTCTGTATTTTCTCCGGCCCCGCCGGTCTTCTCCTCTTTTGTCTCCTTTGAGCCCTGGGGTGTTGTTTCCTCCGCCTTCGCCCCACTGGCCTCTGGGCTGCCTGACGTTTCCTTCCCTCCGCAGCCTCCTAAAAGTGCCGCTGTCACTGCTGCTGCCATCACTGCGCTCATCATTTTTTTCTTCATAGTCTTTCTCCTCCATGCTCTTAAATTTTTTTCGCATTTCAGAAACGGGAAACCAGCGGCGGTACGCGTCTGAGGCAGAATCCTCTTCCGCCCCATGACGATCCTCGCGGAACGTTTTTATGTCATGGAACCTATGTTCCTATAACACAAAAACCGCCTCAAGCTTTTTCGCTTGAGACGGTTATAATCGTTTATAATCGCGGTACCACTCAAATTGACATAAATGTCCACTTTCAATGCACTACCATGCATCCCTCATTGATAACGGGTTTGGTTCCCGGCAGCTCCTACTCTTTTCATTTCAGGCCGCCCTCGAAAGTCCATTCAGCGATCCCTTCCATACTGCAATCCCACCGCCTGCAGCTCTCTGTGATATCAGAAGAAGGCTTACTCCTCTTTCTCATCGGTTTCTCTTATTTCTGTGTCTGTATTCTATGCCACTTTAAAGCAAATGTCAACCCTTTTTTTGATTTTTTCCAAATTATCTGCCAGACCGCCCCGCAGCGCAGACGTTTTCTATTGCCACATGCCTCCGGCTGGATTATACTAGGGGCAAAAGGAAGAACTTTTACAGGGAGGGCGGAGCATGCAGCTGACTTATCTTCACATCCACAATTTCAAGTCCATCCGGGACATGGAGATCCGGGACATTGACCGGGCCCTGATCCTGGTGGGAAAAAACAATACAGGGAAGACCTCGGTCCTGGACGCGGTCTGCGCCGTCTGCGGCTGCTACCAGGTCCAGGAGGCTGATTTTAATGAAAGGGAACAGGCCATCCGCATCGACGCCTCCTTTTCCATCAGCGGCGAGGATCTGGCCCTGTTCCACCGTATGGGCATCGTCAGCCAGTATCGGCGGTACGAGGTGTGGAGGCGGGTCTTCGGCGAACGGCTTCCCTCCTTCTCCCAGGGAGAGCTTTGCTTTACCTTCCATGTAAATAAAGACGGAAAGGTCCGCTACGAGGATATTTCCCGGAAAAACAATCCCTATATCCCCATGATCCTCCCCAGGATCTACCGGATCACTGCCGACCGGGACTTAAGACAGCTCCAGAATGACCTCCTCATGTTCCAGGAAGACCGGCAGCTCAGAAAGCTCCGCTCCGGCTCCTGTATCTTCGATCCTGCCAAGGCCTGCAGCCACTGCTTCCGCTGTATCGGCCTCATCGACCAGAAAAAGCCCGCAGAGCTTTCCGCCGTGGAGACTGCCAGGCTCCTGGAATATAAGATCTATCAGCTGAATTTCAGCAGCTTTTCCAAAAAGCTCAGTGAAAACTTCCTGAAAAACGGCGGCTATGAAGAGATCCGCTGTTCCATAAACTGTGACACGGACCAGATGTTTTCCGTTACGGTCACGGCCTGCAATGAAAAAAGGGGGACAGAGACTCCGGTGGAATACCTGGGCAAAGGCATGCGGAGCATCTACATGCTGTCTCTCCTGGAAACGTATGTGGCCGAGCCGGACCGGATCCCCAGCATCATCCTGGTGGAGGACCCGGAGATCTTTCTCCATCCCCAGCTCCAGAAAATGTGCTGTGAGATCCTGTACCGCCTTTCCTTAAAAAACCAGGTGATCTTCCAGACCCATTCGCCGGATCTTCTGTTCAATTTCACGGCCCGCCAGATCCGCCAGGTGGTCTTAGACGACGACATGTATTCCGTGATCCGGGAAAAGACCGATCTGGGCCGGATCCTGGACGATCTGGGCTACGGGGCCAGCGATCTGATGAACGTGAGCTTCGTTTTTATTGTGGAAGGAAAGCAGGATAAGTCCCGGCTTCCCCTGCTGCTGGAAAACTACTACTCTGAGATCCGGGACCAGGAGGGACGGCTCTCCCGCATTTCCATCATCACCACCAACAGCTGTACCAACATCAAGACCTACGCCAATTTAAAATATATGAACCAGGTCTATATCCGGGACCAGTTCCTGATGATCCGGGACGGGGATGGAAAGGATCCGGAGGAGCTGGCGGGGCAGCTCTGCCGGTATTATGACGCGCGGAATGCCGAGGACGTGGACCGGCTCCCTAGAGTCACCAGAAGGAACGTGCTGATCCTGAAATATTATTCCTTTGAAAACTACTTCTTTGACCCGGAGATCATGGCACAGCTGGGCATTGTGGAAAGCGAGGAAGCCTTTTACGAGACCCTGTACAAAAAATGGCGTGAATATCTCCACCGGCTCACCAGCGGCCAGAAGCTCATAAAGGCCCTGGGCCGGGACTTCACTTCCCCGGAGGATATGAAGGACCATATGGAGGAGATCCGTATCCACCTGCGGGGCCACAACCTGTACGATATCTTTTACGGCCCCTTCCGCTCCCGGGAGCAGGAGATCTTAAAAGCCTACATCCGCCTGGCTCCCAGGGATGATTTTGAGGATATCTTAGACGCCATCGACAGCTTTCCATACTTTGACAGCAGAAAGAGCGGGAAACAGCACTGACTGTTCCCCGCCCTTCTTTTATAAAAGCTTCACTTCCAGATCCTCCACCCGCTGCTCATAAAACCGCATCCGCCATTCCACCGGCTTTCCCGGCTCAAAATACAGGGAGGAAAAGGTGCAACGCGGCTCTCCCTTCCCCGCCATGAAAATAGCCGTGGGCCCGTCGGCTCCGCCGACGATCCCGATGGCGCTGGCTCCTGCCATGACACACACATCATTCTTCGCCTCCGGAAGGAACCGGTCCTCCGGGTCCCTGGGCAGGATCCTCCGGGGACGGTCGCCGCCGCAGTCCTGGATCTGCAGCGCTCTCCTGGAAATCTCTGGGCTTACGGCGTAGGTCATGGCCGTCAGATGGGTGGGATACTCCCACTCCCCCATACGCCGGAGAAGCCTCCGTCTCTCTTCCTGTTCCATATCCTCCGGCGCTTCAAAGGCCTTCCGGTCCATCTCCTCCTCCTGGTATTCCAGGACCGTCAGCACATGACGCTCTCCTGTGGAGGGATGGATAAAGGGGATCTGGTCTCCCGGCCCCCGGACTGTAAAGCGGATGCCTGGAATACAGACCCGGTCCCGCTTCATGGTAAGGCTCAGGGACCGGAGCTTTGGCGGCCGCTTTGTGGCCCAGGAAAAACTCCAGCGGTTGATGGACCAGGCCTTCGCCGGATCCAGTCCGTAATGCTCCAGGAGCCTCCGCTCCTCTTCATATGGGTCTGCTGCCAGGTACTTCTCCGCTGCCGGATCCTCCACTGGATCCCCGTCATTATCCAGTTCCGGATATTCCTCTGCCGGCCCATCATCCAGAGCCCCGGCATCCATTTCCCGGCAGGATTCCGGGAGCCAGCAGAGCCCGTTTCCCTCCACTCCCCGAAGCTTCCTTCCGTTCAGTACGATCTCCGGCTGGAAGCCCGTTTCCAGAGGACTTTCCTGCTGGATCCGCTCCTGCTCCTCCTCCGTCAGCCTGTCCTCCTCCAGATCCCGGTACCGTTCTAAAAAGGCCTTCACCCGTTCCGGGTCGATCTCCGCAAAGATATCTGCCACCAGCCCCTTTCCGCACTGGTACACCGCCGGAACATGCCAGATCTCCTTCCCCCAGGAAAACGTCTTTCCCACCGGGATCTCGATCCCCCGGCGGCCCCTCTGGCCGTAAAAGCCCCCTTCAAAGGTCACCTTCCAGTCTCTGTCCCCGGTCTGCTCTTTTCCACACGCCTTCCGGTCATCCTTCTGTATATCCACAGGCTCCCCTCCTTTTTCTGACTGCCGCAGCTGTTTCCATGGATCCTATTTTATCATATCTATCCCCAAAAATATATAGGAAAAACCGGCAGCCAGTCCAGGATGGGCCAGCTGCCGGATACGCACAATACAAGTTATTTTATTTCCAGTTAAGCGTTTGTTTTTTCTCTCTTCTTGATCTCCGGAAGGATCAGTCCCAGAGCAGTAAGAACGAAGGGAGTGATTACGTTTAAGGCTGTGGAGGCCATATCGCCTTCCACATACATACCAAGGAGACAGCATGCAGCCGTTACGAAGAAGCACCATACGCCTGCGGTCAGAGCGATGCCCTGGTTCTTCACGAAGCGGTACTCCGGATGGAACTTGCCGGCAGCCTTTCTTAAGGCAATGTAAGCGGCAAATACCCACAGGTAACGGAGCGGCATGGTTACGGAGTTCAGCTTATTTAACTGTGTTAATACAGCAGCTGCGCCCGGTACGAAGGACTGGATCAGGATGATACTTCCGGAAAGAGCCACAACCATCCAGATACCGTTGATGTATGCGCCCTTGTCGTTCTTCTTTAACAGCTTGGTGGGAACGAACTGTCTTGCATCCTCATTGTCAAGAAGCATACGAAGCGGAGCGTCGATACTTAAAACAAGAGTGGAGAACTGTCCGATGGCGTTGCAGGCTGCGTAGATGATCAGCAGAGCGTTGCCTACGCCGTAGTACTCACCTAACTTCTGGAATGCCCAGTAGGAGCCGTTGGAAACGTAGGAGTTGAAGCTTTCCTTGCTCTCGTTGATGATGGTCGGATCGAACATCTTGCCCATGGCGATGGTTCCCAGGATCGCACATACCATGACCATAACGGCCAGAGCGATCATACCCTTCGGGAATCCCTTGGACGGATCCTTTACCTTATTTACATACGGGGAGATCTTCTCACATCCGCCCACTGCGAATACCAGGATGGACAGGGAAGTGAAGTAACCCACGTTGAACTTCGGGATCAGTGCCTCTTTGGTGAATTCCATTGTCACATACTCTGCGTTGGGATTGATCACCGGAGCGGCAAACATCATAAGGATGTACAGGATGGACATTACGAACATACTGGTTCCGGCAATGGTAGCCAGCTTCTTAAGCGGGTTTAAGCCGCGGCTTGCTACCCAGCTGAAGAACAGGAGAACTGCCAGAGTCGCTAACTGTACAGCAATGGTCGGGAATGTATCGTAGGTAGTTCCGTTCTGGAATACCATCCAGCTTAAAGCCTTTAATCCGCCGCTGCCCTTACTTGCGATATAAGTAACGTGGCATGCCCAGTAGGTCCAGCCGGCATAATATGCAAATTTCGGGCTGATGGTTTCGTGGATCCAGGAGCTTACGCCGCCGCCGGAGTTCTTGAAAGCGGAGCCCAGCTCACCAACCATGAGCGCGTAGGGAACAAAGTAAAGGGCAAACATCATTACCCAGCTGAAGATAACCTGGATACCGTTAAAGTATACGAAGCCATTCAGAACGTTTCCGAATCCCCAAACTGTGGAAAACGCCATAAAGGCTAAGGTATACCAGGTCATTTTCTTAGAATTTTCCATTGTGTAACCTTCCTTTTCTTTTTTGTATTTGTGCAACGAAATGCATTATAGCACAGTTCTTGTTAAATTCCAAACGAATTTGTTAAAATTTTATATACTTGAATATTATGCACAAAAAACCAAAAATTATTCTATGATTTATATGGATTCTGCGGACTGGTTTTTTCTTTTGTTATTACTATTCCCTTTGGTTATGTCTAGTATATTTATACATTATATCTTTTTTATAAACATTATTAAATTTATATAAATTTCCAACTGTTTTTCATCATTTTATCATAAAAACGACGATTTTCTCATGTTCTTCACCAGATTTATTGACTTTATCTCTTTACAGGATTATAGTATTTACTTATAAATACTAACAAGGAGAGAATAATTATGAACACACTTGTAATCGTCCTCATCTCCGCGATCTGCCTGGCCTCCGCCTATGTGCTGTATGGCCGCTTTCTTGCAAAGAAATGGGGCATCGACCCGAAAGCCAAAACACCGGCAGTCGTTCACGCAGACGGACAGGACTACGTCCCCACAGACGGCTGGACCGTTTTCAGCCATCAGTTTTCCTCCATCGCCGGAGCCGGCCCTGTGACCGGAGCCATCCAGGCGGCCGTTTTCGGATGGGTCCCCGTTCTTTTATGGATCCTCATCGGCGGCGTCTTCTTTGGAGCCGTCACAGACTTCGGTGCTCTTTATGTGAGCGTAAAAAATGATGGTAAGTCCATGGGACTTCTGATTGAAAAATATATCGGAAAACTGGGCCGTAAGCTGTTTCTGGTATTCTGCTGGCTCTTCACCTGGCTGGTGATCGCAGCCTTTGCCGACATGGTGGCCCGGACCTTCAACGCCTACCAGACCGTGGACGGCGTGACCAGCCTGTCCGAAGCGGCAAAGACCAACGGCGCAGCCGGGACCATTTCCTTATTATTCATTGTTTTTGCCATGCTTTTTGGCGTATTGCAGACACGCCTCCATTTTACCGGCTGGAAGGAGACGATCCTGGGCCTTGCCTGCACCGTGGCTGCCCTGGCTCTTGGAATGATGGCACCCATCACCGCAGGAAAAGAGGCCTGGACCTACATTACCTTTATTTACATCTTTTTTGCAGCAGTCCTTCCCATGTGGCTTTTAAAGCAGCCCCGTGACATCATGACCACCTATATGTTCATCGGCATGATAGCCGGAGCTGTGCTGGGACTTTTTGTGGCCCACCCGACCATGAACCTGCCCATGTACACCGGCTTCCATAATGAAAAGCTGGGAGACATGTTCCCGATCCTGTTCGTCACCGTTGCGTGCGGAGCTGTTTCCGGCTTCCACAGCCTGGTGTCCTCCGGTACGTCCTCAAAGACCGTGGCCAACGAAAAGGATATGTTAAAAGTGGGCTACGGAGCCATGGTCCTGGAAAGCCTTTTAGCCGTACTGGCCCTCTGCGTGGCAGGCGCTGCCGCCGGAGCCGACGGAACTCCCGCTGCCGGGACTCCGTTCCAGATCTTCTCAAGCGGCGTGGCAGGCTTCTTCCAGATGTTCGGCGTTCCCATGTACATTGCCCAGTGCTTCATGACCATGTGTGTTTCCGCCCTGGCCCTCACAAGCCTGGACGCCGTTGCCAGGATCGGCCGTATGAGCTTACAGGAGCTGTTCTCTGTGGATGACATGGAGCACGCCGAAGGCTGGAGAAAGTTCATCTGCAACAAATACGTTTCCACCCTGCTGACCCTGTTCTTCGGCTTTGTCCTGACCCGGATCGGATATTCCAACATCTGGCCGCTGTTCGGATCTGCCAACCAGTTATTATCTGCCCTGGTCCTGGTGACCCTGTGCGTATTCATGAAGGTCACTGGCCGCAGCAACAAGATGCTGTTCCCGCCGCTGGCCATCATGCTCTGCGTCACCACCACTGCCCTGGTACAGAGGACCAAAGCGCTGGTAACTGCCTTTGCCTCCGGCTCCGCCACCTTCATGGTGGAGGGACTCCAGCTGATCATCGCCATCCTTTTAATGCTCTTAGGCCTGATCATCGTCGTAAACTCCCTGCGGGCCTACTTCGCCTCCAGGCATAATTCCGAAAAGACAGCTCCGGCTGCCGCTTCATAATCAACATATTTGCGACGAAAAAGGCCGGTTCCGGCTCTGGAAACCACAGATCAGGGTTTCCGGACCGGGACCGGCCTTTTTCATTTCGCTTATGATCTTGCCATTCCGTCCACACTTAAGACCACGCCTGTGATGTAGGACGCTTCCTCTGAAGCCAGGAACACAAAGGCGTTGGCAATGTCCTCGGGCTTTCCCAGACGGCGCAGGGGGATCTGCCGCACCAGCGGATCCATCACCTCTTTTGGCACCGCCTTCATCATATCCGTCTCCGTGATCCCCGGAGCCACCGCGTTGACGCGGATCCCCCTGGGGCCCAGCTCCCGGGCCAGGGATACGGTAAGTCCGTTGACGGCAAACTTAGAGGTGGGGTATGCCAGACCGCTGGCCTGGCCGGAAATACTGACCATGGACGAGGTGGAAAGGATCACTCCGCTTCCCTTGGCGATCATACATTCGCTGGCCGCCCGGGTGGCTGTGAAGATCCCCTTCACGTTCAGATCCATGACACGGTCGTATGTCTCTTCCGTGTATTCCGTAAAGGGCGTGCTTTCGGAGACTCCTGCATTGTTCACCAGGATATCCACGCAGCCGTATTTTTCTGTTACCTTCTTAAATTCCTTCCGTACCGATTCCAGGCTGGAAAGGTTGGGACTGATCCCGTCCACCACGGAATCCGGATACAGCTCCTTTAAGCGGGCTGCGCTTTTCTTCGCATTCTCCTCGGAGCTGGCTGTGATAATGACCTTGGCGCCCTCCTGTAAAAATCTTTCTGCTGTGGCAAAGCCGATCCCGCGGCTTCCGCCGGTGATGATAGCAACCTTATCCTTTAATCTCATATATCCGCCCTCCCTGGGTTGATGTTTTTCTTTATGTTCTTATCATAACCGTTTTTCCGGAAATTTTCCGTGATCTTGTCACAAAGCTGAAATTTTTCCAGGCACTCTCCCTTAGCCGTCCATTCCGGAAGCTTCCAGTCTTCCATTCCTCAGACCTTGGGCTTTTTTACACAATTTGGAGTAGATCCGTTCCACAAACCATTTTTCCGTGGATCTTCTTTGGATTTCCTCCACACCGATCCACCCGATCTCACTGTTTTCGTCCTCCTTGATCCGCAGCGGAAGCTCTGGGTCCGCCTCCAGCAGATAGGTCACGTTCAGATGCAGATGCGACGGCACATAGCTTCCCCGTTTTTCGTGGCCGTCAACCGTAAGGATCTCCAGGGAGAAAATATCCTCTGTCACGAACCGGACGGATTCCAGCCCGCTTTCCTCCCGGATCTCCTTCAGCGCCACCGCCTTCAGATCGGCGTCCCCGTCTGCATGGCCCCCAAGCCATGCCCACGACTGGTAAAGATTGTGGTATGCCATCAGGACCTTTTTCCGGTCCCTGTCCATGATCCATGCAGAGACCGTGATATGGGCGTTCCGGTTGTCCCTGGTCAGGATATGGTCTGCCTGTTCCATCTGCCGCAGGATCTCCTTCTTATCCTCCCGTTCCTGTTCATTGAAGGGCTCATAACTACGGATCTCCTCTCTCAGCTCCATTTCGGTCATCGCCCCACCTCCTTATCTTTTCCCCAGCTCCCAGAAGGCCACAGCTGACGCGGCCGCCACATTGAGAGAATCCACCCCGTGGGCCATGGGTATCATCACCGTATAGTCGCAGTCTGCAATGGTCTCCGCCGCCAGACCGTCTCCCTCGGTCCCCAGCACCACCGCCAGCCGCTCCTCTGCCAGGAGGGCCGGATCGCCGATGCTCACCGAATCCTTTTTTAAGGCCATGGCAGCTGTCTTAAACCCCAGCTCCCTTAAAACCTCCATCCCCCTCTCCGGCCAAGGACACTGCTGCCGGTCAAAAAAAGTCCAGGGCACCTGGAACACTGTGCCCATGCTGACCCGTGCGGCCCGCCGGTACAGAGGATCGCTGCATCCCGGCGTCAGGAGCACCGCGTCCATGCCCAGGGCGGCCGCAGACCGGAAAATGGCCCCCACATTGGTGGGATTCATGACGTTTTCCAGGACCGCCACCCGTCTGGCCCCGGCGCAGAGGGAAGCCGCATCCGGCAGCCTCCGCCGCCGCATGGCGCAAAGGACGCCCCTGGTCAGCTGAAAGCCCGTAAGCTCCGTAAGGATCCTGGCCTCTGCCGTATAGACGGGGATACCGCCGCACCGGGAGACCACCTCTCTGGCTTCTCCCTCCACATGCTCCGGCTCCATTAAAAGGGACACCGGCTCATATCCGGCATCCAGGGCCCGGCTGATGACCTTGGGGCTTTCAGCAATAAAAAGGCCCGTATCCGGTTCATAATAGTGAAGCAGCTGGCCCTCGGAGAGCCTGGCATAAATGTCCAGCTCCGGAGCCGACAGATCTGTGATCTCTCTTATATCTGGCATAATCGGTCCTCCTCTTTTCTTATGGAAATATTATACGGTCCCGGAAGCGGGATGTCAAATGCCGGAAGGATCACGGGCCGTCATGGCCAGCTGACTTCATACTTTTTTCACAAAATAATTAGCACTCACCTCTTGACAGTGCTAATAATCCGTGCTATATTACAGATAGAACAAAAGAGGAGGGCAAAACAGAAAAAGGACTTCAAACGTCCGGCCTGGTTCCTGCCGCCTCCGGTTCCAGAAACTTATTTGTGACCAGCAGTAAATTGACATATAGAATGGAGGAATGATTTATGCTGATGCCCAGTATCTTTGGTGAAAACTTATTTGATGAAATGATGGATTCCTTTAACGATGAATTCTTTGGAAAACGCAATCCGCTGTACGGAAAGAACGCCTCCAGAGTCATGAAGACCGATATTAAAGAAGTGGATGGCCGGTATGTGATCGACATTGATCTTCCGGGCTTTAAGAAGGATGAGATCCATGCCGAGTTAAAGGACGGCTGTCTGACCATAAGCGCCTCCAAGGGCCTGGATAAGGACGAAAAGGATAAGGAAGGCCGCTACATCCGCCGTGAACGGTACGCCGGAGCCATGAGCCGGAGCTTTTATGTGGGCGAGAACGTAAAGCAGGAGGATATAACAGCCAGATTTGAAAACGGGATCCTTTCCCTGTCTGTTCCCAAAGAGGAGGAGCAGAAGAAGGTGGAAACACCCAATTACATCGCCATTGAAGGATGATGAAGGTCGGAAAGCCCAGAGGGCCGCTGCAGACTGGCAGTGGCCCTCTTTCTATATGACCAGGAGCCGGAAAAGGCTGTTCCCAGCGGTTTTCCCGGCCCTCTGCCTGTTTAGAAGTTGGTGGGAGTCATGACCTTCCCGGCCAGGACCTCCTCATAGTCCTTCAGGTTCCTCTGTAAAAGCTCCGGCGTGTTGAGGCCGTAAGGACATTTACTCATGCACTGGTTACAGTGGAGGCAGTCCTTGATCTTCATCATCTTTGCCTGGCCCTCGGGGGACAGATGGCCTTCGGACGGAGAACGGCGCAGCAGCAGGGACATCCGGGCGCAGTTATTGATCTCGATCCCCACCGGACACGGCATACAGTAGCCGCAGCCCCGGCAGAAGCTTCCGTACAGCTGTTTTCTGTCCGCCTCGATGAGAGCCCGGATCTCGTCGTTCATCACCGGCGGATGTTCCATATAGCTTAAAAATTCATCCAGTTCATTCTCCCTCTGGACGCCCCAGATGGGAAGCACGTTGTCGTACTGGTCCTCAAAGGCGTAGGCGGCGGCAGAGTTGATGATCAGTCCGCCGGACAGGGCCTTCATGGCGATAAAGCCCATGTCCGCCTCCTGACATTTTCTCACGATCTCCTGATCCTTCTCCGTGGCCAGATAGCAGAAGGGGAACTGAAGGGTATCGTAGAGCCCGGAGTCTATGGCCTCCTGAGCAACCGACAGACGATGGTTGGTAATTCCGATAAAGCGGATTTTTCCCTGCTCTTTTGCCTTTAAGGCAGCATCGTAAAGACCGGATTCATCTCCGGGTTTCGGACAGAAGGCAGGATTATGGAACTGATAAATATCAATGCAGTCTGTTTTTAAAAGCTTTAAACTGGTTTCCAAATCCTTCCAGAAATCATCTGCAGTCTGAGCAGCTGTTTTAGTAGCCAGATAGATGTGGCTGCGCACATGGCTCAGAGCGTATCCCAGCTTTTCTTCGCTGTCTGTGTAGGCGCGGGCAGTATCAAAAAAGGTAATTCCTCCGTCATAGGCCTGCTGCAGAAGGGCAGCGGCCTGTTCTTTTGTAATTCTCTGAATAGGAAGAGCGCCGAAGCCGTTTTTATTGACGGTAATTCCAGTTCTTCCAAGGATAACCTCTGACATTTTTTTCCTCCTTATGTACTCAATTTTTATAGAAAGTCTAACATGGATCTGCTGTTTCATCAAGATAAAAATGACCGTTCTATAAAGACAGATGTCGCTGCTGCAACGGATAAAACTGAACAAAAATAAAAGAAAATAATGAAAAATGACGAAAAATATCGAATATAACTAAAAGAAAAATGACAAAATGCCAGTTGACGATCTGATAAAATCGAGTTAATATTTTTATCATAGAGTTTACAAAAAACTCAGAATAATAAAAATTCTAAGAAGAGAACAAGTAGGGACAGAATGCGTGTTACAGAGAATCGTCGGTGGTGAGAGACGGTCACAGCGCTGGCCGGAAAATCATCTCTGAGAAGGGAAGCCGAACGCATGGCAATTAGGTTTCCACGGGTGTTTCCCGTTACAGAAACTGCGTATGCTGGTACGCTTTGATTCGTACTTGTTTCATTCAGGAGACAGGGTGGTTGCGGATATGGATTCCGTCCCTATTTCAGGGGCGGTTTTTTTTTA
>ENA-ORRZ01000923-ORRZ01000923.1-human-gut-metagenome-genome-assembly--contig:-NODE-923-length-22865-cov-9.464182_pt1 | contig 22865 bp, 23 predicted proteins | sample MGYA00242185_ERZ509152 | MGnify/ENA primary metagenome ERZ509152 (study PRJEB26280, sample SAMEA2338668) | human gut metagenome | biome: human gut; feature: human-associated habitat; material: faeces... | reverse complement strand
TGCTCGCATTGGGCACGATATTGCATTTGGTGAGCCCTAGTGTGGCTGGGGTAACGCCGAACTGGACGATTGCTACGTACTGCGTAGCTATTTTATTGACTCGTCCTAGTTTAAGTCAAACGTTGGGGATTGGCCTTGTAGCGGCCCTCATTAATGTTTTGACATCTAAGTCAGCATTCCCTTACGGCAACTTATTGTCTGAACCAGGCGGTGCGTTGACAGCAGCTCTCGTGACGCGCGCTATGTTGTCCGTGAAGTTCCGTAAAATTGGTGGCTTTGATTTGACGCCAATCCTATCTGGCTTCTTAGCGACTGTTGTATCTGGCGGTATCTTTGTTACCATTTTGTGGAAAGTATTGGGCTTACCAGACAATGTATATATGTATGGTATGTGGCCGATGGTTCTTATCGTAGGCGCTTTGAACGGTGCCATTACGCCAATCTTGTACATTCCGGCGCAACGTCTATTCTCTAAACGCGGCATGTTGCCAAGTACAGATCAATTGACGTCTGACCATAGTCATATGACGATCTTGCCTGAGCGCCAAGCTAAAATCTCTATTGAGCACGTAAATTACTATCATCCTAAGGCGACTACACCATCTCTTGAAAATATCAATCTCGACGTACATGATGGGGACTTCCTCGTTGTGACTGGTCCTGCCGGTTGTGGTAAAAGTACTCTTTGCATGGCTATGGTAGGGGCTGTGCCTAAATTCTACGGCGGTCGCCTTGAAGGCATGGTGTTCGTAGATGGTAAAGCGACTACGCAAATGGAAATTCCTGAATTGGCTAATCACATCGGTGTAGTTCTTGCCGATTACGATACACAACTCGTAACGATGACTGTTCGTGAAGAAGTGGCCTTTGCCATGGAAAATCGCGGTTATGACCGTGAAACCATCAAAGCACGTTCTGAAGAGGTGTTTGCACAAGTTGGTCTTATCGGCTTAGAAGATCGCAAAATTACTAGTCTATCCGGTGGTCAACGCCAACGTTTGGCGATTGCTTCCGTATTGGCTACGAACCCAACTGTTCTAGTTCTTGATGAACCAACGAGCTCCCTCGACCCAGATGGGACTGCCGAATTATATCGCCTCGTAGGTGATTTGAACAAGAAACACGGTATTACCGTTGTCGTTATAGACCATGATTTACACGCTGTATTGCCGTATGCCAACCGCATGGCTCTCATGGTGGATGGATCTATTGCGTGCGACGACGATGTACCAACTACGCTTCGTTACATGTACGAACACAATATTCACGTTGATGCGTTGCCATCCGTGTTCACCACGTATATGGAACTTGAACAAGCAGGCTTCCACAGCGATGAGCCTTGGCTCAGCATCGAGTCTGCTATCAAGGGCTTGCACCAAATTGAAATGGCTCATGCCATCCAAACTGAGGTGCATGGTGAAAGCAACTCTGCTAATAACCAGACAAATACTACTGTAGTAGAAGATAGAAAACCTATTCAACGCGTTGATGATGTACAAGGAAAGGACGGTGGCGCTCATGCTTAAGGTTGAAAATATCCGCTTTGGCTATGTGCCATCTGTAGACATCTTCCGTGATGTGACTTTCACCATCGAAGGGGGCGAATATATCGCCATCGGTGGTCGCAATGGTTGTGGTAAAACGACCATCACTCGTTTGCTCGTTGGGCTTGAAAAGGCGAGCGAAGGCCGCATGTACTATAACGGCACGGATATTACGTCTATGCCGCCATCTAAACGTGGTCAATTTATTGGTTATGTATTCCAACAACCAGATCGCCAAATGTTTAGACCAACAGTAGCCACAGAGGTTGCCTTCGGTCCTGAATCACTAGGTCGCAGTAAATCCGAAGTAAAACAAATCGTTGATGAAGTGTTGGAGCGTACAGGTATCGCTCACTTACGTGAAGCCTATCCTCCAACATTGCGCCGCGGTGAAAAACAACGCGTTGCTATCGCTTCTGCGCTAGCAATGCAATCTAAAATCCTCATCCTCGACGAACCAACAAGTGGTCAAGATGGTAAGGAAACTAAAGAGTTGTTAGCACTATTGCGTCAACTTAATAAAGAAGGCATTACGATCCTTCTTATTACACATGATATGGAAATCATGGCTAGCGAATGTAGCCGTGCACTCATCATGGGTAACCAAACCGTTGCCTTTGATGGTAGTCCAGAAGAATTATTTAAGAAGTCTACGGACGAATTGCAAGACCTAGGCCTTACGAAACCGCCAAGTGTGGAACTTTCACTAGCGGTACCATCCCTCGGTTATTGCAAATCCATGGATGAATTGAAATCTAAGTTAGTGGCTCAGTTGGGCGGAAAATAGGAGGGACATATGGAACGTTTAGTACCGTTAACAAAAATCTTGATGACCCTCGCTGTATCCGTGTGGGCCATTCTATTACGCGATTGGGCATCATTATTGGCCTTAGTCGTTGTAGAACTTGTCGTGTTATTTGTAGCTGGTTTGCTATTTAAACAACACAAAGCCGTATTAGCATTGACTAGCTTTGCCGTATTCCTTGGTGTTATCCAATTCCTTGGTAGCGGCGATGTAACATCTGCCATCGTATCTGGCTTGCGTATGCTTGCCATGACACTTGTATTTATCTGCCTGTTGGCAACTACAAAATTGCAAGACCTTACGGCAGCACTCGTAACACAATGCAAAATTCCTTATGAATATGCATTTATGTTCACGGCAGCACTTCGCTTTGTGCCTGACTTTATTGCTGAAAGCCATGCTGTACAAGAGGCACAAGCATGCCGTGGTTTATCCTTAGAAGGTAACTTCATTAAACGCATGAAATCTTACGCATCCGTGATCCAACCATTGCTTTTAAAATCCTTGGGCCGCTCCGAAACAATGGCGTTGTCCCTAGAACTACGCGGCTTCGGTGGACCTACACATAGCTTTGCAGCGTCTGTAGGCTTGAAAACAATTGATTACGGTGTCATTTCAGTACTGGTAGTAGTAACAATTGCTTTGTTTGCTATTGTAGCTTAACCTCTGATTAATCAAGAATATATCTTGTAAAAAAATCTATTTATGTTATACTACAGATAGGTAGTAAAGCGTACAAGATTACCTACAATATAACAAAAAAGGACGAGTTGCCGCTCGTCCTTTTTCTTGCTTATTTTTTACTCTTATTTTGTAACCAATAGCTATAGGTAGTTACAACTAAGGATACAATAAGAGGGGCAAGCAAGGTACCCCAAAGCGTACAAAATAACGCCTCCAATATAACACCTCCTTTCTTCTGGAGGTGATTTTATTATATCATTTTATAATAGATATAAGTGGTTAATTTATATAGAGATACCAACTTTTTGAGGAATTCTTATGAGTGAATTATTAATACGCCCAATTACACAGGATGATGTAGCATCTTGTTTAGATATTTATAATTACGAGGTCATAAATGGTGTAGCCACCCTTGATCTTGAACCCCGTACGTTGCCAGAATGGCAGGAGTGGTTTGCGGCGCATCAGACAGCGGAGCACTGCATTTTTGTAGGGATTATGGACGATGTTGTGGTAGGCTATGCATCGCTTTCACCATATAGAACAAAGGATGCTTTCAAAAGTACCGTCGAATTATCTATCTACATTCATCAAGGGTATCGCGGTAAAGGCGTGGCGTCTAAATTGATGGCCCATATATTAGAACATGCGAAGGAAACAGAAACATTACATACGGTGGTGTCTGTCATTACGGCGGGAAATGCAGCGAGTACAGCATTGCATGAACGGTTTGGGTTTACTTATTGTGGGCTAACACCTCAAGTTGGTTTCAAACATGGTAAATATCAGGATACCGAAACATACGCATTATTGGTATAATAAAACGTAGATAATAATACATATATAATAAACGATATATAAATGGAAATATTAATTAGATATATTAATAAAGTACAGATGATAGATAAGGGTTCGTTACGGGTTAGGGCGAATAGGGTGATTGAATGAACATGAAAGATGAACGACAGTTCGTTGGCTATAGCAAGTATCGCAGCCGACTTGTGGACGGTCATGTACATACAGAATTGTGTCCCCATGGTAGTGGCGATCGCACAGCGTTGATGATTGAAAAGGCCATCGAGTTGCGCATTGAAAAGGTGTGCCTCACTGAGCATGCACCATTGCCTGCGGGCTTTGCTGCTGAATACGGTGGCGACAAAAAGGCTTATAACACGGCGTCTTTGAAATTGAATCAAGTAGATTCCTATCTAGAATTAGGCCGTCAATTGCAACGTGCTTATGGCACGCATATCGACATCTCCCTTGGCTTTGAAGTGGATTACATTCCAGGCTTTGAGACGGATATTCAAGAGTTCCTCGACCGTTATGGTCCGTTGACGGATGATAATATCTTATCCGTTCACTTTATGGAAGGCCTTAATAATGCCTATTACTGCTTAGACTACAGCCCTAAAGAATTTGAGCGTGGCTTTGGCCCGTGGATTCAAAAGCAATATGAGTTATATTACAAATATTACTCCACCGTGCGCCAAGCCGTACGTGCTGACCTCGGTGAATATACGCCAAAACGAATTGGTCACTTTGATTTGATCAAGAAATACCAACACCACTTTGGCTTTGAGCGTCACTTGGATCGCCGCAATGCGCAGGTAGTGAGTGATATTCTGCATATCATGCGCGTACAAGGGCGCGAACTAGACTACAACATGAGTGGCTTCTTCAAACCAGATTGTCGTGAAATGTATCCAAGCCGCTTTATTCAAGGCATGGCTGCTATCATTGGGGTGCCATTTGTACTAGGCTCTGATGCACATAGCATAGCAGACATAGAACGAATTTGGGGCTAGATTAATGAGAAAATTATTATTTTATCTGATCATTTTGATTACCCTAATAACAGCTTTTGTAGCTTATATGTTTTATCATGAACCATCATCAGATGAGCTGGTTGGCCGTAGTGTAGTTTTAGAGTTTGGGCCTAAGAATGAAATTTATATTAGCAAATTGGGTAGCCAATTTATTGTATCTGATACTAGTTTCTCTAACTCTAAATTTCCTTATTTCTTTGATGCCTTTGTAGAGAAAGATAAGGCTGGCAGCTCGTATCTATACTTATTATGTAAGGATAATATGATTGTCTTTGATAATAATATGAATTGTATTCTATTCTTCTCCAAACAAAACCAAGAGTCCAAAGCTTTATTAGATCATGTAAAGAAATATTATCATTTTGATGCAAGTAAAACGAAGTATAAGATTGAAGACTTAGATGAAGTTGATAAGTCTATATATCTATCGTTACAAAGTCAAAATTAATCCTTAAAACTCTGGAAAACGGGGAGAAAATGAGTAAACTTGGAATATTAGGATATTTTTTTGTTTTTATATCTATATCATTATCTATAGGGTTATATAAAATTGAGATCCGTAAATGTTCATTTGATGAAAAATATGAATATATGAAAAAACATAGATTTTTTGGTAGCCTAACAAAGTATTTATCTATAATCTCTATTATAAGTTTAGTGGTATTAAATCTTAAATTTTTAATGGATAAAGATTATAAATTTATAGTAGATTATGGCAGTATTTGGTTGATTTTCTTCTTTTTTACAATACTCACGGGGTTTTGTCAAAAAAGAGATAGTATATATTTTAAAGAGGGCCTTATTGCAGCGTTTTCTGCATTATGGGGGATTATCGTGTTTGCTTATGCGTTTAGAAAAGTCCTTTTTTAAATAGAAAATATATATTGTTTTACCATATTAGACTAATGATATGGAATTCTTTAAGAAACCATAGCAAAGGGGCACCTCGAAGGAGGTGCCCCTTTAGTTATTAATAAGGAAAACTACACTTTATTAACAGGGAAATTCTTTATGCTATACTTTAAACTGTGTTAATATGATAAAATAAACGGTATAAATACTTCAATAACTAGGTTTATTACCTATAATGACCCATAATTAAATTTGAGTAATACTAACGGTTCTATTGACAATTCTATAGAACCGTTATATTATAATTTCGTGCTTTAGCTAGATAAAGTGATAAAATAGAAAAGTATCGATATAGGTAAATTTTTTCTCATAGTAAATTGTAGCGGAATATAACTTATACAAAATAGAGTGTATTGGGCTTTCACAGGCATGAGAAATGAAATGATAGAAAGGATGTTTACGATGGTACAGCAGCAATTACCTACGGGGTTCCGTGATGATATAGGGGTCGTAGCGGAGCGCAAGGATGATGTGAGCCAATATGTGCTCGGTCTATGTCGTAGCCGTCAATACACAAAGATCTCTACACCTCTTGTAGAGTACAAAGATGTATTTAACGGCTATGCAATGGGACGCGGTCAGCATATGTACGAGTTCATGGATAGTTCTGACGCGTCCGTCGTAATTCGTCCTGATTTGACCATGCCGATTGGGCGTTTTTTGGCTACTACAAATATTGAACTACCTCGCACGTTCTACTACTTGGGCGATGTATTTATGAAAAATAAAAAGCACCGTGGTGATGTGAATCAAGTAACGCAAGGCGGCATCGAGATGGTAGGCTATGAAGGCATTAAGGCCGAGCAAGAATGCTTTGCCATCATTAAAGAGGTAAACGAAACACAGCTTGGTAATAACTTATTGCTTGAGATTGGGGATGCTCGCTTCTCTCGTGCTATCACCGATGCGCTAGGCCTTAGTGATGTGGAACGAACAGAGCTATTAGATGCTTTGTTTACCAAATGTTTACCTCGTTACAACGAGTTGATTTCCGACTTTAAAAATAGTGCGTTATATCCATTCTTAACTGTATGGCCTCGCTTGTTTGGCACGGTCCGAGATATTAAAGATGAGCTCAACCAAATCATCTTGCCAGCAGCGGCGCAACGCATTTTAGACAATCTCGTCGATATGGCTAACCAAGTGGCTCAAACAGGCCAACAGGTTCGTATCGACGTGTCTACAGAACCGCTTCAATCTTATTACACAGGCCTCACCTTTAGAGGCTACGTGGATGGCGTATCTCAATACATCGTCAGCGGCGGCCGTTATGATGGCTTGCTCTCTAGCTTTGATGGTACGCCGATGCCTGCGGTGGGAATGGCTTTTAATATTGATGTGTTGACAGATGTTACCTTGAATGGTGAAAGCAACAATCAAGATAATGGCAAATTGCGTATAGCTCTTACAAAGGGCCGTGTCGAGAAGGATTTCATTCCTCTCTTGGAATCATGCGGTATCGATTGTGAGCCGTTGCGCAACAAGGCGCGTAAGCTCATCATTCCGTTGGGCGATGCTATAGAGGTTATCCTCGCTAAAGGTCCTGACGTAACAACATATTTGAAGAATGGCGTTGTAGACCTCGGCATCGTTGGTAGTGATGTACTAGACGAACAAGATGATACAAGCTATGAAATGCTAGATTTACAAACTGGTAAATGCCAATTTATTTTGGCCTCTTTGGAAGGCTATGATCCTAAAGAAGGTCGCCGCCAACGTATTGGTACAAAGTATCCAACCATTACAAAACAGTACTTTGGTGCTCAAGATGTGGAAATCATCAAAATTGAAGGCTCTGTTGAGTTGGCGCCTCTAGTAGGTCTCGCTGATGCCATCGTAGATATTACAGAAACGGGCACAACATTGCGTGAAAACAACTTAGAAATCTTTGACTGGTTACAAAAGATTTCTACTCGCTTAGTAGCTAATCCATTGGCATTAAAACAAAAGCGTAATACCATTTTCAAACTTATAGACCAGCTTTCAGAAGCCATTAATAAATAAGAGATAGAACTAATAGTGCGAATAGCATATAGGAAGAAGGACATGACATGAAAATTTATAAGGAAACATTAGATACGATGCTCGGTATCGTGCGAAATTATACGCAACAAACTACAGACATGGAAATTGAACGCCGCGTGTACGATATCATCGCTGACGTTCGCACCAATGGTGATACGGCATTAAAGGCGTATTCTGAAAAATTCGATGGTGTGTCTATCGAAGATTTCAAGGTGCCTCAAGAGGAAATCGACGCCGCTTACGAGTCCTTATCTGATGATCTAAAGGCCGCATTATTAAAGGCAAAGGCAAATATTACAGAGTTCCACAGCCGTGAAATTGAGCAAGGCTTTGTAGACATGGATACACCGGGCATCATCCGCGGTCAAAAGGTAATCCCGTTAGCTCGTGTTGGCCTTTACGTTCCTGGCGGTACAGCAGCATATCCTTCCACCATTATTATGACTGCGTTACCAGCTAAAATTGCAGGCGTCAAAGAAATCGTCATGGTTACACCTCCTCAAAAAAACGGCATCAATCCTGCTGTACTAGGTGCAGCTAAGCTTGCTGGCGTTGATGCGGTATACCAAGTAGGTGGTGCTCAAGGCGTGGCGGCCCTTGCATATGGTACTGAAAGTATTCCAAAGGTCGATAAAATCGTAGGCCCTGGCAATATTTACGTAGCCACTGCAAAACGCCAAGTATTTGGTCAAGTTGACATCGACATGATTGCGGGCCCTAGTGAAATCGGTGTTATTGCCGACGACAGTGCAAATCCAGTTCACCTCGCAGCAGATCTTTTATCCCAAGCGGAACATGATCCTCGGGCGCGCGCTATTATGGTTACTACTAGTGAAAGCTTAGCAAATGCCGTATCAGATGAGGTAGAACGTCAATTGAAATTGTTGCCTCGTGAAAGCATCGCTCGTCCAGCTATTGAAAATAACAGCTATATTGCCGTTATGGACAGTGTTGAAGACATGTTCACTGTAATGAACGAAGTAGCACCAGAGCATTTAGAAATCCAATTACCAGATCCAATGAACTATATGAGCCTTGTTCAAAATGCAGGTTCCGTATTCCTCGGTGCCTATGCATCTGAACCATTGGGTGACTACGTAGGCGGTACAAATCACGTATTGCCAACAAGTGGTACAGCACGTTTCTCCTCTCCACTTGGTGTATATGATTTTGTAAAACGTACATCCTTTACACAATTTACAAAAGAACGATTAGAAGAAGTGGCACAACACATTACTACATTAGCTCGTACAGAAGGCCTTGAAGCACATGCTCGTGCCATCGAAGTACGCTTTGAAAAATAGTTTATATAAATATATTAGAAAATATATTAGAAAATATATTAGAAAATATATTAGAAAATATATATGGGAACTATAGTTACCTATTGCTCGAAATAGAAATTAGGAATATAGATTGTAACAATAGATTTGGAGTATAGAGGTCGTTATGATACGCACAGGTATGGTGCAACGCACCACGCAAGAAACAGATATTACAGTAGAACTTACCCTTGATGGGGCGCAAACGAGCTCCATCTCCACAGGGATTGGATTTTTTGACCACATGTTGACGCTGCTGGCGAAACATGGCCGCTTTGGTCTTGTAGTAGAGGCAAAGGGCGATACATACGTAGATGCTCACCACACCGTTGAGGACATTGGACTGGCGTTAGGCCAAGCCTTGGTGAAAGCCCTTGGCGATAAGGCCGGCATCGAGCGTTACGGCGATGCGTGGGTTCCTATGGACGAAGCACTAACACAAGTTGTAATCGACTTGAGCGGCCGTCCATACCTCGTGTTCCAAGGCGAATGGAGTACGCCTGTCCTAGGTGGCAATTTTGAAACTGAGCTAGTGGAGGATTTCTTCCAAGCACTAGCCATGAGCGCTGCTATGAATTTACATGTGCGTAATCTATATGGTCGCAATACGCACCACATCATTGAAAGCATGTTTAAGGCTACAGGCCGTGCATTGCGCAAAGCCGTTACGATTAACCCAGATATTCAAGGGGTAAACTCTACAAAGGGTGTTATTTAATACAGTCATTTAATAAAGGAGAACCTATGATTTTTCCAGCTATAGATTTACAAGATGGTCGCAGCGTTCGCCTCTATAAAGGTGATTTTGCACAGGAAACGGTTATCAATCCTGATCCAGTGGACCAAGCAAAACAATATGAAACAGCTAAGGTTGGGGCGCTACACCTCGTCGATTTAGATGGTGCTAAGGCGGGCAAACCTGTTAACGTAGACATTGTAAAAGCAGTGCGTCAGGCTTTCACAGGCATCCTTGAAATCGGCGGCGGCATCCGAGATAAATCGGCTGTTGACCTCTATTTAGGTTTAGGTGTAGACAGAGTTATCTTAGGTTCTGTGGCCCTTAAAAACCCTGAACTTACGAAACAGGTTATCGCTGAATATGGTGCAGAGCGCATCGTTATCGGTGTAGACGGTAAAAATGGTAAGGTCGCTGCTGAAGGTTGGCTCGATCAATCTGATGTGCCTATGACCGATTTAATCGGTGCCATGGTTGAAGGTGGGGCAAAATACTTCATCGTTACTGATGTGGACCGAGATGGTACCATGCAAGGGGCTAACGAAGACTTGCTCGGCGATTTGCAAAAAACATTCCCTACAGCTCGCATCGTTGCCTCTGGTGGTGTTCGTAATTTAGAAGATATTAAATCACTTGAAGCAAAAGGCGTCATGGATAGTATCGTCGGTAAAGCGCTATATGAAGGAACGATTACATTAGAAGAAATCGCTGAGTATAACCAGCAAAACTAATAGAATTGACCATGTAGTATACGCTCTTAGTTTAATGAGTTATAAGGTATATCTAATATCTAATATTTTTTAGCTTATAACTTATGTAGGGGCATAACAGATAATATATTGAGTAGTACTCAATGGAGAGGAGCATTATGTTAGCGAAACGGATTATTCCGTGCCTAGATGTGGATGATGGGCGCGTAAAAAAAGGGGTTAACTTTGTTAATCTCGTGGATGTTGGCAGTCCCGTAGATATTGCAGCATCCTATGAGCAACAACAAGCAGACGAGCTTGTCTTTCTAGATATTACGGCCACTGTTGAAGCACGGACTACCATGCGCGATGTGGTGCAAGAGATTTCATCCCAAGTATTTATGCCTCTCACCGTTGGTGGCGGTATTAAGAGTATCGATGATATGACGGCTTTATTGAAAGCTGGTGCCGACAAGGTGTCTTTGAACTCTGCAGCTCTTGCTAATCCTGAACTCATTTCAGAAGGGGCTCAAAAGTTTGGTAATCAATGCATGGTAGTAGCCATCGATGTAAAAACAGATGAAGAAACTGGTGAATGGTATGCCTATACTCACGGCGGTCGTAATCGTACTGAATGGAAGGCGCTTGATTGGGCTAAGGAGGCTGTATCTCGTGGGGCCGGAGAACTGCTCGTAACAAGTATGGACAAGGACGGTACAAAATCTGGTTTTGATATTGAACTATATAAGGCAATTGAAGCTGTTGTAGATGTGCCTATTATCGCCTCTGGCGGTGCAGGTACTGTACAAGATTTTATAGACCTTTTTGAACAAACAGGCGTGACAGGTGCCTTAGCGGCATCGATTTTCCACTTTGGGGAGATTAAAATTCCAGAACTCAAAGATGAATTACGAGCTCACGGCATTACTGTACGATAGAAAGTAGCTTTCATACATACGTTTTTAAATAATTACAGTATTTAAATAATTACAGTATTTAAAGGTAATTGAAGACAGTACATAATAGGCTATGGTAACGATACGAATAAAACACTGAGTTTTAAAACGATTATTTTCATAAAGGATTAATATATGAAACCTGATTTTGAAAAGGGAAATGGCTTATTGCCAACGGTTGTACAAGATGCAGATACAAAAGATGTTCTCATGGTGGCGTGGATGAACGAAGAAAGCTTTCACAAAACACTAGAGACAAAGGAAACATGGTTTTGGTCTCGTTCTCGCCAAGAGCTGTGGCACAAGGGCGGCACGAGTGGTAATGTGCAACATGTGGTGAGTATGGCCCTCGATTGCGATGGCGATACCTTGCTCATTCAAGTGAAACCGGAAGGCCCTGCATGTCACACGGGGCGTACAAGCTGTTTCTTTAATGATGTAGAGGCTTAGCGTTTAATAAGAAACGCACAATGGTAATCAATAGGTTAAGCATAATAGATTAGACAAAAGAGTATGTATATATTAGAGGTATAACGGAGTTATATATGGCACAGCAAACATTGAACGAATTATACGAAATTATCAAGAACCGCAAGGCACAGCCAAAGGAAGGTTCTTATACGAATTACTTATTTGATAAAGGGCTTGATAAAATCTTGAAAAAGGTAGGCGAAGAGGCTACTGAAGTTGTTATCGCAGCAAAGAACGAAGACCCTCAAGAATTGATTTACGAAACCGCAGATGTATTGTATCACTTGCTCGTATTATTAGCAGAGAAAAATATTCCTTATGAAGCCATCGAGGCAGAACTTGCGAGCCGTGAAGGGGTAGTGAGCAAGACTACAGATCGCCCAGAAATTACGAATTTATAATGAACACCGTATTGTGAGCTTACATAGGTTCATATGAGTTAAGAAAATAGTTAGAAAGGATAGCTTATGAAAGAGATAATTCGCACATTGAAACCCTATATACCTGAGGAACCAGCTGCAGCGGTAAAGGAACGCCTCGGTGTGGACCGCTTAGTGCGTTTGTCTGCCAATGAAAACCCATATGGGACTTCTCCGTTGGTGCGTGAGGCTATCCTTAGCTATGTAACGCATAATGATGCTAACTATTATCCTGATGGTAATGCTACCGATTTGCGCCTAAAACTAGCAGAGTATTGGAAGGTACAACCAGAACAGCTCGTTATCGGTGTAGGCCTCGATGAGGTCATCGCTATGGTCAATAAAACATTGATCAGCGCCGGCGACTCCATCGTGGTCAGCGTACCTGCTTTCTCCGAGTATGCATTAAATGGCCTTGTGGAAGGTGCTGAAATTCGCGAGGTTGAGGCCGATTTTGAAACAGGTCATTATGATTTCTCTGCCCTTGTGAAAGCAGTGGATGAAACAACACGCCTCGTGTGGATTTGTAATCCTAACAATCCAACAGGAACCTATGAGTCTGTTGAAGATATTCGTAAATTCGTAGCTGCTGTACCTAAGGAAACATTGGTCATCATCGATGAGGCATATATCGATTTTGTTACCACTGTAGCAGTTCCTACAGGACGAGCACTTTTAGATGAGTTCCCTAATGTAGCTATCATGCGTACCTTCTCCAAGGCATATGGCCTTGCTAATTATCGCGTAGGCTATATGATGACACCTGTAGAGTTGGCTAATTACATGCAAACTATCCGCTTGCCTTATAATCTTAATACCTTGTCCCAAGTGGCTGCAGAAGCTGCTTTTGAGGATCAAGCATTCTTAAGAAGAACAGTTTCTCAAAATGCAGAGGAACGGGCAAAATGGGAGAGCCTATTTGATGAATTAAACATTCACTACTATAAGAGTGAAGCGAACTTTATTTTCTTTACTGTACCTGATGCGGAAGGCTTAGCTGATGCTTGGCTAAAAGAAGGATATCAAGTGCGCCGGGGACAACGGGATGGTTGGTTGAGACTTACCATTCCTATGGCTCAAGATGGAGCTGTTATGCGCGGTATACTAAAAGAATTCATGAATTAGTCTATATAGGATACATCAGATATACTAATTAAGGCTGTTGAAAGGAGCGTATTATGATTGCCATTATAGATTATGATGCGGGTAATACATTTAATGTCCAGAAAGCGTTGGCCTATATCGGACTAGATGCAGTGCTAACAGCAGATCCGAATGTCATATTAAATGCTGATGGTGTTCTCTTACCCGGTGTAGGTGCCTATGCATCGGCCGTAGCCGTTCTCAAGGAACGAGGCCTCGTCGATGTCATTCAGGAAGTGGTAAAACGAGAAATACCGCTATTAGGTATTTGCTTGGGTATGCAACTACTATTTGAAGAGTCTGAAGAATATGGACCCACTCCAGGTTTAGGTCTCATTCCGGGAACGGTAAAAGAAATTCCTCGCGACCTTGGTCTTAGCGTGCCTCACATGGGGTGGAACAAAAATACAGTACACCATCCAGATAGTGCTTTCAGCAATGTAGACGATCAATATACCTATTTCGTTCATTCCTATTATGTAGATACTGACCCTGAGTTTATTACATCTACTGCAAACTATGGTATCGATGTACCAGGTGTTGTTGAGCGCGGTAGAGTATATGGAATGCAATTCCATCCTGAAAAAAGTGGTGTCGTAGGTCTAAATCTATTGCGTGCATTTGGCAATATTACAGAAGCCTATGGAGCGGCGAAAAAATAGGAAGGTCAATCTCGTATTATCCCTTGCCTCAGTGTGGCAAATGGTCGTGTTCAGAATGGCGTTCAATTCCGTAATATGGTAGCTGCCGGCGATCCTGTAAAATGTGCAGAAGAAGCGGTAGGCCATGGTACAGGTGAGTTATTGGTAACGAGTATCGATAGGCATGGCACGGGGCTTGGCTTTGATATTGAATTATATCAAGCTTTAGCAGAGGTTGTGGATGTACCTGTAACAGCCTTTGGTGGTGCTAGAAATATACAGCATTTTGTAGATTTATTTACAAAAACAAATGTAACTGGAGCTCTTGTAGGGGCGTTGTTACATAACAAAGTTTTAACTATAAAAGATATTAAAAAGGCCCTTCACGAAGCAGGAGTCGTAGTAAGATAATAGATAATTACTATCAAAATAAAACGATAAAAGCATTCTCTAAGTAACGGAGAATGCTTTTTGGTTATGTCTTTAACTCATAATGTACATCCAAAATGAGAAATTGATAATTGACACTTCTATGTTTAGATATACAATATTATTGTAAGTACTAAAAGTTTTGAGAGCCAATGTGGCATGGATGTGCAAAAGATTTATCAGATATTTTTATATAACACCATGTCACACAAGACAATTGGAGGTGTTTATATGGTTATGAATGGTATTTACTTAGTTATAGCCTCCGCGTGTATTCTAATTTTAGCGTACCGCTTTTATGGGGCTTTCATAGCGGCGAAAGTATTAACATTGGATGAATATCGTCCAACGCCAGCTATGGTCCACAATGATGGTCACGATTACGTGCCCACAAACAAATGGGTAACATTTGGTCATCACTTTGCAGCGATTGCTGGTGCAGGCCCTCTTGTAGGTCCTGTTATCGCAGCCCAGTTCGGGTATTTGCCTGGTGCATTATGGATTCTTATCGGTTCCGTATTAGCCGGCGCTGTACATGACATGGTTATCTTATTCGCATCCGTTCGCTATGATGGTAAATCTATTGCGGATATTGCACGGGAAGAAATCAGTAAATTTGCTGGTTTCGGTGCTATGCTTGCTACATTGTTCCTATTGATCATCACCCTTGCTGGTATGGCTGTAGTAGTAGCTAACGCATTGCATAACTCCCCATGGGGTTTCTTCTCCGTATTTGCTACGATTCCAATCGCTATTTTCATTGGTATTTATTTGAAATGGTTGCGTCCTGGTAAAATTCAAGAAGCAACTATTATCGGTGTAGCGTTGATTTTCGCAGCTATTATCTACGGTCCAAACGTAGCAGCTAGTGAATATGCTTCTTGGTTTACATATGACTTGCAAACTATTGAAATCATGCTTGCAGTCTATGGTTTCTTTGCAGCAGCATTGCCAGTATGGTTATTGCTTGCTCCTCGTGACTACTTGTCCACATACCTTAAAATCGGTACAATCGGCGCATTGGCTCTTGGTATTATCATCGTAATGCCTGAAATTCAAATGCCGGCTGTAACTCCTTACATCTGGGGTGGCGGTCCTGTATTGAAAGGTTCTGTATTCCCTTATATCTTCATTACTATCGCATGTGGTGCGTTATCTGGTTTCCATACTGTTATCGCAACAGGTACAACACCTAAAATGCTTACTAATGAAAAAGAAATCTTGCCTATCGGTTATGGTGCAATGTTAACAGAAGGCTTCATCGCTATGATGGCGTTGATCGCCGCAACTGCATTGCATCCAGATGATTACTTCGCAATTAACTCCACTGTTGAATCCTTCAAAGCCTTAGGCCTTCAAGTTCATGAATTACCAGCATTGTCCGCAATGGTTGGTGAAGATTTGATGCACCGTCCTGGTGGCGCCGTATCCCTTGCAGTAGGTATGGCTCATATCTTCTCCAGATTGCCTAACATGGATCACTTGCTAGGTTACTGGTATCACTTCTGTATCATGTTCGAAGCATTGTTCATCATGACTTTGATCGATGCTGGTACTCGTGTAGGTCGTTACTTACTTCAAGAATTATTAGGTCATTTCCATCCTAAATTCAACGACCAACATTGGGCTCCTGGCGTTTATGGTTGTGCAGCTTTAATTTGTATTTTGTGGGGCTACCTAGTTCTACAAGGTAACATCGGTATTATCTGGCCTTTATTCGGCGTATCTAACCAATTATTAGGTACTATGACATTAGCTGTAGGTACTACAGTTATCATGCGACTTGGCCGCAAACGTTATGCATGGGTAACAGGTATTCCTTGTATCCTTATGGCTATCGTTGCTATCGCTGCGGACTTTGAAAACGTATTTAACAGCTATATCCCAGCTGGTAAATGGATCCTAGTAGCATTCAGTGCTGCTATGTTCCTCATGATCCTTATCGTATTGGTAGAAGCTGTACGCAGCTGGATTCGCTTGTCCAATATTCCTCAAGATTATCGTACACAAGCTGAAATCGAAGCTGAAAGCCTTGTAAAATACGGTAAAGAAGCAAAAGCATAATAGCTTGTTTTATTAAATATTTAAAAGAGCACTCGTTATGAGTGCTCTTTTTTTAGATAATTAGTATGTTTCATAGAAATTTATGGGATTGAAAATAAAATTCTATAGAATTTGTTGACATACATTATAATCTAATATACGATGTATGTAGTGATGTATATTACTACAATAAAATAGTTAGGTAACGGCGCCTTGCATGCAGAGTTTCTGCGAGCAAGGCGCTTTTTGTATGGAAAGGAGTTTCTTATGGTCAATATGATTGATACGGGCAACACAGCATGGGTCTTGTTATGCACTGCCTTAGTATTCTTTATGACACCTGGTTTAGCGTTGTTTTATGGTGGGATGGCGCGTAGTAAAAATGTGCTAGGTACGATCATGCAGAGCTTCTTTTTAATTGGCGTCATCTCTGTTGAGTTTATTTTGATCGGCTATACGTTGATTTTTGGTGATGATCTACATGGTATCATCGGCGACTTTAGTAAATTTGGCCTTGGTGGTGCGGAAACAACCATCTTAAGTGATACCCATATTCCTGAGCTTGCTTTTATAGCATTCCAATGTATGTTTGCTGTCATTACACCAGCTATCATGAGTGGTTCTGTTACGGGGCGGATGCGCTTTGCACCCTTTGTAGTATTTGCTTTGCTATGGTCTATCTTTATATACAATCCGATAGCCCATTGGATTTGGGGCGGTGGCTTCCTTAGTGATTTGGGTGCATTAGACTTTGCTGGTGGACTTGCGATACATGTTCTGTCTGGTGTATCTGGATTGACCTTATGTATGCTGTTAGGCCGTCGTCGCGGTTATGGGCGCATGCCTATGCTACCGCACCATTTGCCGATGACAATTCTTGGAGCTGCTATTCTATGGTTTGGATGGTTTGGCTTTAATGCAGGATCTGCCCTTGGCGTAGGCTTCCTTGCAGCTAATGCAGTGTTAACTACACAAATCTCTGCAGCAGTTGGTATTGTAGGTTGGGTACTAGTAGAAATGATACACCGTGGTAAACCTACTGTGTTAGGGGCTGCCTCTGGTGGGGTGTCTGGGTTAGTAGCTATTACACCAGCTGCAGGCTTTGTAACGCCTATGGCCGCCATTATTATTGGCTTTATTGGGGCAGTCGTATGTTACCTAGCGGTAGCGATCATTAAAAATCGCCTTGGCTATGATGATTCTCTTGATGCCTTTGGTATTCATGGTGTAGGCGGTACATGGGGCGCTATTGCTACCGGTTTATGGGCTACCACAACTATTAATCCAGATGGGGCGAATGGGTTGTTCTATGGTGGTTCCTTGTTAGGTCCTCAATTGCTTTCACTCGTGATTGCCTATGTATTTGCTATTGTAGGTACATTTATACTATTTAAAATCGTTAGCGCTTTCATGGACATGCGCGTTAGCATTGGTTCTGAGTCACTAGGTATCGATATTAGTGAACATGGTGAAGGTGCTTATAATCAATCTGAATTTAAAAGCTCAGGTCGGTTTATTTCGTCCAATCAAACATCCTTGTTATGATTTTTGACTGATAAATAATACGTATAACTGAAAGTTAAGTTGTATAATGAGTACTTGTATTTTGTACTGCCTAGGAGATAAATATATGAAACGAATGAAAAAGGTTGATATAATCGCTCGTGCTGAGCAACTAGAGGATTTAAAAGAGGCTTTAAATAGGATTGGCGTTCAAGGCATGACGGTTTCACAAGTCTTTGGTTGTGGTTTACAAAAGGGGCATACTGAAGTATATCGGGGCCAACAATATGATGTGAATCTCATCCCTATGGTAAAAGTAGAAACCGTTGTGTGTGATGTGCCTGTGGATCTTGTAATGGATACAGCGCGAAACACATTGCAAACAGGTGAAGTAGGGGATGGTAAAATTTTTGTATACGATGTAGAAGACGCTATGCGTATACGGACAGGCTCAAGAGGTACCAAAGCCGTAACCGATGACGAAGCATAACAACTGAATTCTTAAATAGAAAAGAGACGAGATTTAATCTCGTCTCCTTTTCTATTTAACCCTTTCAGAGTAATGCTTCATAGCATTATTATCAGAGTTTAGGAATATATTTTATTTTAATGGGACAACTTTATAGCAAACGTTATGAAATGAGTGGTCTATACATAATGAGCGACTTAGCTCGCTTTGGAGCGAAGAAGGTATAGGCTCTCCTTTTCAATCTAAATGTAGTAATATTACAAGACCAATCAAAATAAAACTCACATCCTCAACATGATATAATAATGCTATGAAACATTACCTGCGTTCCTATTGGACAAAATATAAACAATTATATAAGAAAGGATTAAAAGGCATTGCTGCTTTTCTTGCCATTGGAGCGATTATAGTCTTTGTGCTCGCTACGATAGCAAGCCGTGGGATGGGTGTTATTTTTAATGAGGTAATGGCTCGTCAAACGATGATGAGAGGGACTGTAACGGTAGAGAGTCTAACTGCAACACCGTGGGGGACATTATCCTTTACTGACTTGGTATGGAAGGATCCAGAAGGCCGAGAGTTGCTTACAGTTCCAGATGGAAAGATTCGCGTTAATATGTGGGACGTAATAACACGGAATTTTAAGGCCTCTGCTATAAACGGAATAGAGCTAAATGATGCGACCATTGTAGTCGATTTAGACGATAACAACCGGCTCGATTTTGTGCCTGCCTCACCTGATGTTAATAAGCCTCTCGATGAGGTAGAACCTCGCCCTAAGCCGCCTAGAAAGACGACGCAAGAGCGACAGGAGGAACTGGGTAAGAAGGTTCGTAATTTTAATTGGGAAGGCCAACATTTGGATCTTACCATTACACTTAGAAATAATCAGCTAGAAATCTTTCAGAAAAATCGTCACTATGTGATGAAGAATGTAGAGGCTAAAATCCATCTTGATAGTAAGCGCGCTATTCGCGTTGATATGGAAACTGGTAAATTTGGAGGTACTGCTATTGGTGATGGAATGACACTAAAAGGACGCGTTGATTTAAAGGAAGTGTTAAAGCATCGCATGCCTCAGCTAGATTTACAGTTTGATGTGAAAGGCGTAGACCCATCATCACTTGGTTTTGGCGATAATATTCACGATGCTATGACCTTGCTGACGCGAGTAACTGGTGATTTTAATCGACCGTTGGCTAAAGGCCGTGTAACGATGCCTATTTTACGTATTCCTGCGCTTACCTTTGAAAACGTCGTGGGTGATGTAATATACCAAGATGGCATTTTAAACTTTGAAAATGTTAATGCTAATGTGTACAGTGGCAAATTAGAGGCAAAAGGTGTATATAATTTAGACACAAGAGCCTATACCATTACAGGAGTAGCTAAGGATTTAGATAGTAGTGAGGCCCTTAAAACACCTGAGTTCGTCGTTCCTGTATCGGCTAATTTGAACTTTAAAAGCGAAGGTAAGCCTCGCGATATGGAGGTATGGGGGAATTTTTGGTCTGGTGGAGGCCATTATATGCTCATTCCAATTAAAAATATTACAGGAAACTTTCACAATAAGGGACGTCATTTATCCTTTAGTGATGTGATAGTTAATACGAATATTACGACCATTTCCACAGATGCGTTGCGCATCGATAATGGGCAGCTCACCATGGGGCCTCTCAACATTACATCCCATGGGGGCAGTAATTTTATCCTCTACGACGAGTCCTTCGATGAAATCGATGAGAATATGGATCGAATTAAAGAGGGAATGAAACAAGCTGGTGAAAATAGTAAGCGTGCCTCTGAGTCAGCTAAAGGTATAGATAGCATCAAGGTTCCCGATGATGTAAAAGAATCTGTTGGTGATGTAAAACGCCAAATGGATGAGGTGAAAGATGCTTTTAAAGGTATCAAAATAAAGTGATAAATGAAATATAAATGATATTAACTCTCTTTCATTGTGCGTTTATGTAGATGGTTTATAATAAATCTCCGTTATCATAATTTTTGATATAATACTTTTGTGTTATTTGGAGGTTTTTTATGAAAGCATCAAAACAATTCTCTATCGTTTTGGCCGCAGCTGTACTTGCTTTTGGCGCTGTTACAGTAGCACCACAACAAGCAGACGCTTCTTATGGCTACAAATATACTGATTCCCAACGCCCACCAGTATCTACTCCAACAGGTTATGTTAATCCAGCCATGGGTTCTACAGTAACTGTTACAGATCCTGCACCTACTACAAATAAATTGACTACTCCTAAAGCTAGTACTACTATTGAAAACATTACTGTGACTAATGTTGCACCAAAATACTCTGATTACAATGATATTGCAGCATACTCTCTAGCAGTAGCTGACTATTTCATGGCGAAGATTATGGCTATATATGGTAATGGTAATACAGCTCTTAACCGTTATGGTTTTGGCAGATAATATAGCCATCAAATTTAGTAAAACTAATTTCGGATAACTATATACGTTATATACAAAAAAAGGTCCCGTATGGGACCTTTTTATTTGCATAAATTTTTTAATGCGTTGAGAGCTTGCTCAACAATCTCTTAATTTCGGTTATCGATCTAATCCGTTAGCACGTTGGTATTCAGATTTGTCTGTAGATTGAGCTTGATCGTCTGTAGTTACAGTATCTTTAGCTAAGGATTTCTTAATTTTAATAAGAGGTTTTTCTGTAGCCTTTGGATCTTCTTTTTTCTTTACATCATTTTGAGATGGTGGCAAGAATGTGTTGAGTTCATTCTTGTGAGTTACCTCTGTATTTGTAGTAGATGCTAATTGTGCGCGTTGAGGGGCGATGAAGATTTCGTCCTTTGTAATTTTTACATCGTTCAATAATAATTTGAATACTTGAGGTTTTACAAAGATAGTACCATCTACCTTGCGAGCTGCAGGCAAGAAGGATTCAGAAGTATCAAGGTTGATAATCTTCAATTTGCCATGGCGCACTACCTCTGCAGAATCAGGTTGGATAGCTAATGTAGCGATATTCATGTCTACTAATGCTGTTTTAGTAGGCTCATCCCATGCTACCTTATAGCCCAATGCTTCAGATACTTGGCGCAATGCTACGAGTGGTTGACCATCTACATAGATTACATTTTGTTGACCGTTAATAGGCTCAACAACCTTGCCATCTACATTGATATGATGGGCAGTCGTAACAGATGCAGGCTTTTCAAGATTCATAGCTGGACCTGGATTCTCAATGCCAATAGCCGCCTGTGCAGGTTGTACCGTGCCAAATGTGAAAGCTAATGCACCTACAGCGATGCTAGATAAAATAAGCTGTTTTAATTTCATAAGGGACCTCCATAAGGTGTTATATTTCTCTGAATGTATTAACATTACCAAATGTATATGAATATTTTATTATAAATTTTAATTTTATACAATCTAAATATTGATAAAAGTACATAATGTAATCCATGAAAAAGAGCTTGTTTATTGCTGATTGTAGTCGTTATATAATTGATACAAAGAAAGGATATGATAACAATCATGAAACCTATAAAATCAATGCGGAGTATATATAACCAAAATGATATATATATGTTAGAACGAATAGGACCATATTACATAATAAATGATAACCATCAAGGGATTATTGTGTTGGATTCGTTATGGAATGAAGTGAAAAGAATTACTGTAGATGAAAATCTATTTTTTCCTGAAGCTAGATATATAGACTACGTTAATAATAGGATGCTTTTTAAGTTGGAAGCATTTTTGTGTTTAGTTGACATTGAAAGTAGTGGGGTTAAACTAATAGAGCTTCCTGATGACCTTCAAGATATATATTTCTCAGACTTACATTGTTTCTGTAAAGATCATATTATGATAGATACGAGTAAGAATGTAGTATCTTTAGATTTGATTGACTTCAAAATTACAGTGCTAGAACTTGCTTCTGTTGATGAATATCCATTTAATGAGTATCAAAATAGATATAATGGAATAGTTATGTATTTTAGAAAGAATAAATTAATCTGTCATGACTCTGGGAATATAATAATTATAGATGGTACAAGCATTATTGAAATTCCAGATGTAGTTTCTATTAAATACTATCAACTAATAGCATCTAATACATATTTGTTAGCGATTGGTGAAAAACAGCTACAGCTTATCAACTTAGAAAATGCTAGTGAAAGTAAATTTATTTCTTTTGATGAATTGTAAAATCAAGTTGAACAAGTAATACAAAAAGTCCATACGGCTCTC
>ENA-ORRZ01000913-ORRZ01000913.1-human-gut-metagenome-genome-assembly--contig:-NODE-913-length-23076-cov-4.405803_pt1 | contig 23076 bp, 17 predicted proteins | sample MGYA00242185_ERZ509152 | MGnify/ENA primary metagenome ERZ509152 (study PRJEB26280, sample SAMEA2338668) | human gut metagenome | biome: human gut; feature: human-associated habitat; material: faeces... | reverse complement strand
TTATCTCAGTCGGAGACAAGGCTTCCACTGAGACAAATTTGCTATTACTCACCACGGGAGTCTTCTCGACTGAGATAAACACTGCGGCTCATGCGCCGTATGATTCGCAGCCGATTTTACTGTAGCTGCACATTTCAATTCGATCAAACGCCTTATATTCTTTCTTGTTTTCAGATCCACCCTATCATACCACAAGGAAAGAAACCTTGCAAAAAAATTGATCTATTTCCCCATACAAAAATGGCTGAAAATCTCATTCACCAGATCCTCTTCCAGTGATTCCCCAAGGATCGTTCCAAGATGTTCATAGGCATCCATCAGATCAATCGAGAAAAAATCCTCCGGCATCGCATTGTCGATGCTTGTCTCGACCAGACGCAGGCTTTTCAGCGCCTGCTCCATCGCCGTCTTGTGACGGACGTTTGTCAGCATGACCTGATCGTTGAAATTCAGGTTTCCCTGCAAGAACATCGTCTGAATTTTTTCCTCCAATCGATCAATTCCCTGCTGTTCCTTCGCCGATACCGGAATCACTTCCTGCCCGCACGCTTCGCGAAGCGCTTCTTCTGTGAGAACCGGTTCCAGATCTGTCTTATTTAAGAGGACGATCACCTTCCGTCCCCGGATCAAATCGAGGATCTGACGGTCATTTTCATCCAGCTCCCTTGATCCATCGACCACATACAAGATCAAATCTGCCTCATCCGCAATCTTTCTCGCCCGTTCCACGCCAATCTTTTCAACGATATCCTCCGTTTCCCGGATGCCCGCCGTATCGATCAAATTTAAGCTAAGCCCGCGCAGACGGATATTTTCCTCCAGCGTATCGCGTGTCGTACCGGCGATCTCTGTCACAATCGCGCGCTCCTCTCCCAACAGTACATTCATCAGGGACGATTTTCCTGCATTCGGCTTACCTAAGATCACGGTTTTGATCCCCTCCGTCATGATACGCCCGTTGTCAAACGTCCCGATCGACGCCTCCAGTTCCATCTCTATCGGCTGCAGCGTCTCCCGAAGGCGCTCCGGATATCCGTCCAGAGAAATATGCTCCGGATCATCAAGTGCGGACTCAATAAAGGCAATCTCATAGATTAGTTTTTCGCGAAGTTCCCGCACTTTCCGCGACATTGAACCGCTCAACTGGCTGACCGAAGACTGCAGCGCATACTCATTTTTCGACTGGATCACATCGATCACGGCTTCCGCCTGCGAAAGATCAATTCTGCCATTTAAAAACGCCCGCTTCGTAAATTCGCCTGGTTCCGCCAGCCGCGCCCCACATTTTACCGCCAGCTCCAGAATCCGCTTCATCACCAGCACGCCTCCGTGACAGTCAATCTCTACCGTGTCCTCCGCCGTATAACTGTGCGGACCGCGCATCAAAAGAAGCAGCACTTCATCGATCCGTTCCTCTCCATCCCGAATATATCCATAATGAATCGTATACGTTTTCTGCTCTGAAAGCCTCTTCCCCGCCACCGCCGGTTCAAACATCCGCTCCGCCACCGCCACAGCGTCCGAACCGCTAATCCGGATAATCCCAATCCCCGAACTCGAAAGCGCCGTCGCGATCGCGGCGATTGTATCTGTATATACCATATATATATAAATCCTTCCTTGCTTTTTATCTTCTTATTCTATACCATATGGAAGCATTTTCCCATCTTTATTTACAAATCTAGTCTAATATTTATTTCTTTTTTTATGTTTTCACGATAAACCTCTCGCGCTCGATCCCCCACAAAAAAGAAGGTCTAGATACCTCCAGACCTTCTTCGTCATACTTATTTACTTCTCATATCTCCCATACCCGTCACTTCTCTCGCGTCTGCCCTCACGCTTCAGCGAAATAATCACATGCCGGAACGGATCCTCGCCCTCGCTGCGGGTGGTGACATACTTGTCATTCTGCAGCGCTGCATGAATGATCCGTCTCTCATACGGGTTCATCGGCTCCAAAGATACGGAACGTTTCGTTCTCTTTACCTTGTAAGCAATGTTCTTTGCCAGTGTCTCAAGCGTCTCTTTCCGTCTCTCGCGGTAATTCTCGGTATCGAGCTTCACGCGGACGTAATTCTCGCTCTTCTTGTTGACAACCAGGCTGACCAGATACTGGAGAGAATCCAGGGTCTGACCTCTCTTACCGATCAAAATACCCATGTCCTCGCCGGAGAGGTCAATGTTCATCTCGCACTCTTCCTCATTGAAAGCCGCTGCGATCTTCACATCTAAGTTCATCGCATCAAATACCTGGCTTAAAAAGTCGATCGCACGATCCTCGAGCGTCTCTTTTTTCTTAGCACGGATGATCGCCTGTTTCGCGCCGATCCCCAGAAATCCGGCGCTTCCTTTTTCGACCACTTCGTACTCTAATTTATCACTGGTGGTTTCCAGTTCAATCAGTGCCTTTGTTACTGCCTCATCGACTGTCTTAGCGGTAACCGTAATCATATCCATCCTGCGCCCTCCTTCTATTTTTTCGCGTGCTTATCGTTGTACTTCTGCACCATCTTGGCCTTGGAAGCCAGACTGCCCGGCTTCGGATCGGAATTGTAAAATGCTTCAGACGCCTCCATCTGCTTTTTATTGCGGGAGATCTTGTCCTCTTTCGCCTTGCTTTCCGCATCCTCGCGTGCCTGAAGCGCCTTTAAATTCACGCTTGCCTTCTCGCTGACATTGGCCGGCGGCAGACCTTTTCTCGCTCTCTTCTTGTTCATCTTCTCCACGTTGCGGCGGATCAGATCATCGACATCGATCTTGTTCATATGTGCATTTACGATCAGCTGCTGAACGAGCTGGAATGCACCCTGAACGACCCAGTAGATACCGATCGCGGACGGCAGGGAGAAACAGAAGAATACGGACATCAGCGGCATCGTGATCATCATGCTGTTCATCATGCTCGCGCCCGGCGCGTCCTGATCCACCTGCTGTAAATTGGAAATCAGCTTGGTGGAGAGCCACTGGGTCAGACCTGCGAGGATCGGGATGATCCATGCGATCGTGATGTGGTTAAAACCGGTAAACGGCGGAGTTGCCAGATTGATGCCGAAGAAATAGTTCATCTGCTCAATCTTGCCCGCATTTTCTGCGATCGTCGAAGAGATCTGCGGGAATAAACTTTCCAGCGTATCCCATCCAGCCGGTGTCAACTTATATAACATATCTACGACTTTGTTTGCCACGGTGTAGTCTACCTTGTCCACCGCCATGCCGACACCGCTTGCCAGCTCGGAAATCTTGTTGACGTAATCCGGCTGCTCCATCAGCGGGTTCGCTACGTTGTCAAAAAAGACACGTACTGACGGTACGTATGCCGGAATGTTGTAGATAACCCGGTACAAAGCGAAGATAATCGGAAGCTGAATCGCCATCGGCAGACATCCTGCCATCGGATTCGAGCCATATTTCTCATAAACTGCCTGCATCTCGACCTGTTGTTTAGCCATCGATGCCTGATCGGTTTTTCCCTTATACCTATTCTGAACCGCCTTGATTTCAGGGTTCATAAGCGACATAAGTTTTGACGATTCCTGCTGTTTGATCGTCAGAGGAAATAACAGTAACTTTGTGATAATGGTAAACAGGATGATACACAGACCGATATTCATGATCCCCATGCTGCTGGTAATCCGGAATAAAAAGTCCATGATATAACCAAACACGCTGGCGATCGGTCCCATGATCGAACCTGCCTTTGTCGCAACTAAAACGCTAACGTCCAATGAACTACCTCCTCATCCTTTACGGAACTGGATCATAACCGCCTTCTGCAAATGGATTACAGCGAAGAATCCGCTTACATGCCAAAATCATACCTTTTACAGCGCCGTACTTTTTAAGTGCCTGGATGGCGTACTCCGAGCACGTCGGCGTGTACTTGCAGTGAGGTCCTGTCATAGGGGAAATATAGAGCTGATATCCCCGAATCATCTTTATCAAGATCTTCTTAATCAATATTCTCACTTCGATTCTCCAGAATGTTATGCAGTCCGCATAAGTGCAGGTATGCACTCTCAATTTTTTTGAAGTCTGCTTCTTTCGCTGCCGGTCTGGCAACGACTACGATGTCTAATCCGAGTCTGACTCTGTCCTTATTTAACCGATAGCTCTCCCGTACCAACCTTGTCACGTGATGGCGGACCACGCTGTTTCCAACCTTTTTGCTGACGGAGATACCGATCCGAGGCTCCTTCCCGTCATCCACCCGCTTCACGTACATAACCAGAAGCTTATTGGCATAGGATTTCCCTGTCTTGTAAACCTTTTGAAATTCGCTGTTCTTCTTAATTGAATTAAAACGCTTCATTAAAATCACCAATTCCCCTGCACCGAGTGTGCATCGCAGAGCTTTTCTTAATATTCTTAGAACTTTTTCTATGAATATTAAGAAAGACCACAATCTATAACTCGATTGCGGCCTCGTTCATTAAGCAGATAATTTTGCTCTACCTTTTGCTCTTCTGGCAGCCAGAACTTTTCTTCCACCTGCGCTGCTCATTCTCGCACGGAATCCATGAACTTTTGCTCTCTGTCTTTTCTTCGGCTGAAATGTCATCTTCATGTCTGCATACACCTCCTCATCCATAATATAGTAAGAGAAATCCTCGCTTCCTCCGGCTCACGCCGAAATCCGCATTCTTCTCAACATAGTTAGACTATTGTAATTAAACATCTTCTCCATTATATAGAAGAATTCCGCATTCGTCAACCACTATTTTGATCTTTTTAATCCCCATAGAACAAGGAATTTCTGTGGTTTTTCCACCATTTCGATCCTGCGTCCCCACAGATCGATCGTCGATTGCTGTCGAGGCACCTTATTGTATACAGTATACACACCGGGGCATTTCCATTTTGTGGATAAAAAAATCCTTATTTTATCAGCATTCCCGCCACCTATTCACAGCTTATCCTCCACTTATCCACACTTTGGGGATAACTTGTGGAAAAACCGTGGAATACGATCTGGATAAGCTTCTGATTGTTCACACCCATTCATCAAAAAGCCTTATTTTTCGGCATTTTTTCCACGTGGATAACTGAATTTCACTTATTCACATTGCGGGTTTTTATTGAAAAATGTGGACAAATCATGTAGAATAGAACTTAGATTGGGTTATTTTGCAGTTTTGGCTGCTTTTTACGTTTAGGAGACACAGTATGATAGAGAAAATTAAGGAAAAATGGGATGAAATTCTCCTCCATATTAAAGAAGAACACGAACTGACGGACGTTTCTTTCAAAACATGGCTGCTTCCGACGCAGCCTTATTCCATGAAAGACGGCACCCTTCAGATCCTGGTTCCGGATGTGCAGTTCCTCGGCTATATCAAAAAAAAATACGGACTTTTGATCCAGATTACCATCGAAGAACTAACCGGAATCGAGTGTGAGGTCGATTTTGTCACCATCGAACAGGTCGATGAGCCGCAAAAAGAGACGGACAAAAGCCATCTGATCAACCGCCCGTCCGAGGTCAGCCGCCAGCTCATCCAGGATGCGAACTTAAATCCGCGCTACACATTCGACACCTTCGTCGTCGGCGCGAACAATAACTTAGCGCACGCCGCTTCCCTCGCCGTGGCAGAATCTCCGGGTGAGATCTACAACCCTCTCTTCATTTACGGGGGTGTAGGTCTGGGAAAAACGCATCTTATGCACTCGATCGGACATTTTATCTTAAAAAACAATCCAAAAGCGAAGGTTCTCTACGTTACAAGTGAGAAGTTTACGAACGAACTGATCGATGCGATCCGGAACAAAAACAATATTTCCACCACGGAGTTCCGTGAAAAATACAGAAACAACGACGTCCTCCTCATCGATGATATCCAGTTTATTATCGGTAAGGAATCGACACAGGAAGAATTTTTCCATACCTTCAACGCACTCTATGAAGCGAAAAAACAGATCATTATCTCCTCAGATAAACCGCCGAAAGAGATCGAGACGCTGGAAGAACGGCTTCGTTCCCGTTTCGAATGGGGCTTGACCGTCGATATCCAGTCGCCGGATTATGAAACCCGTATGGCGATCCTCCGCAAAAAAGAGGAACTCGAGGGCTACAATATAGATAATGAAGTGATCAAGTACATCGCCACCAACGTCAAGTCCAACATCCGTGAACTCGAGGGCGCCCTCACCAAGATCGTCGCCCTTTCCAAGTTAAATAACAAGGAGATCACGACGGAGCTGGCGGAGGAAGCGCTCAAGGATCTCATTTCCCCGAACGCGGAGAAAGAAGTGACCCCAGAGCTGATCATCCAGGTCGTTGCCGATCATTTCGGTATCACTCCGCTTGACATCTCCTCCCAGAAGCGCAACAAGGAGATCGTATTCCCGCGCCAGATCGTGATGTATATCTGCCGTTCGATGCTCGGAACTTCCCTGCAGAATATCGGCAAATATTTAGGCGGCCGGGATCACACGACGATCATCCACGGTCACGACAAGATCGCTGCCGATATGGAGAAAAACGAATCGCTTCGCAATACAGTGGAAATCTTAATGAAAAAGATCAGCCCACAGTAGGTTTCTTCCACAATTTCGCGTGGAAAAGTGGTTGAAAACCTGTGGATAACTTTTCCCACATTTTGCTCCATTTCAGGGCTGTGGATAATTCAAAAGTTATCCAGCCGGTTCCGGACAGTTTTACACAGCCTTTTTAACCATTCAAAAGGAGTCTGAACCCCTGTATTTTCAGGGCTGTCCGGAGAATTCCACATATTCACAGCCCCTACTACGATTGCGACGAAATTTATATATATCTTTTCTTTCCGTTCCACGTTATTTTTAGCAAAGGAGTTATCAACAAACATGAAGCTTTCATTTGAAAAAGATCATTTAATGAACGGCATCAACATTGTTCTGAAGGCCGTTCCTTCCAAAACCACCATGCCGATTCTCGAATGCATCCTGATCGATGCTGTTTCGGATGAGATCAAACTAACCGGCAACGATATGGAGCTGGGAATTGAGACGAAGGTCGAAGGAACGATCCTGGAACGTGGAAAAATCGCTCTTGATGCCAAGCTTTTTTCCGATATTATCCGCAAGCTCTCCGGCGAAAATTCTACGATCACGATCGAATCGGATGAAAAATACAACACGACGATCACCTGTGACAAGGCTATTTTCCAGATTCAGGGCAAGGACGGCGATGAATTTTCCTATATTCCCCACATTGAGCGGGATAAATTCATCACACTTTCCCAGTTTACCTTAAAAGAGATCATCCGCCAGACGATCTTCTCGATCTCGCCGAACGACAGCAACAAGATGATGACCGGTGAGCTGATGGAGGTCACCGGCAATGAACTTAAGCTCGTTTCCCTCGACGGACACCGCATGTCGATCCGCAAAGTTGCATTAAAAGAACAGTACAGTGATATAAAAGTCATCGTTCCTGGCAAGACTTTAGGTGAGATCAGCAAGATCTTAAACGGTGACAACGACTCTGAGGTACAGATTTTCTTCAGCACCAACCACATCATGTTTGAATTTGACGACACGATCGTGTTATCCCGCCTGATTGAGGGCGAGTATTTCCGGATCAATCAGATGCTTTCCTCCGATTATGAGACGAAAGTTACCTTGAACCGCCGTGATTTCATGGATGCGATCGACCGTGCGAGCATTCTCGTCCGTGAAAATGATAAGAAACCTTTGATCTTAAACTTTACCGATGAAGAAATGGAGTTAAAGATGCACTCCGCCTTCGGTACGATGGATGCCCGTCTGGCCATTACCAAGTTTGGAAAAGACCTGATGATCGGCTTCAACCCGAAGTTTTTGGGTGATGCGTTACGAATCATCGATGATGAGGAAGTGACTCTGTACATGATGAATCCGAAATCCCCGTGCTTTATCCGGGACGAGGAGGAGACTTACATCTATCTGATCCTGCCGGTCAATTTCAATGCGGCAGCGATCTAACCTGCCATTTTTAGACATGGCAGGTGCAGACAGTAACAGAAAGGATCTGAAATAAGATGGAGATCAAACTGAGAGATGAATTTATAAAACTGGGTCAGGCGCTCAAGGCAGCTGGTCTGGTAGAGTCCGGCGTGGACGCCAAATTTGCGATTCAGGACGGGCTTGTGAAGGTCAATGGCGCGGTGGAGATGCAGCGCGGCAAGAAGCTTTACGACGGGGACAAAGTCGAGTATGACGGAGAGACCGTAACAATCACCAAATAAAGGATGGTTTCATGTTTATCGAATCGATCGAACTCAAAAATTATCGCAATTACGGGGAATTACATATGGATTTTGATCCGGGGACGAATGTTCTCTACGGAGACAACGCGCAGGGTAAAACCAATATCCTCGAAGCGGTCTACGTGTGTGCGACGACCAAGTCCCACCGCGGCAGCAAGGACAGGGAGATCATCGAATTCGGAGAGGACGAGTCCCACATCAAGATGCAGCTTCGCAAGGACGATGTGCCATACCGGATCGACATGCACCTAAAGAAAAATAAGACGAAGGGCGTGGCGGTTAACGGGATTCCGATCCGGCGGGCGAGCGAGCTTTTCGGCATCGTTAACGTGGTGTTTTTTTCGCCGGAAGATCTGAATCTCATTAAGAACGGGCCGGCGGATCGGCGCCGTTTTATTGATCTGGAATTATGCCAGTTAAACCGGCTCTATGTTCATTCGCTGGTGCAGTACAACCGGGTAGTGATACAGAGAAATAAGCTCTTAAAGGAGCTGTTTTTCCATCCCGAGTACGAGGAGATGCTGGATATATGGGATATGCAGCTTGCTTCCTACGGACGGGAGGTGAGCCAGTACCGGCGGGAATTTATCGGTGAATTAAACGAATTGATCCGTCCGATCCATCAGAAATTGTCAGGCGGAAAGGAAGAGCTTGTTATTCAGTATGAGCCGAACACGGAGGCGGATCAGCTGGAAGCGGCTGTCAAAAAGAGCCGCGAGGCGGACCGGAAGCAGAAGACGACGCTGGTCGGACCGCACAGGGATGACTTAAGTTTCTATGTCAACGGGATTGACATCCGGCGCTTCGGTTCACAGGGACAGCAGAGGACGGCGGCATTATCGCTCAAACTGGCGGAGATTGAGCTGGTTAAAAAGATCAAAAAGGAGTATCCGATTCTGCTTCTCGACGATGTTTTGTCGGAGTTAGATGGGAAACGGCAGGATCATCTGCTCGCCAGCATCCGCCACATACAGACGATCATTACCTGTACAGGCTTGGATGATTTTATCAGCCACAGCTTCCAGATAGATAAGACCTTTCGGGTCGTGAGCGGGACGGTCACCTGTGAACGTCCAAACAAGACAACTAGTCAGACATAAAACAGCAAGTGAAGGAGGAACTATGGGTTCAGAATACAGTGCAGATCAAATACAGATATTGGAGGGATTGGAGGCGGTCAGAAAGCGTCCTGGTATGTATATAGGCAGCACATCTGTAAGAGGTCTCCATCACCTGGTGTATGAGATAGTTGACAACTCCGTGGATGAGGCGTTAGCCGGATTCTGCAGTCACATCGAGGTGCAGATCAATGCGGACAATTCCATCACGGTACAGGATGACGGTCGTGGTATCCCGGTTGATACTCAGAAAAAAGCCGGACTTCCGGCGGTTGAGGTTGTATTTACGATCCTGCATGCAGGCGGTAAATTCGGCGGTGGCGGATATAAGGTATCAGGCGGACTTCACGGTGTAGGTGCATCGGTTGTAAACGCCCTTTCCGAGTGGCTGGAGGTTGAGATCTGCCGGGATGGAAAGGTATATAAGCAGCGCTATGAGCGCGGTAAAACCATGTATCCGCTGAAAGTAGTCGGTGAATGTGCTCCGGATAAGCACGGCACACGGGTTGTATTCCTGCCAGATAAGGAGATTTTCGAGGAAACGGTCTACGACTATGATACGTTAAAAGTACGCCTGCGTGAGACGGCATTCCTGACGAAAAACTTAAAGATCACCCTGCGGGATGACAGAGAAGTGAAGCATGAGAAGACCTTCCACTATGAGGGCGGTATCAAGGAATTTGTCACCTACTTGAACCGGAGCAATGAGAAGCTCTATGAACCGGTTATCTACTGCGAGGGCATCAAGGACAAGGTATTTGTCGAGGTGGCGATGCAGCATAACGATTCCTACACGGAAAATATCTACACCTTCGTCAATAATATCAATACACCGGAGGGCGGTACCCATCTGGCCGGCTTTAAGAGTGCTCTGACCAAGACTTTTAATGACTATGCAAAGAAAAATAAGCTTCTCAAGGAAAATGAGCCGGCACTCAGTGGTGAGGATATCCGTGAGGGCCTTACAGCGATCATCAGCGTCAAGATCGAGGAGCCTCAGTTTGAGGGACAGACGAAGCAGAAACTTGGCAACAGCGAGGCCCGCGCGGCGGTCGATGCGATCGTGAGCGAGCAGCTGACATATTTCCTGGAGCAGAATCCAACGGTTGCCAAGATCATCTGTGAGAAATCAATTCTTGCCAAGAGAGCCCGCGACGCAGCCCGCAAGGCGCGCGAGATGACGAGACGTAAATCAGCGCTTGACGGCATGGCGCTTCCAGGAAAATTAGCCGACTGTTCCGACAAGAATCCGGAAAACTGCGAGATCTACATCGTAGAGGGAGATTCCGCGGGTGGTTCTGCGAAAGAGGCTAGAAATAAATCCAATCAGGCTATTCTGCCTCTTCGAGGCAAGATCTTAAACGTAGAAAAAGCAAGACTGGATCGAATTTACGGCAATGCGGAGATCCGTGCGATGATCACGGCATTTGGTACCGGTATTCATGAAGATTTTGATATTTCAAAACTTCGTTACAACAAGATCATTATCATGACCGATGCCGATGTGGACGGTGCTCATATCAGTACCCTGCTTCTGACGTTCCTGTATCGTTTTATGCCGGATCTGATCCGGGATGGACATGTATATCTGGCACAGCCGCCGCTTTATAAGATCGAGAAGAATAAGCGTGTCTGGTATGCATACAGCGATGATGAGCTGAATTCGATTCTGACTGAGATTGGCCGTGACAACAACAATAAGATCCAGCGTTATAAAGGTCTGGGCGAGATGGATGCGGAACAGCTTTGGGAGACTACCATGGATCCGGAGCGCCGAATTCTTCTCCGTGTACAGATCGACAGTGAGACTGCTTCGGAGGTTGATCTGACATTTGCTACCCTGATGGGTGATCAGGTTGAGCCGCGCCGTGAGTTTATCGAGGCAAATGCGAAGTACGTAAAGAACCTGGATATTTAATTAAATTTAAGTCACTTAAATCCTTTTGAGGACGAAAGGAGTATAGATGGAACCAAATATATTTGACAAAATTCATGACATTGATCTGAAAAAGACAATGGAAACGTCTTACATCGATTATGCGATGAGCGTTATCGCCGCCCGGGCACTCCCGGACGTGCGCGACGGCTTGAAACCGGTGCAGAGACGAGTGCTTTATTCGATGGTTGAGCTGAATAACGGTCCGGATAAGCCGCACCGTAAATCCGCCCGTATCGTCGGTGATACAATGGGTAAATATCATCCGCACGGCGACAGCTCCATTTACGGCGCATTGGTAAATATGGCTCAGAAATGGGCTACCCGTTACCCGCTTGTAGATGGACATGGAAACTTCGGTTCCATGGACGGCGACGGCGCTGCAGCGATGCGATACACCGAGGCAAGGCTGAGCCGTATTTCCATGGAGATGCTGGCAGATATCGGCAAAAATACCGTTGATTTCATGCCGAACTTTGATGAGACTGAGAAAGAACCGACGGTTCTTCCGGCTCGTTTTCCCAATATTCTGGTAAATGGCGGCACCGGTATCGCCGTTGGTATGGCAACGAATATTCCGCCTCACAACCTGCGTGAGGTGATTGCTGCCGTTGTCAAGATCATAGACAACCGGGTGGAGGAAGACCGCCCGACTACCATCGAAGAACTGATGGAGATCGTAAAGGGACCTGATTTCCCGACAGGAGCGACGATTCTTGGAAAAGCGGGCATCGAAGAAGCCTACAGAACCGGACGCGGCAAGATTCGTGTACGGGCTGTATACAATATCGAGGCCATGGCAAATGGCAAGAGCCGTATCATCGTGACAGAGCTTCCTTATGCAGTAAATAAAGCTCGTTTGATCGAAAAGATAGCAGAGCTTGTGAAGGATAAAAAGGTGGATGGAATCACGGATCTGCGTGATGAGTCCAACCGGGAGGGACTTCGGATCTGCATTGAACTGCGCCGAGATGTGAATGCAAATGTCATCATGAACCGTCTGCTGAAGCATACACAGCTGCAGGACACCTTTGGTGTGATTATGCTGGCGCTGGTTAATAATGAGCCGCGTATCTTAAATCTGCAGCAGATCCTGGAATATTACTTAAAGCACCAGGAGGATGTGGTAACCAGAAGAACCAAATATGATCTGAACAAGGCAGAAGAGAGAGCCCATATTTTGGAAGGTCTTTTAAAGGCACTGGATCATATCGATGAGGTTATTAAGATCATCCGCGGTTCTGCCAATGTTCAGGCGGCGAAAGCTCAGTTAATGGAGCGTTTTGATCTTTCGGATGCACAGGCACAGGCCATCGTAGATATGCGTCTGCGTGCTCTGACCGGTCTGGAACGCGAGAAACTGGAAAATGAATATAAAGAGCTGGAGGCAAAGATTGCAGAGTTGAAAGCGATTCTGGCAGATGAGAAGAAACTTCTGTGTGTTATCAAGGAGGAGATCTCCCTCATCGCTGATAAATACGGGGATGACCGCCGTACCGCCATCGGATATGATGAATACGATATGTCTGCGGAGGATTTGATCCCGGATGATGATATCGTTGTGACCATGACCAATTTTGGCTATATTAAGAGAATGTCCAGCGATAATTTCAAGAGCCAGAACCGCGGAGGCAAGGGAATCAAGGGCATGCAGACTATTGAGGAAGATTATATCGAAGATCTGCTGATGACCACAACCCATCATTATGTGATGTTCTTTACCAACAAGGGACGCGTATACCGTCTGAAGGGATACGAGATTCCGGAGGCAGGACGCACTGCCAGAGGTACTGCCATCGTGAATCTGCTTCCGCTGATGCCAGGCGAGAAGATCACATCCATCGTTCCTATGAAAGAGATCGATGATGAGAAATATCTCTTCATGGCAACCCGCAATGGTATGGTTAAGAAGACTCCGATGAAGGAATACAGCAATGTCCGCAAGAACGGTCTTCAGGCGATTGTACTTCGTGATGACGATGAATTGATCGAAGTTAAGGCTACCGATAATACCGAAGATATTTTCCTGATCACAAAGAAAGGTATGTGTATCCGATTCCATGAGACCGATGTCCGCGTGACAGGTCGTGTTTCCATGGGGGTTATCGGCATGAAGTTTGACGAAGGCGATGAAGTCATCGGTATGCAGATGGCCAGCCAGGGAGAATGCCTGCTGGTAGTATCGGAAAATGGTTATGGAAAACGCACTCCGATTGATGAATTTACAGCCCAGAACCGTGGCGGCAAGGGCGTGCGCTGCTATAAGATCATCGACAAAACCGGTGATTTGGTGGGTGCAAAGCTGGTAGATAATGAGCGCAAGATCATGCTGATTACCAATGAAGGCATTATCATCAAGATGGCAGTCAGCGACATCTCGATTATCGGACGCAATACCTCCGGTGTGAAGCTGATGAGTATTGATGCTGAATCCGGCATAGCAGTTGCAAGCATCGCCAAGGTGCGGGAGAGCGACAAGGATGAGGATGAAGAAGACGAACTTCTGGAGGAACAGGACGGAGAAGAAACCGAATCTGAGAATACAGAAGAATAAAAGTTACAGTTCAGCCATGCGCTGGTTTGAATGAGAAAGTGTGTTGCAAGCTTGCTTGCATAAGCACTTTTTCATCCAAATCAGCATATGGTGGACCCACCATGCTTCTTGTTTTCATGAATATGGAAACAAGAAGATGTCATGGCTGAACTGTAACGAATAAAAAGTAAAAAAGATCAGATATCCTTGATCTTTGAAAAGAAAATCATAAAAAAGAGAACATCCGGCAATTCATAAACTGGAATTAGCGGGTGTTCTCTTTTTGATCTTTATAAGGCGCAGTATTTTAACAGCGTCACAGCGTCGTTTCTCTCTGAATGAGGCGGCACTTGAATTCCTGGTAGGTAAATTCAGATTCACGGTTTTCGATCATAGCAAGAAGAAGTTTGGCAGCATACTCGCCCATTTGATCGTAGGGAATATCAATGCCGCTGATAGAAGGATAGTCCATTTCATAGAAATTCACCTCGTTCAGGAAGATATGGCGAATTCTCTGAGGGATGGAAAAGCCTGTTTTTAATATTTCACGCTGCAGCAGCAGTCCAATGTCGTAGTTTTGAGAAATGGCAAGATCAAAACTGCGGTTTTCCATGTATTTAGCTAAAAATTGCTGCAAATGAATCAGATCACGATCCTTGATAGGACAGATCACGTGCTCCAGATGGCAGTTCGGTGCCGTCCGGCGAAGCAGGGATTCAAAAAGCGGATATTTATTATTGACTAAAAGACCGTCATTGCTGATGGAAAAATACCGCACTTCGCGGATTCCCTTTTCCAGACAGAAGGAGGCACATTCCTGCAGGGCATATTCAAATGCATGGGGGAACGGCGTTTTTTTTGAGAAAACCCCGTCCATACAGATAACCACATAGGGAATATGATTTTCATCGGCCGGTTTTGTAAAAGCAGCGTGATCATCGTTGGAAATAAAAATGAGTCCATCGATCACGTTGGAATAATAGCTTTTGACATAATCCGGAGAAGAATCTATATCATCCATTTCATTGAAAATCGTGATGGTATAGTCGATCTGGGACAGGTACTGGCTGATTCCGGTAAAAGCGTTTAAGAAAGCCTGGCGGCTGTAATCCTTTGCACATACAATTCCGATGGACGTGCAGTTTTTGGTCCGCATGCTTTTGGCGGAAGCATTGGGATAGTAGTGAAGTGTTTCAACGGCATCTAAAACCTTGCGTCTGGTTTCCTCACTGATCTTCTGATTCTGGCGATTATTGATCACATAAGATACAGTCGCCTGAGAGACTCCGCAGAGTTTTGCGATGTCTTTTGCAGTAACATTTTTTTTCATAATTTTGTAGACTCCTTATAACACTTTTACAGTTTATTAAATTTCTCTAAAAATGTCTATAGAAATTCACTAAAATACACAATAATTTAATATTGCTAAAAAAATAATTGAAATGCCGATCCTTTTGTGATATTCTAACAACATAAAATTAACTTATACGTATAAGTTAGAAATGGAGGAAAAAATGGGAAAAGCAAACGAACAAGCAAAAGATAAGCCTTCGTTATTAAACCGCTGGCTGAACGGAATTGAGAAAGTCGGAAATAAACTTCCGCATCCGATTTCTATTTTTGCAATTTTAGTTCTCTTTGTTATCGTTCTTTCTGCTGTCTGTGAGATGGCTGGAGTTTCGGCAACAGGTGAACTGGTTAACCGTTCTAAGGGAGTCGTAGAGACTCAGACGGTTCAGGCTGTCAGCCTTTTGAATGGTGAGGGGCTTGTGTATATGCTGACACATGCAATCACTAACTTTACAGGATTCGCTCCTTTGGGAGTTGTCCTGGTAGCTATGTTTGGTATCGGACTTCTGGAGGACAGTGGTTTAATCGGAGGCGCATTAAAGTCTGCTGTAGAGGTTACTCCGGCTAAGTTAATTACTCCGATGATCGTATTCTTAGGCGTTATGTCCAACCTGGCCGATGCAGTTGGATACATCGTTCTGATTCCGATCGCAGCACTGATGTTTATGGCATACAATCGTCATCCGGTAGTTGGTATGGCTGCAGCATTTGCAGGTGTATCCGGTGGTTTCTCTGCAAACTTATTAATCGGTACTCTGGATCCGCTTCTTTGCGGTATTACCAACGAGGCTGTAAAGATGGTAGACCCGACTTATGTAGTTGAGCCGACCGGAAACTGGTACTTCATGATGGTGTCTACCTTCCTGATCACAATCTTAGGTACTATCATCACTGAGAAAGTCGTTGCACCGCGTTTTGGTGAGTATCACGGCAATGGGGAAGAGAATGAAACAAGCTCTGAGTATAAATTAAACGACCAGGAAAGAAAAGCTCTGAAAGTAGCTGGTTTAACCTTACTGGTTATGATTCTGGTTCTGGTAGCTTTCTGTCTCCCGGCTAACTCTGTTATGAGAGCTGAGGATGGAACACTGTTAGGAAATTCCCCGTTCATGGAGGGTATCATCCCGATTATCACTGTACTTTTCTTCGTACCGTCTGTTGTATATGGTCATATGACTGGTGTATATCACGGAGAGAAGGATGTCTGCAACGCTATGGGACGTGCCATGGGAACCATGAGCTCCTACATCGCTCTGACCTTTGTGGCAGCACAGTTTATTAACTTCTTTGGTTATACCAAATTAGGAACGATCCTTGCATTAAAGGGAGCTGAGTTTTTTAGAAACTCCGGTATCGGAACTATCCCGACCATGATCTTATTCGTTCTTTTTGCAGCATTCATCAACCTGTTCATGGGTTCTGCATCTGCAAAATGGGCTCTGATCGCGCCGGTATTCGTACCGATGTTCATGCTGTTAGGTTACACACCGGAGTTCGCTCAGGTTGCTTACCGTATCGGTGACTCCTGTACAAACGTTATCACTCCGATGATGTCCTATTTCGCAATGATTATCGTATTCATGAAGAAATACGATAAAGAGGCTGGTATCGGAACTCTGGTTTCCACCATGCTTCCGTACAGTATCTGCTTCCTGATTGGATGGAGTATCCTGTTAGTATTATGGATCGTACTTAACCTTCCGTTAGGACCGGGCGTTGGAATGTTTCTTGGCTAATGGGGCTGAAACGTTACGATAATTTAAATAACTAGAATAAGATGTACTCTGGGAATGTTTTATGCGGAATGCATAGACATTCCAGGAGTACATATTTTTTCAAAAAAATTGCATGAAGGAGGAAATAATGAACCAGACAAATATAAAAATTGGACAATTAAGAGATCGCATGAAAGAACTGGGAATCGATGCATACCTGGTTCCGACTGCGGATTTTCATGAATCTGAGTATGTAGGCGAATTCTTTAAATGCCGTCACTTCCTGACCGGTTTCAACGGAACCGCTGGAACGGCTGTTATCACTATGGACAAAGCCGGACTCTGGACAGACGGAAGATACTTTGTACAGGCAGAAGAGCAGCTTTCAGGCAGTGAGATCAAATTATACCGCATGGGTGAACCTGAATTCCCGACTCTGGACGAGTTTTTAGAGGAGGAGCTTCCGGTTGATGGATGCCTTGGATTTGATGGCCGTGTTGTAAACTCTGAGCTGGGGTATGGTCTTCAGAACTTACTGCAGGAAAAAAATGTAACAATCAACTGCAGCAAGGATCTGGTAGGTGAGATCTGGACTTCCCGTCCGGCTATGTCCTGCGAGCCTATCTGGAGCCTGGATGTAAAATATGCCGGAAAGAGTACCGTAGAGAAACTTTCAGATCTTCGTGATGCCATGAAGAAAAATAAAGCACAGATTCATCTGATGACGGCTCTGGATGAAATTGCATGGTTATTCAACCTCCGTGGAAACGATATTGTAAATAACCCGGTATTTCTGTCCTATGCACTTATTACACAGGATGAAGCCTATTTATACGTACAGAAAGAAGCTATCAAAGAAGATACTAAGATGGGAAAAGAGGTTTGTGCGGCTTTAGCTGAGGCAAAGGTTCAGGTAAAAGAGTATGCGGAATTCTTACAGGATGTGGCAGCCCTGAAGAATGAGAAGATTCTTCTGGAACGCAAGAAAGCAAGCTTTGCTGTATGCGAGAGCATTGATGCTTCCTGCCGTATCATAGATGAGATGAATCCTTGTGCGACCATGAAGGCTGTTAAGAATGCGACCGAGATCGAAAATATGCGTAAGGCCCATTTAAAAGATGGTATAGCTGTTACCAAGTTTATGTACTGGCTGAAGCATACCATCGGAACCTGCGATATGACAGAGATGACAGCGGCTCATAAAATTGAAGAACTGCGAGCAGAGCAGGGCAACTATATCGAGCCAAGTTTCGTAACCATTGCAGCTTACAAGGAAAATGCAGCAATGTGCCATTATCATCCAAGCGATGAGGTATGCAAGAAATTAAAACCGGAAGGTCTTCTGCTGGTAGATTCCGGCGGACAGTATTTAGAGGGAACTACTGATATCACAAGAACCTATGCATTAGGACCTCTGACCGAGAAGGAAAAAGAGTACTACACAATCGTAGCAGCCGCTATGCTGAAGGTATCAACCATGAAGTTCCTTCACGGCTGCCGGGGAATCAACTTAGACTACACCATCCGTGAAGCATTCTGGAAACGTGGTCTTGATTTTGCACATGGTACCGGGCATGGTGTTGGATATCTTTCTAACGTACATGAGAGACCGAACGGACTGCGCTGGAAAGTTGTTCCGGAGCGTCAGGACAGCGCTGTGATCGAGCCGGGCATGATCTGCTCCGATGAGCCGGGTCTGTACTTTGCAGGCGATTTCGGAACCAGAACAGAGAATCTGATCTTATGTGTCGAGGATGAGAAGAATGAGTACGGACAGTTCCTGAAGTTCGAATTCCTGACCAAGGCGCCGATTGACTTAGAGGCACTGGATACACGTTTCATGGATGACGCGGATATCGAGCGCTTAAATACATACCATAAAGACGTATACGAAACCATTTCTCCGTATATGAATGACGAAGAAAAAGAGTGGTTAAAACACGTGACAAGAGAAATTTCAAGATAATATGATGTTACAGTTCAGCCATGCGCTGGTTTGAATGAATATGGAAACAAGAAGATGTCATGGCTGAACTGTAACAATATAATACCTCCTGAATAGATAGAAATAAATTCAAGTCGAACGTCCGTGAGACTTGGAGCGTGATTCTGGTCAGCAAAGCTGACATATTCCATACAGAATCACTGCGCATGAGATCAAAATCTATTCAGGGGGTATTTTTATTACATCTATTCAGAAATGATTGCAAGATTATTTAATTTCTATTATGATGATATAAGAGTCATTAATGATTAAGAGATACGGTTCTATCTGCGTAAGCAGATAAAAATTTCATGGAAGAAGGGTAGTTTTCAAATGAGAAGAATCAACGTTGAAACCATTACACAGAATATCAAAGAAATGTGCATTGAAGCCAACCATTTTCTGTCACCGGATATGAAAAAGGTGTTTGATGAGGCGGCAGCGAGTGAAGAATCTCCATTGGGACGTCAGATTTTAGGCCAGCTGGAAGAAAACTTATGTATCGCCGGTGAGGAGATGATTCCGATCTGCCAGGATACCGGAATGGCAGTTGTGTTTATCAAGGTGGGACAGGATGTACATCTGATTGGCGGTTCGCTGACCGATGCCATCAATGAAGGCGTGCGCCAGGGATATGTAGACGGATATCTCCGTAAATCTGTAGTAAAGGATCCGATTTACCGTGAGAATACGAAGGATAATACACCAGCTATCATTCATTATGAAATCGTAGAGGGTGAGCAGGTAGAGATTACGGTGGCTCCGAAGGGATTCGGAAGTGAAAACATGAGCCGTGTGTTTATGCTGAAACCGGCAGATGGAATCGAAGGAGTCAAGGATGCCATTTTGACAGCGGTGCGGGATGCAGGACCCAATGCCTGTCCTCCGATGGTAGTAGGTGTCGGAATCGGCGGAACCTTTGAAAAGTGTGCAGAGATGGCGAAGCACGCGCTGACCAGAAATCTGGAAGAGGAATCACCGGTTGAGTATGTGCGTGATCTGGAAAAAGAAATGCTTGAAACGATCAATAACCTTGGGATCGGTCCTGGCGGATTAGGCGGACGGACAACCGCCCTGGCTGTCAATATTGAAACCTACCCGACCCATATTGCAGGGCTGCCGGTAGGCATCAATATCTGCTGTCATGTAAATCGTCATGCGCACAGAGTGATTTGATGAATATTTTTAGGATTGCGGAAGTGCGAAGCACATAGCAATCCGGTATCAAAAGGGGAAAAATCTCTTGTGACCCAAACATCATTTGATAGTATAAAGAATGTACTCTCGGAGTTTTTCCTGCACAAAAAGATACCGAGAGTACATAAGATAGATTTGGAGGAAAATATGGATAAAACAATCACAGCTCCAATTGACAGGGAGACATTAAAAAGCCTGCATGCAGGTGATTATGTATATATAAGCGGAACCATCTATACGGCACGTGATGCAGCTCATAAGCGCATGATAGAGACGCTGGATGAAGGAAGAGAACTTCCCCTTGATCTGAAAGATAATGTAATTTATTATATGGGACCGTCACCGGCCAGAGAGGGCCGTCCGATTGGTTCTGCAGGTCCGACCACAGCCAGCCGTATGGATAAATATACTCCAAGACTTCTGGATCTCGGCATGGGAGCCATGATCGGAAAAGGAAAGAGAAGCCAGGCAGTCATCGATGCCATCGTTCGCAATGGTGCCGTTTATTTTGCGGCAGTGGGCGGAGCCGGAGCAATTCTTTCAAAGTGCATTAAGGAATCGGAAGTGATTGCATACGATGATCTGGGAACAGAGGCGATCCGAAAATTGACGGTAGAAAATATGCCTATGATTGTGGTAATTGATTCCGAAGGAAACAATCTTTACGAGACCGCAGTAAAGGAATATCAGAGATAGGACAATAAGATATCAGATGTGAGATAACTCCCATCCCGCAGCAAGAATGCAGATGCATGTTAGAGTTTTATGAAGAGAGGTTATTTGCTGTTTGGCAAATAACCTCTTTGTCGTGAAGAATAAAGGTAACTGTGAACAGCTACGAATAAAGTTATAATTGATAGAGATAAACCATGATTGGCATGGTTATCATACAGAATAGAGTGGTAATTACGTTAATGGCACCAGCATAGCGGGCATCTTTTCCATATACCTGAGCCATCTGCGTGATTGTGGAGGCGGATGGGGTGATTGTGGCTAACAGGGTGACAAGCAGAATTTGTGAACCATTCTCAGCAAAAGAAGCAAGGCCGCTGAATTTAAGAAGTAAAATTGTCAAAAGCGGTACACCGATGAGCCGCAGAATCGTGACAAGTCTAATATGGGGAAAAGCCAGAATTTCCTGGGGCGTGGTTCCGGCAATCAGCATTCCTGAGATCAGCATGGCCAAAGGACCAATCATGCTTCCCAGGGAGTGGACAGCGCTGTCCACTGGATCGGGAAGTGAAATCTGTGCCAAAAATAGAAAAATACCGAATAAAATGGCAATCATATTTGTATTTGTTATGATTTTTTTAAAATCAGGCTTCTTTTCTTCACAGATCATCATTTTGCCATGACTCCAGAGAAGAAAAAGCTGTACAGAGACGTAGGCGCTGGAATAAATAACCCAGTCTGGTCCTAGAATAGAGGAAACAAGCGGTATAACAAGATTTCCTGCATTGGAGTAGATGATAGAGGCTTTTTCAACTCCGTTAAGATGAAGAAGAGGTCCTATAAAGTAAAAAAGGACAATCAGGATGAGATGGATCAATACAGCAGCAGCCACCGCCAAAAGAAGCCCATTTAGGATGGAAGGGCTGCAGCTGACCTGAAAAGCAGATAAAATCGAACAGGGGACTACGATATAGACAGACAGGCGTGAAAGAATGCGGCTGTCATCTGAGCGGCAAATGCCAGTCTTTACCAAAACAAAGCCTAAAAACATGACGATAAATAATGCCGCAATTTTACCAACTAAAATTCCAATGGACATAATGCGTTTGCTACCTCCTCATAACAGGGCATAGAGACAGAATATTTTTTTGCAAGTCGGAGGGGCTCCATGACAAGTCCGTCCAGTTCCGATGGTTTTCCTTCCATTATGTCACGCTGCATGGAAGTGGTGGCATCGGCAGATAAGTTGGAAAGAATCTCCAGATTTATTTTTACATAGTCTTTTTCAAAGGGATATCCCATGGCAGCAGCCAGAGCGCTGATTTCACGAATCATGGATTTAAATAATTCACGGGCAGGTCCTTCCTTTTGAAAATCTCTGGCCACGGCATGAAGGTAGACTCCGGCAGCTCCGATAGGGGAGACATAGGAAAATTTCTCCAAAGCATCCCTTTGGATATGGGGGGATAAAACTCCATCGATACCGCTTTCGCAAAGATCCGATTGAATGGCTGATAAAATCGGAGAAATATAGGAAGGATCCCTGGGACCGAAGACAACTCTTAAGATAGGACCGTGCTGAACCAGAACACCGGGATGTTCTAAGGATGCAGAAACATAGATGCATCCATCCAGAACGGTACAATCCGGTAATTCTTTCTGCACCCTGGCACCGGTTCCATATATATTTAAGATGGGAATAATAATTGTGCGGGGACCAGCGGTCTGTCGGATAAAAGGAAGGACGGAATCAAGGGAATATTCTTTTACGCATATAAAGATAACCTCCGGAGCCAGGGAAAGAGCACAGGATTCTTCCATGGATAATGCACGAACCTCAAGATGTTCTTCCGTCTGATCCCAGAGATGACGAATGATGAGACCGTTATTACGCATAGCATCAAGGTTGGAACCACGGGCAATGAATGTAACATCCTTTCCGGCTTTTGTGAGAGCAGCTCCAAGAATTCCTCCGGTACCGCCGGCTCCCAGGATCATATATTTTAAATTCATAAAAAACTCCTTTCTGAATCCTAATCTGGATTGCTGCGTGCGATGCGATGCACTCCTGCAATCCGCCAAAACATCTCGCTAAGTGCTTATAGTATCATATCATAAAATATATTGAAAAATGGTGGTTTAAAGGAAATAAAAAAAAAGAAAAAACTTGGATGAATTTGCTTGACATTTTAAATTTTCTTTGATACAATGAGATACGCGTCTGACAAAGAAATGCGTTAAGATGCAATTAAATATTTTTTTTATTACTGCGGAGAAATACTCAAGAGGCCGAAGAGGCGCCCCTGCTAAGGGTGTAGGTCGGGCAACCGGCGCGAGGGTTCAAAT
>ENA-ORRZ01000909-ORRZ01000909.1-human-gut-metagenome-genome-assembly--contig:-NODE-909-length-23247-cov-16.774189_pt1 | contig 23247 bp, 20 predicted proteins | sample MGYA00242185_ERZ509152 | MGnify/ENA primary metagenome ERZ509152 (study PRJEB26280, sample SAMEA2338668) | human gut metagenome | biome: human gut; feature: human-associated habitat; material: faeces... | reverse complement strand
GGACTCAGAAGTCATTCTTTTGTCTCAGCGCTTGGCGCTCAAGTATAATACCATACGCCGGGCCGGATGTCAACACTTTTTTGCAAGTTTTTTCAGGTTTTTTCGCGCTGACTCAAATCCGCTTCATCCTCTTGGATTCTTCAGGTAAATTCTTTTGTCTTATATAATGTATTATATAAAGGGATACAGTATAGACAATGGCCTTTATTACCCTGCGGAAAGCACTACTTCCTTTGCGCAGATTGTCAAGAGGTTTCGTCTCAAATTTTGTTCCGGAAATTTTCCTCTATTTTTGGCGAAAGCTACAAAACACAAAATGTAGTGGTTCTTCCATTGACATATCACTAAATAGTGATATGATAGTATCAACGACCAATGAGAGTTGCGGGTGCCTCTTGTATCAGGAGACACCCGTTCACACTGTATACGCGAAACAGGAGGAGCGCTATGAAGATCATCAAACGCAACGGTGCGGAAGTGCCTTTTGATATTACCAAGATCATCACCGCTGTCACCAAGGCCAGCGATTCGGTAGGCGGCAAGGCCCGTCTCTCCCAGGAGCAGATCACTGACATCGCCGCAGCTGTGACCGACCAGTGTCAGGCACTCAACCGCGCTGTCAGCGTGGAAGAGGTACAGGATATGGTGGAAAATCAGCTCATGGACATCAAGGCCCATGACATCGCCCGCCACTATATCACCTACCGCTATATCCAGAGCCTCAAGCGCCAGACCAACACCACCGACGAGCGCATCCTGAGCCTCATCGAGTGCCAGAACGAGGAAGTCAAGCAGGAGAACGCCAACAAGAACCCCACCGTCAACAGCGTCCAGCGCGACTATATGGCCGGCGAGATTTCCAAAGACCTGACCGCCCGCCTGCTGCTGGACCCGGAGATCGTTAAAGCGCATCAGGAAGGCCTCATCCACTTCCACGACTCCGACTATTTTGCCCAGCACATGCACAACTGTGACCTCGTCAATCTGGACGACATGCTCCAGAACGGCACCGTCATCTCCGGCACCTATATCGAGAAGCCCCACAGCTTCTCCACCGCCTGCAACATCGCCACCCAGATCATTGCACAGGTGGCTTCCAACCAGTATGGCGGTCAGAGCATCAGCCTGACCCATCTTGCCCCCTTCGTGGACGTCTCCCGCAAGAAGATCGCTGCTGAGGTCGAGGCCGAGATGGAGGGTCTGGATGTCTCTGACGAGCGCAAGCGTGAGATCGTGGAACGCCGCCTGCGCAGCGAGATCAACCGCGGCGTCCAGACCATCCAGTATCAGGTCGTCACCCTCATGACCACCAACGGTCAGGCCCCCTTCATCACCGTGTTCATGTATCTGGGCGAAGCCCGCAACGCGCAGGAGAAAGCTGACCTCGCCATCATCATCGAGGAGACCATCCGTCAGCGCTATCAGGGTGTGAAGAACGAGGCCGGTGTCTGGATCACCCCCGCCTTCCCCAAACTCATCTATGTGCTGGAAGATGACAACATCCACCCCGGTGACCCCTACTACTACCTGACCGAGCTGGCTGCCAAGTGTACCGCCAAGCGGATGGTCCCCGACTACATCTCCGAGAAGAAGATGCTCGAGCTGAAGGTAGACAAGAATGGTGAGGGCCACTGCTACACCTGCATGGGCTGCCGCAGCTTCCTGACTCCCTATGTTGACCCCGAGACCGGCAAGCCCAAGTATTATGGCCGCTTCAATCAGGGCGTCGTGACCATCAACCTGGTGGACGTGGCCCTCAGCTCCGGCGGCAACTTTGATAAGTTCTGGAAGATCTTTGACGAGCGTCTGGCCCTCTGCCACCGCGCTCTGCAGGCCCGCCACAAGCGCCTGCTGGGTACCCCCAGCGACGCCGCCCCCATCCTGTGGCAGTACGGCGCACTGGCCCGCCTCAAGAAGGGCGAGAAGATCGACAAGCTGCTCTTCGGCGGCTACTCCACCATCAGCCTCGGCTACGCCGGCCTGTATGAGTGCGTAAAGTATATGACCGGCAAGAGCCACACCGACGCCGGCGCAAAGCCCTTCGCCCTCAGCGTGATGCAGCACATGAACGACAAGTGCAACGAGTGGAAGAAGGCCGAGAACATGGACTACTCCCTCTATGGCACCCCGCTGGAATCCACCACCTACAAGTTCGCCAAGTGCCTGCAGAAGCGGTTCGGCATCGTCCCCGGCATCACCGACAAGAACTATATCACCAACAGCTACCATGTCCATGTCTCCGAGCACATCGACGCCTTCACCAAGCTGAAATTCGAGAGCGAGTTCCAGAAGCTGTCTCCGGGCGGTGCCATCAGCTATGTGGAAGTCCCCAATATGCAGGACAACCTCGAGGCGGTCATGAGCGTGCTGCAGTTCATCTACGACAACATCATGTACGCCGAGTTGAACACCAAGTCCGACTACTGCCAGTGCTGCGGCTACGACGGCGAGATCAAGATCGTCGAGGACGACGGCAAGCTGGTGTGGGAATGCCCTAAGTGCGGCAACCGCGACCAGAACAAGCTGAATGTCGCCCGCCGCACCTGCGGCTATATCGGCACCCAGTTCTGGAACCAGGGTCGGACGCAGGAGATCAAGGATCGGGTGTTACACTTGTGATCCTCTCAGGCGCTTCGCGCCAGCTCTCCCAAGGGGAAAGCCATTGGCAAGCTACCCAGGCACAAAAAAATTGCAAGGCAAAGCAGCGTGCTCTGCTTTCAGGTCTGATTTATGAATTACGCGACTATTAAATATTACGACATCGCCAACGGGCCGGGCGTCCGCACCAGCGTCTTCGTTTCCGGCTGCCGCCACCACTGCCCCGGCTGCTTCAACGAGGTGGCATGGGATTTCGGCTATGGCCGGCCCTTCGACAAGCCCGTCCGCAACGAGGTGTTCGCCTCCTGCAAGCCGGACTATATCACGGGCCTCTCCCTGCTGGGCGGTGAGCCGATGGAGCCGGAGAACCAGCGGGAGCTGGTGACCTTCGTGCAAAATTTCAAAGCCCTTTACCCGAAGAAAACGGTCTGGTGCTACTCCGGCTACACCTGGGAACAGCTGACCGGCAAAGTCCCCTGCCACGCGCGGTGCGAAGTCACCGACGAGCTGCTGCGTCTGCTGGATGTGCTGGTGGATGGCCGCTTCGTGGAGGCTGAGTACGACATCTCCCTCCGCTTCCGGGGCAGCCGGAACCAGCGTCTGCTGGATGTTCCCAAGTCCCTCGCCGCCGGGCATCCGGTGTGGTGGCAGGACGAAAAAGTGTTCTCCACCCATACGATGGAATGATAAATAAAAAGCGCAGATTTTCCACAACGAGCCTCTCCGCTCGTGGAAGATCTGCGCCTTTTCTTATTCTCTGCTCCCCACCATATCCTCAATGGCCCGCAGGAAGGCCATGCCATAGCGGGCGGCTTTCTTTTCGCCGACGCCGGTGATGTTCAAAAACTCATCCATGCTCAGGGGCTTGCTCTGGACCATCTCGCGGAGGGTCGCGTCGCTGAACACCATGTAGGCCGGAACATTCTGCTTCGCTGCAAGACGCTTGCGGAGGGCGTAGAGCGCGGCCAGCAGCTTCTCGTCGGCCTCGCTGAGGTCGCCGCCGGCAGCAGCACGGCGGGCCGACAGCCGCCGGGAGTTGGCCGCGGCCCTCTGCTTTGCGGCGGCAGCGCGCTGTTCCACCTCCTGCGCGTTCTGCTCGGCAAAGAGGCAGCAGGAACAGTTGCCGCACTTTTCAGGTGCGGCCTCGCCGAAATAGTTCAGCATGAACCGCCGCAGGCACTTCGAGGTGGTGGAGTAGAAGGTCATATACTTGAGCCGCTCTTCCGCCTTGCGGGCGGCCTCGGCCTTGACGTCGGCGGGCAGGCCGTTGTCCGCCTCCATCTCCTTGTCGATGAAGAAGCGGATGGTTCGCACATCCGTACCGGAATAGAGCAGGATGCAGCGGGACGGCAGACCGTCGCGGCCCGCGCGGCCCGCCTCCTGATAGTAGCTTTCCAGATCCTTGGGCATATTGTAATGGATGACGAACCGGACGTTTGGCTTGTCGATGCCCATGCCGAAGGCGTTGGTCGCCACCATGATTTGGATGCGGTCATAGAGGAAGTCGTCCTGATTCTTCCGGCGCACCTCGGCGTCCAGCTTGGCGTGGTAGGCCGCCGCCCGGATGCCCCGGCTCTGGAGCAGGCGGGCCGTCTCGTCCACCTGCTTCGTAGTGCTGCAATAGACGATGCCCGCGTTGTCGCCCTCCCGGAGCACAAGGTCCAACAGCTCCTTCGGCTTCTGGCTGGGCAGGGCGCGGCGCGTCTCGAAGTAAAGGTTGGGCCGGTCGAAGCCGGTCGTCACCTCATAGGGCTGATGGAGCTCGAGGTGGCTGCGGATGTCCTCCCGCACCCGGGCCGTCGCCGTGGCCGTGAACGCGCCCACCACCGGGCGATTCGGCAGGCTGTCCACGAACTCCTTGATACGGAGATAGCTGGGGCGGAAGTCCTGCCCCCACTGGCTGATGCAGTGGGCCTCGTCCACCGTCACCATGCTGATGAGCTTTTCCTGCGCGAAGCGCTGGAAGCCCGGCATCTCCAGCCGCTCCGGGGCCACATAGATGATCTTATACCAGCCCTCCCGGGCGCGGCGGAGCATGAGGGCCTTCTGGTTGTCGGTGAGGCTGTTGTTGAGGAAAGCCGCCGCCACCCCCGCCTGCACCAGCGCCCCCACCTGGTCCTTCATCAGGCTCACCAGCGGCGACACCACGATGGTGATTCCCGGCAGAAGCAGGGCCGGCACCTGATAGCAGATGGATTTGCCCGCACCGGTGGGCATCACCGCCAGCACATCCTGCCCGTCCAGCAGCCGCCGGACGATGTCCTCCTGCCCGGGGCGGAAACTGTCGTAGCCAAAAACTTTTTTCAAGATAGAATGCGGGTCTGCCATGGGTGCCTCCTGCGTTTTTCAAATCTGTATCCGTATTATTATAGCACAGCCCGGCCCGAAATGGTATCAGAACGCTCTTCTGTCGTCGTTTTTTGGCAGGTATTTGCTGGTGTTCCTAGCTTTTTGTGCGCGAAAATGCTATAATAAGAATACATATCTCCATCTCCGGCCCATTTTGTTCTGAACATGGCCGGGCAAGCACGATAAGGAGCTTATTTTTATGCAACAGAAACTCATCACCTTTGCCGTCCCGTGCTACAACTCGGCGGCATATATGCGCCACTGCATCGAAACGCTGCTCTCCGCCGGGGAGCAGGCCGAGATCATCCTCGTGGACGACGGTTCCGTGAAGGACGAGACCCCGGCCATCTGCGACGAGTACGCTGCCAAGTACCCCACCATCGTCAAGGCCATCCATCAGGAGAACGGCGGCCACGGCGAGGGCGTCAACCAGGGCATCCGCAACGCCACCGGCCTCTACTACAAGGTCGTGGACAGCGACGACTGGCTGGACACCGACGCCCTCCAGAAGGTGCTGGCCCGCCTGCACACCCTCGTGACCCGCGGCACCGCCCCCGACCTCATGATCTGCAACTATGTCTACGAGCACACCGAGGACGGCACCAGCCACACTGTGCGGTACACCAACATCTTCCCCCAGGAGCGTCTGTTCACCTGGATGCACGTCGGCCACTTCCGCCCCGACCAGAACCTGCTGATGCACTCGGTCATGTACCGCACTGAGGTGCTGCGCAAGTGCGGCATGGTGCTGCCCAAGCATACCTTCTACGTGGACAACATCTTCGTCTACCAGCCTCTGCCTTTCGTCAAGACCATGTATTATATGGACCTCGACCTCTACCGCTACTTCATCGGCCGCGCCGACCAGAGCGTCAACGAGAGCGTCATGGTCAAGCGCGTGGACCAGCAGCTCCGGGTCACCCGGCACATGATCGACTGTCAGGACCTCGACGCCCTCAAGGGCGAGAAGAAGCTGCGGGCCTATATGCTCCACTACCTCTCCATGATGATGGCCGTCAGCGACATCTTCCTGCTGCTGGACGGCAGCGCCGAGGCGAAAGAAAAGCAGAAGGGCCTGTGGCAGTATCTGCGCGAACACACCAGCGCCGCAGTCTACCGCTCCATCCGCTTCGGCTTTGGCGGCGTGACCAACCTGCCCTTCCCCAAGGGCGACGCCATCGTGGTGGGCGGCTACCGCATCGCACGGAAGATCTTCAAGTTCAACTAAATTCACGATTGTTGCATACAACAGGGCTGCTGCCTGCGCAGCGGCCCTGTTTTTTTGCCTTTTTCGGCCATTTGTTAAGGAATCTTCAATTTTGCCGCCTGAAAAGATGTTGCTTTTTAGAAAGTGGAATAGTATAATTTATTACTGTGCTGTGTTTTTTGGGCTTTTGGCAAGCAGCAAGAAAACGCGCCCGACTGAGAAAAAGGAGGAAAGGGCGGCTGCGCGTCGGTATCGTGCTGCTGCCCGCAATATCGCATGGAACAGCTTCTCATCTGCCTTTCCGCGGCGCTCATCGCAGGTCTGTTGATGTCGCGCCTCGCAAAGGCGGTCCATTTGCCGGCGGTCACATCGTATCTGCTGGCGGGCCTGCTGCTGGGGCCTTTCTTTCTGGGGCGTCTGGGCCTGAGTGATTTTGGCATCGGCTTCGGCACCCTCGAGCAGGTGGACAGCCTGTCCATCATCACCCAGGTAGCGCTGGGCTTCATCGCCTTCGTTATCGGCAACGAGTTCCGTCTCTCGGCTCTTGAGAGCATGGGCAAACAGGCCATCACGGTCGGCATTTTGCAGGCCGTCATGACCACCGCCCTCGTGGATGCGGCGCTGGTCATCCTGCACTTCATCCGGCCCGACATCATCTCCATGGCCTCGGCCATCACGCTGGGTGCTATCGCAGCAGCCACGGCCCCTGCCGCCACCCTGATGGTCGTCAAGCAGTACAAGGCCGACGGCCCCCTCACCCGCCTGCTGCTGATGGTGGTCGCCATCGACGACGCCGTGGGCCTCGTGCTCTTCTCCGCCTCCTTCGGCATTGCCAACGCCCTCGAGCAGGGCCGCATCGACGCCATCAGTATTCTGGTGGAGCCGGTGGTGGAGATCGTCTTCTCGCTGGGTCTGGGCGCTGCGGCGGGCTTCGCGCTCAACCAGCTGGAAATTTATTTTCACTCCCGCTCCAAGCGCATGAGCCTTTCCGTGGCCTTCGTGCTGCTGACGGTGGGCCTGTCCATGGTCACCTTCGACATCGGGCCGCTGCACTGCGGCTTCTCGCTGCTGCTGGTCTGCATGATGACCGGTACGGTGTTCTGCAACATCTGCCCCACTTCCGATGAGCTGATGGACCGCCTCGACCGCTGGGTGTCGCCGGTAAACATCCTCTTCTTCGTGCTCAGCGGTGCAGAGCTGGATCTGAACATCCTCTCCGACCCGCTGGTGCTCCTCATCGGCGTGGTGTACATCGCCTTCCGCTCTCTGGGCAAAATTTCCGGCGCCTTCGTCAGCGGCCGGGCCACCCGCTGCAGCCGCAACATCCAGAAGTACCTCGGCATCACCCTGCTGCCGCAGGCTGGCGTGGCGCTGGGCATGGCAGCCGAGGCCGCTGAGCTTTCCGACGGCCACATGGTGCGCAACGTCGTGCTCTTCTCGGTGCTGGTGTATGAGCTGGTAGGCCCCACCCTCACCAAGCTGGCGCTGACCTCCGCCGGCGAGATCATCCCCGAGGGCCGCACCAATGCCCGTATGGCCAACAAGCCCGAGTTCCCGGTCTCTCTCGACTAAGTCTGCCTATGACAAACGGCACTCCGAACTGCTTCGGAGTGCCGTTTACTGTATCTTTTGGTCGAATTATATGTTATAATTGTCTCACGGTCCTTACCGACCCAATTTCATTGGGAAGGGAGGTGTGTCCTATGCACGGGATGTTGTCTTTCATGGTATCTGTCGCAGCTGGTGTGACTTCGAATCTCATCAGCAAGTGGCTTGACAGAATGCTGAACAAGGACTGTAAGCACTAAAAAGAAGACCCCTTCTTTGGAGCTGCAACTCCAGGAAGGGGTTTTCTTCTTTTGGTGTGAATTCTATGCACGAATTCATTGTCTTTCTGTCTTTATTATATGCGATCGTACAGAAAAGTCAAGCATTCACTTCAAGATAACTTCACCATTTTCGGCATCCACCGTCAGGCTGCTGCCCGCTTTCAGGGTTCCGTCGATGATGTGCTCGGCGGCGGGGTCCTCCACAGCCTTGCGGATGACGCGGCGCAGGTCGCGGGCGCCGAACTTGCCGCCCTGACTCTTGGCCACGAGGGCAGAGAGAGCCGCCGGGGTGTAGCTGTAGGCGATGCCCTTGGCTTCCATGCTGGGCTTGTACTCATCCAGCATGAGAGCCGCGATGCCTTCCAGCGTCTGCTGGCTCAGCGGCTTGAAGGCGACGACCTCATCCACACGGCCAAGGAACTCCGGCCGCAGGAACTGGCTCAGAGCCTTGCGGGTCTTTTCCTCACTCAGCTGCTCCTCGCTCTTGTTGAAGCCGAGGCCGGAGGTCGTCTTGTCGCTGCTGCCGGCGTTGGAGGTCATGCAGATGACCGTATTGGAGAAGTCCACCGTCCGGCCCTGTGCATCGTTGATCTTGCCCTCGTCGAGGATCTGGAGCAGGATGTTCATAACGTCGGGGTGGGCCTTTTCGATCTCATCGAACAGCACCACGCTGTAGGGGCGGCGGCGCACCTTTTCGGTGAGCTGGCCGGCCTCCTCGTAGCCCACATAGCCCGGAGGCGAACCGATCATGCGGGACACCGCATATTTCTCCATATACTCGCTCATGTCGAGACGGATGAGCGGGTCGGGGCCGTCGAAGAGCTGGTTTGCCAGCTGCTTGACCAGCTCCGTCTTGCCGACGCCGGTGGGGCCGACAAAGATGAAGCTTGCGGGACGGCGGCGGCCCGACAGGTCGGCGCGGCTCCGCTTGACGGCCTGTGCCACCAGATGGACGGCCTCGTCCTGACCGATGATCTTCTTTTTCAGCTCCGCTTCCAGCCCGGCCAGTTTGACGAACTCCGTCTCCTGGATCTTCACCGCCGGGATGCCCGTCCACAGCTCGATGACCTTGGCCACATCGTCCATGGTCACTTTGATCTCGCTGGCAGCAGCCTGCTTTGCGGGCAGCTCTGCCTCGAGCTTGGCGATGCGGGTCTTCCGCTGGGCCACCTGCTCGTAATCGATGGCCTCATTGACGTCGGAGGACTCCATGTCTGCCTCTTCCTGCCTGAGGCCGTCCAGCTCCTTCTGCATCTCGAGATATTCCGAGATGACCGGGTGGGCGAGATTGCAGCAGGCGCAGGCTTCGTCCAGCAGGTCGATGGCCTTATCGGGCAGGTAGCGGTCCGTGATATACCGCTCACTGAGGGTGACGATGGCGCTCAGCACATCGGCATCCACCTGCACATGGTGGTGCTCCTCGTAATACTTCTTGATGCCGTTCATGACGGCCAGCGTGTCGGCCACGCTGGGCTCTTCCACACGGACGGGCTGGAAGCGGCGCTCCAGGGCCTGGTCCTTCTCGATATACTTGCGGTACTCGTTGAAGGTGGTGGCGCCGATGACCTGTATCTCACCGCGGGAGAGGGCAGGCTTGAGGATATTGCCCGCGTTCATGGCACCCTCGCTCTCACCGGCGGAGGTGATGGTGTGGATCTCGTCAATGAACAGGATGATGTTGCCGGCGGCCTTGACCTCGCTCAGCAGGCCCTTGACCCGCTGCTCGAACTGGCCGCGGAACTGGGTGCCGGCCACGAGGCTGGTCAGATCCAGCAGGAAGATTTCCTTATCCTTCAGACCCACAGGGACATTGCCCTTGGCGATGCGCTCCGCGATGCCCTCGGCGATGGCCGTCTTGCCGACGCCCGCCTCACCGATGAGGCAGGGGTTGTTCTTCTGGCGGCGGCTCAAGATCTGGATGGTGCGGTAGATCTCGCGGTCGCGGCCCACGATGTCGTCGAGCTTGCCCTCCCGGGCTTTGCGGGTCAGGTTCTCGCAGTAGGTGTCGAGGAATTTGCGGCGGGGCGGCTTCTTGCCGTTCTTCTGGGCCTTTTTGCTGTTTCCGGCATCGCCCTCCGCCTTGACGCCCAGCGGGAAGGTAGCGCTGGAGCCGGGGACAAGGTCGTCGTCCCCTTCGTTCTCCTCGCCGTCCATGGGCTGGCCCATATTCATCATGAGGGAGAGGGGGTTCGCGTCCCCCATCTCATCCATCATGCTCTCCATCCGGTTTTCCATGTTATCCATGTCCTCGTCGGACATCCCGAACTGCTTCATCAGGTCTTCCACCGGCTTGATGTGCAGCTCACGCGCACAGTGCAGGCAAAAGCCCTCATTTTTCATCTGGCCGTTCTCCATCCGCTGGACGAAGATGATGGCCGGACGTTTCTGACAGCGATTGCAGACCATATAGGTTCCTCCTAAAGCTCCCCTTTACAGGAAGGGGTTGAACAGATTGAATGCTTTATAGTAAAGACTGCCGCTCATGACCGTATCGTTCAGGACGGTCAGATTGCCGCCGGTGATGACGATGACGGCCCACACCACACAGAGCACCAGATAGATGTCCATGGTGCTGGCGACACAGCCGGTGACCCAGCCCAGCCAGCGGTTGACGGTGCCGATGACCGGCAGCCGGTTGACAAGGCCCAGCACGGTGACCAGCATACTCACCAGCATCCGCAGCAGAGCAAAGGCCACGAAAAAGAGCACGACCGAAATGACCGGCGTGAGCAGCGGAGCCAGCACCTTCTGGACGATGGCGTCCGCCAGCACCACGGCGTTGTCGCTGAGCACAGCCGAAATGGAGCGCTCGCAGGTCTCCACGATGGAGGCGCGGAAGCTCTCGGGCAGAAAGCCCGCGTACTTGTCCGCGATGCCGGTCAGGTCCACGACCCCTCCGGCCGAGATGCTCTCCGCGATCTGGGTACGGAAGCTCCCGGCCAGAAAGCGCTGGAACACCTCGGCAGCCGCCCAGCCCGAAAAGACCCGGGCGCCCACGAGGCTGAAGACATTCCCGCCCAGCTGGACACTGGCTGCGAGAAAGCCCTTGCGGGCATAGCGCACAGCCAGAAGCAGCCAGACCACGGTACATACTATATCAAAAAGAAATGACGGATTCTTGAACATATCTTGTTTTCCTTATTATGTATTGCTTTGAGCGTTGTTTTCCGCCGCAGGCGGGGTCAATCCCTGCACCGTATTGCCGCAGAAGACCAGCAGCTGCCTGCGGTCGGCCAGCAGACCCTGCGGGCGGGCCGAAAGGCTCTGGGTCCACTGGGAGGTGCCGTCGGTGGAAAGGCACTCCACGCCGTTGTCGGTGAGCAGATAGAACTGCGCACCGGAGCGGACGATGCGGTTGGACGCCTGCACCTGCGTGGTGTTCTCGACGCCGAGGTCACGGCCCAGCATCACGGCCTGACAGAGCTGGCCGGAGGCCAGCAGAAGGGCAGTATTGCCCGAAGCGTCCACCGAGATGTCGCGGAGGGTCTGCCCGGTAAAGTCATAGGCTGCCCGCTCTCCGCCCGATGCGTTGTAGAGGACAGCGCGGCTGTCGCAGACGGCCAGGATGCTCTGAGAACCGGTCCAGCTCAGCCACTGAGCCGCGCCGCTTCCGCTTCCCACCAGCATGGGGTCGCCCTGCGCCAGGGTGACGACATAGAAATTCGTGACCATCTGGCCGCCGTTCACCGTCACCGCCGCCACTGCCAGCCGCCGCCCATCCGGCGAAAAGGCCAGCCGCAGCGGGGTGCCGTCGGTGATGGTAAGGCTCCAGCTCAGCAGCTGCTCCATTGAGGACGAGTAGACCCGAAGCCGGGCCGCGCTGCCGGGGTCCTCTGTGACGACGGCCAGCGTGCCGTTGTCGGCCATGGCACAGAGGGTGATGCTGCTCTCCATCGTCTTGGTGTAGAGATTCTGGGTTCGGCTCTCCACCCGCAGCTCATTGCCCGAGCGGTTGTAGAGCACAAAGCGGTTCTTGCCCACAGCCAGCGCCGGGCGGGCGTAGCCGCTCTGGATGGAGTTGAGGCGGGTGCCGGTGCGGGACCAGACCACGCACCCTTCCTCGCCCAGCTCCACAAAGCTGCTGTTCATGGCGGCAAGCTGTTTCACCTCCATGACGCCGGTCTGCTGGGGCCAGCCCGTGCCGGGGAAGAGCAGGATGCGGGCGGTGTCGGCCCAGTCCTTGGCCATGGCCACAGAGCTGCCCACGATGCCGGTGGTGAACAGCACCACCAGCGTCAGAGCCACGACGATGAGTGCCGTGCGGCGGATGCGCCGGTTCCGCACCCGCTCGCGGGCCTGCTCGAGGTATTCGACCCGTCCCGCCGAAAGCGGCTCGTCCGACACAGGCCGGGGGCCGCGCTGTCTTTTTCTCATACTCTCCTGTCCCTTCGTGCAATGACAGTGCTCCCAAAGGGGCGTTTTCCCTCCGGGAGCATCGGTCGTGTTTGCGTTATTCTATGGGCGTGTCGTAGTCCACGCTCTTGAGGAAAAGCCCTTTCGCCGCCAGCGTCGGCCCAGCTTTTTTGCGGTCACGGCTGGCGAGGATGCCCGGCACGGCCCCAGGCGCAAGACGCCCCGCGCCGGCCTCACAGAGGGTGCCTGCAAGGATGCGCACCATGTTGTAGAGGTAGCCGTCCGCCGTCACCGTGATGTCGATGTCGTCGCCCCGGCGCCGGACGTCACAGGCCGTGATGGTGCGCACAGTGTCGCCGTGAGCCGCAGCCGAGCTGCCCGAGGCGCAGAGGGCGAGGAAATCGTGCTTTCCCACAAAATACTGCGCCGCCTGCTGCATCCTGTCCGCGTCCAGCCGCCCCGGCACTTTGGTATAATACCGCGCGGCAAAGGGCGAGTCGATGGGACTGTTGTGGATGCGGTAGAGATAGGTCTTGGTGTGGGCCGCATAGCGGGCGTGAAAATCGTCCGGCACCACCCGCGCTTCCAGCGCCCGGATGTCCGGGGGCAGGTGCTGGTTCAGCGCCAGCGGCAGCTTTGCCGCTGGGATGCGGGTGTCGGCGTGGAAGTTGAGCATGAAGCCCAGCGCGTGGACGCCGGCGTCGGTGCGGCTGCAGCCCTTGATGTCGGGCCGACAGCCCAGCACCGCCTCCAGGGCGTCCTGAAACACAGCAGCTACGCTCCGCCCGTTGGGCTGCACCTGAAACCCGCAGTAGTTCGTGCCGTCGTAGGATAGTTTTAAGAGATAATTCATATAGTCCAACCTCTCAGTCTCGCTTCGCTCGACAGCTCCCCTAGCGAGGGGAGCCTCTGGCGAAGAGGGAAAGCTTTACGAAATGCCAAAGCCTCCCCTATTAGGGGAGGTGGCACGGCGATAGCCGTGACGGAGAGGTTATCCCTCTCAGAAATTCGGGAACACCAATCTCGAAGCGAGGATTACCGCAAAACACGCAATGCACACTGCAAGGTCGATGTAATCCTGCTTTTCGCACCGCAGCACCTTGAGGCGGGTGCGTCCGTCGCCGCCGCGATAGCAGCGGCACTCCATGGCCATGGCCAGCTCGTCGGCGCGGCGGAAAGCCGAGATGAACAGCGGCACCAGCACCGGGACCAGCGCCTTGATGCGCTCGGTCATCTTGCCGTTGTCCAGCTGCGCACCACGGGCTTTCTGGGCGTTCATGATCTTGTCGGTCTCCTCGATGAGGGTAGGAATGAACCGCAGCGCGATGCTCATCATCATGGCCAACTCATGCACCGGGAAGTGGAGCCTGCCAAGAGGCTTGAGCAACTGCTCGATGGCGTCCGTCAGGACGATGGGACTGGTGGTGTAGGTCAAAAGGCTCGTGCCTGCGATGAGGGCCATGACGCGCACCGCCATCAGTACAGCATACCGGATGCCCTCCGCGTAAACGGTCAGAAATCCGAGTTTGAACACCGGGTCGCCCTCGCCCGAGACAAAGAAGAGGTTCAGCACCGCCGTAAAGACGATGATGGGGAAGATAGGCTTCAGGCTCTTGAGGATGAGCTTGAAGGGGATTTTCGCCACTGCGTACATCACGGCGAGGAAGATCAGCGAAAGCGCAAGGCCCAGCGGGTTGGACGCCGCAAAGAGCAGCACGATATACAGGATGGTCAGCACCAGCTTGAGCCGGGGGTCAAAACGATGGACGAGGCTGTTGCCGGGGAAGTGCTGGCCGATGGTAATATCTCTCAGCATCCGGCTGCACCCCCTTTCTGATCTTCATTCCGGGGTAAGACGAGGGTCTCCCCTGCATCCCGCCGGGCTTTTGCCGCCAGGATCATCTTGACGGCGTAGGGGATGGTGTAGACGTCCGCCGGGACGTCCACGCCCATCTCCCGCAGCTTGAGGAAGATCTTCGTCACCTGCGGCACGGAGAGGCCCAGTTCCAGCAGCTCGGGAGCGCGGGCAAAAACCTTCTCCACCGTGTCGTACATGGCGATCTTCTTCCGGCTCATCACCAGCACCTTGTCGGCGTACTTGGCAATGTCCTCCATGCTGTGTGAGACCAGAAGCACTGTGGTGCCGGTCTTTTTGTGGTAGTCCTTCACCTCGGACAGGATCTCATCCCGTCCCTCGGGGTCGAGGCCGGCCGCAGGCTCGTCCAGAACGAGGATACGGGGCTTCATGGCCATGACGCCCGCCACGGCTACGCGGCGCTTCTGTCCGCCGGACAGCTCAAAGGGGCTGCGCTCCAACAGCGCCTCATCAAGGCCGACGAATTCTGCCGCCTCGTGGACGCGCTTATCGACCTCCGCTTCGTCGAGGCCCATATTCTTCGGGCCGAAGGCGATGTCCTTATAGCATGTTTCCTCAAAGAGCTGGTACTCCGGGTACTGGAACACCAGACCCGTCAGGAAACGGAAATCCCGGATCTTTTCCGGCTCGGCCCAGAGGTCGCGGCCATCAATGATGATCTTGCCGCTGGTGGGCTTGTTCAGACCGTTCATGTGGGTGATGAGGGTGCTCTTGCCGGAGCCGGTGGCTCCGATGATGCCCACGAAATCGCCCTCTTCCACCTCGAAGCTCACGTCGTCCAGCGCGGTGACTGCGTTCGGCATGCCGGGGTTGTAGACATAGCTCAGGTGTTCTACTTTGATAATGCTTGCCATGTTTCCGTCCCCCCTTACTTCAGCAGCTCATACAGAGCCTGTGCGCACTCGCCGGTGTCGATGATGCCTTCAGGCATGGGGATGCCGGCCTTGACCAGCTCATCCCGCAGCTCTGCGGCCTGCGGCACGTCGAGGCGGAGAGAACGGACTTTTTCGGTCTGGCTGAACACCTCTTTCGGGGTGCCTTCCATCACCACATTGCCCTGGCTCATCACCAGCACACGGTCGGCCTGCGCGGCCTCTTCCATGTAGTGGGTGATGGACACAACGGTGATGCCCAGATCCTTGTTGAGGTGGTGGATGGTCTGCATCACCTGCTCACGGCCGCGAGGGTCGAGCATGGCGGTAGCCTCGTCGAGGATGAGGCAGTCGGGACGCATGGCGACGACGCCCGCAATGGCGACGCGCTGCTTCTGGCCGCCCGAGAGATTGTGGGGTGCGCGCTCCCGGAACTCGTAGATGCCCGCCATCTTCATGGCGTCATCGACGCGGCGGCGCATCTCTTCCGGCGGAACACCGAGGTTTTCCAGCGCGAAAGCCACGTCTTCCTCTACCACCGTGGCGACGATCTGGTTGTCCGGGCTCTGGAACACCATGCCCACGGTCTGGCGGATGTCATAGAGCTTGTCATCCTCGGCGGTGTCCATGCCCTCGACGTACACCTTGCCCTCCTCCGGCAGGAGGATGGCGTTGAAGTGCTTGGCAAGGGTGGATTTGCCGCAGCCGTTTGCGCCCAGCACGGCCACGAACTCGCCCCGCCCGACCTGCATGGAGACGCCGTTGAGCGCGTAGCCGGGCTGCTCCGAGTCGTAGCGGAACTTTAAGTTTTCTGCTGTCAGTATCGTTTCACTCATTTGTTTTCTCTTTCTGGTGGTGCGCCCCTCTGAAAGGGGCTGTACCCCATTCTTTAAGATTCTTTGTTGAAGCTTTCTCGCTTCGTATAAGCCTCTCCCTTTGGGAGAGGTGGCACCGAAGGTGACGGAGAGGGCAAGGATGTCAGCATGGAAAGAACTGCTCAGCGATAGCTTCCCTCTGACAAAGGCTGCTGATCATCTCTGTAAAGCAGCCCTTGAGTCACGGGCTTGCCCTCTCAGGCGCTCACGCGCCAGCTCTCCCAAGGGGAGAGCCTTTCAGCGTCATTCCTCCCAAATCGCCGTCGCGCCGCAGGGGACGACGCCGCCGGTGGCGGAGACGGGCAGGCCGATCTCGTCGCAGCTGGTCTTTCCGCCAAAGCGGGGGATCAGCGTCGTCTTGAGCATATACTCCATGACGGCGGGCGAAAGGCCGGTGGTGTAGCTGTTGACCGCAAAGAAGAGCGGCTTGTCGCTCAGCACCTCTTCGCACTGGCTGATGAGGTCGTAGATGCAGTCTTCCAGCTTCCAGATCTCGCCGCCGGGGCCGCGTCCATAACTCGGCGGGTCCATGATGATGCCGTCGTAGGTGTTGCCGCGGCGCTTCTCGCGGGCGACGAACTTGGCGCAGTCGTCCACCAGCCAGCGGATGGGCCGGTCGGCGAGGCCGCTGGCGGCGGCATTGTCCTTGCCCCAGGCCACGATGCCCTTGGAGGCGTCCACATGGCAGACGGTAGCGCCCGCCGCCGCACAGGCCAGCGTTGCACCGCCGGTGTAGCCGAAGAGGTTCAAAACTTTAATGGGCCGGCCTGCGGCGCGGATCTTCCTGGCGTACCAGGCCCAGTTGACGGCCTGCTCCGGGAAGACGCCGGTGTGCTTGAAGCCGGTGGGGCTGACGATGAGGGTCAGCTTATCCTCCCCTTCTCCACAGGTGATCTTCCACTTTTCGGGCAGACGGCGGCGGTACTCCCACTCGCCGCCGCCCTGATTGGAGCGGTGGTAAACGGCGTCCGCCTTGGCCCAGAGGGGGCTCTGCTGGGGCGTCTTCCACACCACCTGCGGGTCAGGCCGGACAAGCAGCGTCTCGCCCCAGCGTTCCAGCCGGTTGCCGTCGGTGGCATCCAGCAGCTCGTAGTCTTTCCATGTATCTGCAGGGCGCATATGCGTCCTCCTTCCTGCTTTTTATCTCTATCTTAACCTTTGATGATCCGCTCGTTGATCTTATCCACGATGCGCCTGGCGCACAGGTCGATGGCCTCGAGGTCCTGGCCCTCCACCATGACGCGGATCTTCGGCTCCGTGCCGGAGACGCGCACCAGCACACGGCCCATGTCCATCAGCTTCTGCTGCTCGTTCTCGATGAAGTCGGCCAGCACCTTGTCTTCCTTGTAGGCGGCCTTCTGGGCGGCGTTGGCCGCCACATTCACCAGCACCTGAGGGTACTGGGCGTAGATGCCGTTCAGCTCACTCATCTTCTTGCCGCTCCCTGCCAGCAGCTTGAGCAGCTTGCCGGCGGTCAGCTCACCGTCACCGGTGGTGGTGTGGTGGAGCAGGATGACGTGGCCGCTCTGCTCGCCGCCGATGGCGTAGCCGTTCTCCCGCATGTTCTCGAGAACATAGCGGTCGCCGACGGCGGTCTTCTCGGTGCGGATCCCCTGGGACTCCATAAACTTGATGAAGCCCAGGTTGGACATGACGGTGACGACCGCAGTATTGCCGTCCAGACAGCCCTTTTCCTTCATGTTCATGGCCAGCAGGGCGATGATCTTGTCGCCGTCGATCTCCTGCCCCTTCTCGTCGCAGGCGAGGCAGCGGTCTGCGTCGCCGTCAAAGGCGATGCCGCAGTCAAAGCCGCCCTCGACGACGGCCTTTTCCAGATTGTCCAGATGGGTGCTGCCCACACCGGCGTTGATGTTCTTGCCGTCAGGCTCCACGCCGATAAAGGTGCACTTTGCGCCCAGACGGGGGAACAGCTGCCGGGCTACTGCTGCGGAGGCACCGTTGGCGCAGTCGATGCAGATGTTCAGGCCGGACAGGTCGCCGTTGATGGACTCATACAGGTGGTCGGTGTAGTCCTTGATGCCGTCGGTGCGGCAGGTCACGCGGCCCACATCGCCGCCAGTGGCCAGCTTGAGGCCCGCGCACTGATTGTCGATATAGGCTTCAATTTCGTTCTCCACCTCGTCCGGCAGCTTGTAGCCGGTGCCGGCGAAGATCTTGATGCCGTTGAATTCCATCGGGTTGTGAGACGCCGAGATGACCACACCGGCGTCGGCGTTGTACTTGCGCACCAGATAGGCCACGGCGGGAGTGGGGACGACGCCCAGACTCTCGACGTCCGCGCCCACGCTGCACAGACCGGCGGTCAGGGCAGCTTCCAGCATATCCCCAGACTGGCGGGTGTCCTTGCCGATGAGGATACGGGGCTTGTGGCCGGTGCTGCTGGTCAGCACGGCGGCAGCGCCGCGTCCGATGAGCATCGCCATCTCACAGGTCAGGTCTGCACCGGCCACGCCGCGCACACCGTCGGTACCAAAATACTTTCCCATAGTAAATACCTCACTTAAAATAAGCTCTGCTGTCCATTGTCCTCGGCGCTGCCGCTCTCAGGCGCTTTCAGGCCGAGATGCTCATAAGCCAGCCGGGTGGCACAGCGGCCCCGGGGCGTCCGGGTCAGAAAGCCCATCTGCATCAGGTAGGGCTCACACAGGTCTTCCAGCGTCACGGCCTCTTCACCGAGGGCTGCGGCCAGTGTTTCCAGACCCACCGGGCCGCCGTTGTACATTTCTATGATGGCGCGGAGCAGGCTGCGGTCCAGTTCGTCCAGACCCAGCGCGTCCACGTCCATCCGCTTGAGGCTCAGCAGCGCCACATCCCGGTCGATGATGCCGTCGCCCAGCACGGTGGCAAAGTCGCGCACACGCTTGAGGAAACGGTTCGCCACACGGGGCGTGCCGCGGCTGCACTTGGCCAGCTCATAAGCACCCTCGGGGGTGATGGGCTGGTCGAGGATGCCCGCCGAGCGGATGATGATATTGCTCAGCTCGTCGGGGCTGTAGAGCTCCAGCTTGAGCAGCACACCGAAGCGGTCGCGCAGAGGGCCGGTGATCTGGCCCGCACGGGTGGTCGCACCCACCAGCGTGAACCGGGGCAGATTGATGCGGATGCTCTGGGCGCTGGGGCCTTTGCCGATCATAATATCCAGCGCGTAATCTTCCAGTGCCGGGTAAAGCACCTCTTCCACCTGCCGGGAGAGGCGGTGTATCTCGTCGATGAAGAGGACGTCGCCCTCCTGCAGATTGGTCAGCAGGGCGGCGAGGTCGCCGGGCTTTTCGATGGCCGGGCCGCTGGTGATGCGGATCTGCACCCCCATCTCGTTGGCGATGATGCCCGCCAGCGTCGTCTTGCCCAGACCCGGAGGGCCGTAGAGCAGGATGTGGTCCATAGGCTCGCCCCGGCGCTTGGCCGCTTCGAGATAGATTTTCAGGTTCTGCTTGACCTTTTCCTGTCCGATGTAGTCCTCCAGATGCTGGGGGCGGAGGTTGTTTTCCTCGCTGTCCGCCGCCGTCATCCCGGGCTGCATCATTTTTGCGCCATAGAGCGCGGTATCGTCCTGCATCGTTTACCTCCTGCCCGCCATGCTGCGCAGCGCCAGCTTGATGATCTCTTCCACCGGGAGCGTGCCATCGATCTTGGAGACGGCCAGCGCGGCTTCGCTCTGGCTGTAGCCCAGCGACACCAGCGCGGCGATGGCCTGCCCTGCCCCCTGTGCGGCGGCGGTGTCCGAAGCAGCGCCCGCCACGTTTTCCAGGTCGATGCCGGCGGCAAAGCCTTTGGCGACCTTATCTTTCAGTTCCAGCACGATGCGCTGGGCCAGCTTGGGGCCGACACCGGACGCAGCCTTGAAGGCTTTGTGGTCGCCCGCCGAGATGGCCAGCGCCACACGGTCGGGCTCCATGACGCTCAAGATGGCAAGGCCCACTTTCGCGCCCACGCCCGACACCGAGGTGAGCAGCTCGAAACAGGCCTGCTGCTCCTCGCTGGCGAAGCCGTAGAGGCTGACGTCGTTCTCGGTGACGTTCATCACCGTATAGATGGTGGCTTCGTTCCCCACGCCGGGCAGCGCACCGGCCACGCTGGCCGGACACTGGGCGTAGTACCCCACGCCGCCGCAGCAGATGACCACAGCGTTCAGGGTCTTTTTGATGATTTTTCCGGTTAAGCTGTATATCATAATGACAACCTCAAATCGGCCCCGGCACACGCCGTACAAAGCGGTTGAGCTGGCTGCCGTTGGTGTGGCAGAAGGTAATGGCCATCGCCAGCGCGTCGGCGGTGTCGTCGGGCTTCGGGATGGCGGGCAGATGCAGCAGGATGCGGGTCATCTCCTGCACCTGCTTTTTCACGGCTTTGCCGTAGCCGGTGACGGCCTGCTTGACCTGCATCGGGGTGTACTCGTAGATGGGCAGGCCCGCCTGCGCCGCCGCCAGCAGGATGACGCCGCGCGCCTCGGCCACGCCGATGACGGTGGTCTGGTTGTGCTGGTAGAACAGCTTTTCGATGGCCAGCACCTCCGGCTGCGTCCGCTCGATGACGTCCTTGACGCCCGCATACACCTCGTCCAGCCGCCGCTCGAACGGCACACCGGCGTCGGTACACACCGCGCCAAAATCCACCGGTGCAAAGCGGTTTCCCGCATAATCCACCACGCCCCATCCCACGATGGCGTAGCCCGGGTCGATGCCCAATACTCTCATTCTGCGATACCTTTCCTATTGTAATCATCTTATTATAGCACACCTGTAAAAAAGGGGCAACGATAACCTTTTAACTCCCAGCCTTCGCCCGCTTTCCCGCCCCTCCGGCAGAGGCGTTCCGGCCAGCTCTGGAAAGATTTTTTGAAGATTTTTGCAAAAAAGGCTTGATTTTTATTCCATCCTATGCTATCATAATTGAGCTGACTACAGCAAAACAGAATATGGACGGTTAGCTCAGCTGGTAGAGCATCTGCTTGACGTGCAGGAGGTCACAGGTTCGAGTCCTGTACCGTCCACCATACAGTTCGTACTCGAACCCGATTCTTTATGAAAAAGGGTTCGGGTACGTTTTTTGTTTACAAGAGGTTCTGCGGAGGGACTACTCGGAACGGTAAACAGGAACGAACAAAGGCAGGGTATCATCGTGGTGATGGTATCCTGCCTTTTGTTTTGCGGGATCAAGGTCGCTTTGTGCGAACTTGATCGTCCCCCTATATGGCGCGTTTGGGGGTAATCGCTGCGTACGTGCGTACCGGGAGCCTGACAATGTGTAACACACTAGACTTTGTTCCAAAGTCCGTGTGCTAAGGGGCAGGCCCCTTAGAATTCCTGTGGAGTGTGTACGCACGTACGCAGGAAAACGGCAAAATTTCACTATATCGGGGTGTTCTTTCATTGGAGAGTATGATATACTCGGCTTAGTTCAACAAATCGGAATTGAGGGAGTAGGAGAAATCGAGATTGGAGGATAAGTTGGTGAACAAGATTTTCAAAGGTCTTATTCGATTTTTGATAGAAGTGATAGTTATGACTGTTTTGATTGTTGGGATCAACATATTTACGAATGGTATGTATCTTTGGGGATTGCCCCGCATAAATGATATTCAGTCTGTAAATATCACGTATCCGAGTGTCACGGATGATGTTAAAGAAATTTCGAGCAGTGAGGACATTGAGTTAGCCTTAAAGCTAACGGGATTTCTGAAATATGATTTATTTGGGGAAGTGAATAGCGAAGAAGAACCCGCTATTACAATTACTTATTTTCTCAAGGATGGAACAAGCAAAACAATCTCCGCTAATAACACTACTGTCTGGTGGAACAATAAAATTCATGTAATCAAGGACAAGGAAATGTTTGTCAACCTAACAGAGGGAATTTTCTTTCTGGAAGATTTACAAACAAAGTAAATCAATTCCAGTTTGCTGTACTCGTTCCTAGCAGGGTTTGGGGCAGGCACGCCCCAACAAGAAGCTGTCCCAAAGGGGCAAGAATTTTCAAGAATTGAAAATTTGTGGCCACGGGACGATTCTTGCCCTGTTGTCACCGTTGCAACTGTAGTCATTTCGTGATACAATATTCCTGACAGGAGGTGTCCCGTATGATGCAGACATTCGTTCGCCCTTCCCGGGATCTGCGCAACCATTACGCTGAGATTTCGGAGATGCTCAAAGACCACGACCATGTGATCATCACGAATCATGGCCGTGGAGAATCCGTCCTCATCAACATTGAGGACTACGCCAAGTACGAGGAGTTTTTGCACCAGCGATATGTTGCCGAGGCACTTGCCAAGGCAAAACAGCAGGCGGCTGACCCCGACACGCAATGGGCGGACCACGAAAGCGTATGGGAGACGCTGGGCAAGCAGTATGACGTATAAAATTAGATATCTGCCCCTTGCTGTGCAGGACTTGAACGAGATTGCCCGGTATTTGTCCGGTTTTTATCCGAAAACAGCCAGCCGTGTACTGAAAGAACTGCGGGAGAAGATCACAAAATTGGGCGAAACCCCGAAAATGTGCGAGGTCTACCGCCTTGACCCTGCTTATCGTAGGATGGTCGTTGACCAGTATCTGGTGTTCTACCGCGTCAACGAGGAAAGCAAGATCGTGGAGATCCACCGTGTGCTGCGAGGTGCATGGAACCTGCCGCAGTATCTGGAATAAATTCAGGTTCGAGTGCTGTGGACAATGCTCCACCAAACGAAAGCCTCTAACGAAAGTTAGAGGCTCTTTTTTATTTCTGCCGCCAACGTGAGTTGGCATATCGGTACAGGACTCGAACAGCACGGCCACGCCGCAGGCGTGGCAAACAACAGCCCAGTGGGCTGTTGTTTAGTGCGCGGTTTCCAACGGCTAGGAATGTCTACCAAGAAAGCACCACCTGCCGGAGCACCGTTTGCAGAACCTCGGTTCATGCAGTACCGGACAGGAACAATGTACGTCAGAGCCATTCGTAAAAAACAAAGGCAGGGTATCACTATGGTAGCGGTATCCTGCCTTTTGTTATATGGCGCGTTTCAGGGCAATCGCTGCGTACGCAGGAAAAAGGGAAAGTTCTGGCATATAGGGGTGTTCTTTCGGTTTGCGGTATGGTATAATCGACTCAACAAATCGGAATTTATAAAGGAGAATATTGATGAAACTATTTTTATGTTCGCACTTTTCAAGTGTAGGAAGTCTGATAAAGGAAGAAATCGAAAATAAGAAAGTCGCATTTATTCCAACAGCTTCACTGCGTGAAGGCTACACCGGTTATGTCGGCTCGGCTCGAAAATTATTCAAAAAGT
>ENA-ORRZ01000907-ORRZ01000907.1-human-gut-metagenome-genome-assembly--contig:-NODE-907-length-23252-cov-4.813122_pt1 | contig 23252 bp, 12 predicted proteins | sample MGYA00242185_ERZ509152 | MGnify/ENA primary metagenome ERZ509152 (study PRJEB26280, sample SAMEA2338668) | human gut metagenome | biome: human gut; feature: human-associated habitat; material: faeces... | reverse complement strand
CTTTGGTAGGGGCATTGGTAAAGACGATGGATCAGTTACAGCAAAAGGCTGTGTTACTGGCTCCTACCGGTCGTGCTGCAAAAGTTTTTTCATCATATGCCGGTCACCCGGCTTTTACAATTCATAAGAAAATATATCGGCAGCAGTCGTTTTCTAATGAAACCAGTAATTTTTCAATAAATGACAATCTTGCTACGAATACTTTGTTTATAGTCGACGAGGCTTCAATGATTTCCAATGAAGGATTATCGGGCAGTATGTTTGGGACGGGAAGATTGTTGGACGACTTGATACAGTTTGTTTATTCAGGTCAGGGGTGCCGTCTTTTGTTGATGGGAGATACTGCGCAGCTTCCTCCGGTAGGTGAGGAGTTGAGTCCGGCACTTTTTGCAGATGCATTGAAAGGATATGCCTTGGAAGTGCGGGAAGTTGACTTGACGCAAGTGGTTCGTCAGATACAGGAATCGGGTATTTTGTGGAATGCGACTCAATTGCGTCAGCTGATAGCAGAAGATAATTGCTACTCTTTACCTAAAATAAAGATAACAGGTTTTCCGGATATAAAGATGGTGCCGGGTACGGAATTGATTGATGCTATCACCAGTTGTTATGATCATGACGGCATGGATGAGACGATTGTGATCTGTCGTTCTAATAAACGCGCGAACCTATATAATAACGGAATACGTGCACAGATCCTTTGGCGGGAAGATGAACTGAATACGGGAGATATGTTGATGATAGCCAAAAATAATTATTATTGGACAGAGCAATATAAGGAAATGGACTTCATTGCCAATGGAGAGATTGCAGTCGTGCGTCGTGTCCGTAAGACGCGGGAGATGTATGGTTTTCGCTTTGCGGAAGTGACTCTCAGGTTTCCTGACCAGAATGATTTTGAACTGGATGCCAATCTGCTGCTGGATACCCTTCACTCTGATTCTCCCGCATTGCCAAAAGTAGATAATGACAGATTATTTTATACCATACTTGAAGATTACGCAGATATATCTAACAAGCGGGACCGTATGAAAAAGATGAAAGCAGATCCACACTACAATGCGTTGCAGGTGAAATATGCTTATGCGGTAACTTGTCATAAAGCACAAGGCGGACAATGGCAGAATGTTTTTCTTGATCAGGGATACATGACGGATGAATATTTGACTCCGGATTATTTTCGCTGGTTGTACACGGCATTTACTCGCGCCACGAAGACATTGTATCTGGTGAATTATCCCAAAGAACAAATTTTATAAAAGTTTTCTTTTTCTTCGTAAATAATTGATTCCCAGTCTGAATGAATGGGGATATACTCGTTGTGGAAAAATAAATATGAGATTATATTTATTTTTTTTCAAAAACCTCTAAGTGTTTTTCAAGGTATGGGTTGTTATATAAGTGCGAATCGAAAATAATACATAAAATATCGATTCTAATTTTTATATAAAAACTAATGTTTAATCTTAAATTCAAATGTATGAGAATCAATGACTCGTGTAGAGGCTCGAAGATTTTTCGGGCATTGTTGATCTTGATGCTATTCGCCCTTCCGGCACAATCTGCAATAGCACAGTTAACAATTAGGATCTCCAATTCTTCTTTAGGAACTGTGATTAAGCAAATCCAGTCTCAATCTAAGTATCAATTTTTTTATGATGACAATTTGGCTTCAATGCGCGTAGAGTCATTGAATGTTAAAGATGTTTCTTTGGTAGAAGTACTGGACAAGGCTTTGAAGGGGAAAGATGTCGTTTACAAAATTGATGACAACGTCGTTTATTTGTCGAAAGCAAGTGCATCTCCTGCGACAAAGTCGACTCAACAACAACAGAAAATAACAGGTAAGGTGGTAGATGCCAATAACGAACCTCTGATTGGTGTTTCTGTTCTGGAAAAAGGAACAACTAATGGTACTATTACAGATTTTGATGGTAATTATACATTGGTTGTTACAGGTTCAAATGCAGTTTTGCAGTTTTCGTATGTTGGGTATCAAACTTTGGAGAAGGCTGTGGCAGGCAAGACTGCTATCAATATCACTTTAAAGGAAGATGCTCAGGTCTTGGATGAAGTCGTAGTTACGGCTTTGGGTATCAAACGCTCAGAGAAAGCGCTGTCTTACAATGTACAGCAGGTAAACGCTGATGCGGTGACTGCCAATAAAGACCCTAACTTTATTAATTCATTGAGTGGTAAAGTGGCAGGTGTTAATATCAATGCTTCTTCGTCCGGAGTGGGCGGTGTGTCTAAGGTAGTGATGCGTGGTACAAAATCTATCATGCAGTCTTCCAATGCATTGTATGTAGTAGACGGTGTTCCGATGTACTCCAATGCAAATAAAGTGAATGGAACAGAGTTTTCTTCTAAAGGAAATACTGAACCGATTGCCGACATTAACCCGGAAGATATTGAATCAATGTCTGTGTTGACTGGTGCGGCAGCAGCTGCGCTTTACGGTTCCGATGCTGCCAATGGTGCGATTATCATCACTACTAAAAAAGGAAAAGAAGGTCGTGTGAATATCACAGTGAACAGTAATGTTGAGTTTAACGCTCCTTTGGTAATGCCTCGTTTCCAGACACGTTATGGTACAGGTATTGGTGGCGTGAAAGATGATAACTCCAGTCGTAGCTGGGGTCCTAAACTGACAGAGGCCAGATATTTCGGATATAATCCTCGTGATGATTATTTTCAGACTGGTGTTATAGGTACAGAAAGCGTATCATTCTCTACCGGTTCGGAAAAGAACCAGACTTATGCTTCTGCTGCAGCGGTTAATTCAAAAGGTATCGTTCCTAACAATAAATATGACCGTTATAATTTCAACGTGCGTAATACTACTTCATTCCTCGATGATAAGATGACATTGGACGTAAATGCCAGCTACATTTTGCAGAAAGACCGCAATATGGTGAACCAGGGTACTTACAACAATCCATTGGTAGGAGCTTACCTGTTCCCTCGTGGCAATGACTGGGAAGATATTAAAATGTACGAACGCTATGACGTTGCACGTAAGATCTATACTCAGTACTGGCCGACAGGTGATGGTAATATGACAATGCAGAATCCTTATTGGGTGAACTACCGTAACTTGCGTGAAAATAAGAAAGACCGCTATATGTTAGGTGCAAGTCTGAATTATCAGATTCTTGACTGGTTGAATGTTTCCGGACGTGTCCGCCTGGATAATTCTAACAATGATTATACGGAAAAGGCTTATGCCAGTACAAATACTCAGCTGACAGAGTTGTCTGATCGTGGTCTTTATGGCATTTCCAGAAGCTACGAAAAGCAGTTGTATGCAGACTTCCTGGTAAGTGTGAACAAAACATTCGGCGAAAAATGGTCTTTACAGGCTAATATGGGTGGATCGTTTACTGATATGCGATATGATGAAATGGCTGTACGCGGACCTATTGCTGATGATTCAAAAACATTTGCCGGTGAAAAAGCCGGATTGACAAACGGTTTCTATATTCAAAATCTGAGTACGACCAAAACAAGCAAAATGCAGTCAGGATGGCGTGAACAGACTCAGTCTATCTATGCATCTGCCGAAGTTGGCTACCAAAGTACTTATTATCTGACATTGACTGGTCGTAATGATTGGCCTTCACAGTTGGCAGGTCGTAACTCCGTCAATAAATCATTCTTCTATCCTTCGGTAGGTATGTCTGTAGTGCTGTCTGAGTTGATGCCTAAATTGAATAAGGACTTTTTGTCTTATTGGAAGATACGCGGTTCTTTTGCTTCTGTGGGTACAGCATTCGAAAGATATATAGCTAATCCTCTGTTTGCATGGAATACAAGTATCGGTCAGTGGAGTAACCTGACTGACTTCCCGGTATATGACTTGAAACCGGAACGTACCAATTCTTTTGAAGTAGGTATGAATATGCGTTTCCTTAAGAATTTCGAACTGGATGTGACTTATTATAACGCCAAGACAATGAATCAGACATTCAATCCTGAGTTGCCGGTAGGTGAATATGCGCGTATCTACATTCAGACTGGTGCAGTTCGCAATCAAGGTCTTGAGTTAGCGTTGAACTACAATAATACATGGAAAGATTTTACTTGGAATACAGGAGTTACTTATTCAATGAACAAGAATAAGATTCTTACCTTAGCTGATAATGCCATCAATCCTATCACTCGCGAGAAATTCTCTATTTCCTCTCTGAATATGGGTGGTTTGGGTAGTACCCGTTTCATTCTGAAAGAAGGTGGAAGCATGGGGGACATTTACTCCTTGATGGATTTAAAGAGAGATGCCAATGGAGCTGTTTATATCGATGAGAACAACAGTGTTGTAACAGAGAGTCTGGAAGCTAATAATTACATTAAATTAGGTAGTGTATTGCCGAAAGGAAACTTGGCATGGCGCAACAATTTCAGTTGGAAAAACATTAATGTGGCATTCCTTGTATCAGCTCGTCTGGGTGGAGTTGTATTCTCACGTACACAAGCTGTTCTCGATAATTTCGGAGTTTCTGAAGCATCTGCTGCTGCACGTGACAAAGGTTATGTATCGGTAAATGGAAACGACCGTGTAAATCCGGAAGGCTGGTATTCAGTAGTAGCTGGTGGTACGGCTGTTCCTCAGTATTACATTTATTCCGCTACTAATATTCGTTTGCAGGAAGCTTCTATCGGTTATACTATTCCGAGAAAATGGCTGGGCAATGTGTGTGATATCAAAGTTTCATTGATCGGACGTAATCTTTGGATGATTTACAACAAGGCTCCTTTCGATCCTGAAAGTGTGGCATCTACTGATAACTTTTATCAGGGAATTGACTACTTTATGATGCCTTCATTGCGTAATATTGGCTTTAATCTGAGCTTTAAATTCTAAATAAATCAAGATAGGTATGAAAAATATAATAAACAAAATAGTATTTGGATCTCTTACCGTTGCCCTGTCCTCGTGTATCGGTAACTATGAGAATATCAATTCCAACCCATATGAAGCTCCTGATTTGTCAGCGGATGGATACGCATTAGGATCTGCTATGAATAACCTGGCAGGCTGCGTGGTATCACCGGACGTAAATACAGCTCAGTTCACAGACTGCTTGTTGGGCGGACCTTTAGGCGGATATTTTGCCGATTCTAATGCCGGCTTTACAGAGGCCATCTCCACTTTTAATCCAAAAGACGACTGGAGCCGTGTGTTTCTGAAAAGTGATAAGATTATTCCGACATTATACTCTAATCTGACACAAGTGAAACTGGTATCACAGAATACGAATGATCCGGTTCCTTATGCCATTGCACAAGTGATAAAGGTGGCAGCTATGCATCGTGTAACTGATGCTTTCGGTCCGATACCTTATTCTCAGATAGGTGCGAATGGCGAGATTGCTACTCCTTATGATTCTCAGGATGTAACATATAATACATTCTTCGAAGAGTTGAATGCAGCTATTGCTACACTCAATGAGCATCCTAACGAACAGCTCGTTCCTACAGCCGACTATATATACAAAGGCGATGTAAAGAAATGGATCAGATTTGCCAATTCACTGAAGTTGCGTCTTGCTATCCGTATAGCTTATGCCAATCCGGTGAAAGCTCAGCAGATGGCTGAAGAAGCTGTGAATCCTGCAAACGGAGGTGTCATCGAATCCAATGCTGACAATGCAACATGGAACTACTTTGAGACTTCACAAAATCCTATTTATGTAGCTACCCGCTACAATCAGTTACAGACTTCCGAACACGGTGGCGAACCCTGTCTGACCGGTGGTGATACACATGCCGCAGCCGATATCATCTGCTATATGAACGGTTACAAGGATAACAGACGTGAAAAGTTCTTCACTAAATCAGAATGGGCAGGACAGGACTATGTAGGAATGCGTCGCGGTATTGTCATTCCTGAATTGAAAACATCCGGACATAAATATTCCGGTGTGAACATTGCTCCTACATCTCCGCTTTATTGGATGAATGCAGCCGAAGTAGCTTTCTTACGTGCTGAAGGACAAGCTGTTTTCAACTTCAGCATGGGTGGTACAGCCGAATCATTCTACAATCAAGGTATCCGTTTGTCATTTGAACAATGGGGTGCAGACGGTGCAGAAGACTATCTGAAAGATGATGTAAACAAACCGACTGCATATACAGACCCGGCAGGTACGAATACTTACCAGAATGCTTTGTCCAATATCACTATTAAATGGAATGATAGTGCCGACAAAGAAGAGAAGCAAGAACGCATTATCGTGCAGAAGTGGATTGCCAACTGGCAATTGGGTAATGAAGCCTGGGCAGACTCCCGCCGTACCGGATATCCGAAACTGATCCCGGTGAAAGAAAACAAGAGCGGTGGTGTAGTTGATTCAGAGAAAGGTGCACGTCGTATGCCTTATCCGTTGGATGAGTTTGTAAGCAACAAGGCAAATGTAGAATATGCGATTGCCAACTACCTGCACGGTGCGGACAACATGGCTACGGATGTATGGTGGGCTTCTAAAAAATAATATTAAACTTAAAGGAAAGTATATATGAAAAATAACCTGAAATATAGATTGTCTGCTCTGCTGTTTCTGGCATCAGCCCTGACAATAACTTCATGTAGTGATTGGACGGATGTAGAAAGTCTCCAATTGAATACTCCTACATTCGAAGAGCAGAATCCTCAATTGTATGCTGACTATCTGAAGGATTTGAACAGATATAAGTCTGAAGAGCATAAGGTCACTTTTGTTTCTTTCGAGAACCCCAAGGGATCTCCCGGCAAACAAGCTGAACGTCTGACTGTCGTACCTGATAGCGTTGATTTCATTTGTCTGAATAATCCGGAAGTAAGTCCCGAAGTACAGGCAGAGATGGTCAAAATACGCGAGAAAGGAACTCGTACGATTTACAGTATTGATTATTCCAGCATTGAAAATGCCTGGAAGGAGAAGGTAAAAGCCGAACCGGAGCTGACAGAAGAGGATGCTCTTCAGTATATCGGTGAACGTACCAGTGAGATGTTGGCACTTTGTGACAAATATAACTTTGATGGTATCATTGCTGACTATACGGGACGTTCACTGGTAAGTCTTCCAGAGGCAGCTCTGAAAGAATATAATGACCGTCAACAGAAGTTTTTTGGCGAGGTGATGAACTGGCAAGGCAACCATGATGAAAAGACTCTGGTATTCTACGGAAATGTACAATATTTAGTGCCGGAGAATATGGATATGTTAAGCAAGTTTGACTACATCATATTAAAAACAGCTTCTTCTACCAATGCCGATGATCTTGCTTTAAAAGCATATTTGGCTATTCAGGCAGGTATAGATGCAATAGGCGGTACAGAAGGTGGAGTAAATCCGGTTCCTGTGGATCGTTTTATCGCTTGTGTAGAATTGCCGCAGGCTGATGATAAAGATAAAGTGAAAGGTTACTGGAGTACAGTGGATGAAAAAGGCAATAAGCTTGTAGCAGCTCCGGGAGCAGCCCGGTGGATGGTTGAAGCATCTCCTAATTACACTCGGAAAGGAATCTTTATTATGAATGTCCATAATGATTATTATAACAATACCTATGGATATGTGCGTGAAGTTATTCGTATTATGAATCCTAATAAATAAGAATGGAAATGAAACTCTATAAATATTGTTTTGCGCTTTTGGCTCTTACAACAGTCACAGTGAGTGGATGTAAGAATGAAGATATCAATGAAGAGCATCATTATGACAATAAACTTTATGTTAGCTCGGCTCCTGTTTGTGACGACTTGCTGATCAAACCCAGTATGTCAGAAGCTACGCGTGAGATTAGCTATCGCATAGCATCTCCCGCAGAACAGGATATTCAGATTAGCTTCGATGCTGCTCCTGCCATGACAGCAGCATATAATTTGATTTATAATGATAATGCAACTGCACTGGATTCATATTTTTATAATATACCAACGAAAACTGCCACTATTAAGGCAGGCGATATTTCCAGTGATAATATTGTGATTGACTTTAAGAATACCAACGAATTGGATAAGTCAAAACGATATGTATTGCCCGTCACTATTCTGGATGCATCCAATATTGATGTACTCGAAAGTGCCCGTACTGCTTATTTCATATTTAAAGGTGCTGCCCTTATTAATGTGGTTGCAAATATAAAAGAAATCTATTTTCCAATTAACTGGAAGAGCAGTGTGAATAGTCTCTCTACTGTTACTATTGAAGCTTTGATTCGTAGTGAAGACTGGGTAGCAGGACGTGATAATGCACTGAGTTCTGTTTTTGGTATTGAAGGTAAATTCCTTGTACGTATTGGTGATGCTGACCGTCCACGTGACCAAGTTCAGGTAGTAGCTCCCGGTGGTAATTTCCCAGGTCCGAATGTTGTTTCGGGATTACCGGTTAATGAGTGGGTACACATTGCCATTGTTTATGATAATACGACAAAAGAACGAATCTATTATAAAGATGGTGTTGCCGTTTATAAAGACGAAGCAGCCTCAGGTAATGTATCCTTGAGTAGTGGTTGTTACATTGGGCGCGCTTGGGATGATACTCGTTGGTTGCCGGGAGATATTTCAGAAGTCCGTGTATGGTCAGTTCAAAGAACGGCAGAGCAAATTGCTACTAATCCTTATGAAGTAGACCCTGCCAGTGAAGGACTGGTTGCTTACTGGAAGTTTAATGAAGGTGCTGGAAATATTATTACCGACCAGACTGGGCATGGTAATGATATCACAGGTTCGGGCGATCCTACTTGGGTAAAAGTAGAGATTCCTAAGATAAATTAATTGTTGGTTTAACCTTTAATTCAAGAATTCATTATGAATATAAAATATATAACTTCAGGTTTGTTAGCTGCCATGATTGTGAGCAGTACCGCATTCTTGACCTCTTGTGCTGATGATCTTGAGGTCGGAAAGAATATTGATGAGTCGGCCTACAGTGGCATCTACGAAAATAATGCATATCTGCGTGATGGAAAGTCGAACTTAGTATCTAAGGTTGTCGAGCTGCACGGTGAAACTTATACTACTACCGTAAAAATGGGGTTGAGCAAGACACCTAATACAGCTACATCGGCAAAAGTGAAAATAGATGCTGCTTATTTGGAAACGTATAATAAAGCGCATAATACAGATTTTACATTGTATCCGCAGGACTTGGTTACATTCGCTAACGAAGGAGTGCTTACAGTGAGCGCAAATACAAAATCGGCAGAAGTGGAGATGACTATTCGGGCAGGAGAAGGTTTGCAGGAAGATAAAACTTATGCTATCCCTGTAGCCATCAGCGATCAGAGTAGTGATATTACTATTAAAGATGAAGATGCAAAACACTGTATTTATTTGGTGAAAGACATGAGAAATGCAGGTGATGCATATAAAGGAGAAGGTGTAATGCAAGGTTATTTGTTCTTTGAAGTAAATGACGTAAATCCGCTGAATACTCTTTCTTTCCAATTAGAGAATGGGAAACTTCTTTGGGATGTCATTGTATTGTTTGCTGCTAATATCAATTATGATGCTGAAGCAGGACGTCCTCGTGTACAATGTAACCCGAATGTACAGTATTTGTTGGATAATAATGAGACTCTTCTTCAGCCACTACGCAGACGTGGTGTTAAAGTGTTGCTAGGGCTGCTTGGTAACCATGACATTACAGGTTTGGCGCAGCTTTCCGAACAAGGAGCTAAGGACTTTGCCCGTGAAGTTGCCCAATATTGTAAGGCATATAATTTGGATGGAGTAAATTATGACGATGAGTATTCAAACAGTCCTGATTTGAGCAATCCTTCTCTTACTAATCCAAGTACAGCTGCTGCGGCTCGCCTGTGTTATGAAACTAAACAGGCAATGCCGGATAAACTGGTTACTGTATTTGATTGGGGACAGATGTATGGTGTAGCTACTGTTGACGGAGTTGATGCAAAAGAATGGATTGACGTTGTGGTAGCCAACTATGGTAGTGCTGCATATCCTATCGGACAAATGACTAAGAAACAATGCTCCGGTATTTCGATGGAATTCAACTTAGGCGGTGGTGGTAGCTTATCAGCTTCTAAAGCTCAAAGTATGATAGATGGAGGATATGGATGGTTTATGGGATTTGCTCCAAGTCCTGCTAAATATGGTAGTGTTTTCAACCGTCTTCAAGGTGGTGGCGAAGTATTATACGGATCGAATGTAGCAGCACCGACTATATTCTACAAGAAGAATGATCCGACGCCATATAAATATCCGGATGAGCTTTAAATAAAATAGGAACAAATAAAAAACAAGAATATGAAAGCACATTATAAACTCTTTTTATCTCTGGCAATAGGATCATTCGTTACTTTTGCTGGATGTCAGGATGATGAGGTGGTGGATTTGGTTAAATATCCGGTGAATCAGCCTGCTATAACGATTGACGATGCGGAAGGAGCGTCTAAAGCGACGTTGACTGCTGTTTACAAATCTGATGGTACATTAGAATTGAATGGCCCTGTCACTAGAACTTATACGTTCCATTTTGCTGCATCACCGGAAGATGCTACAATTACTTTTGATGTTATCAATACTAATATCCCAAAGGAAAATGTAGAGATCAGTGCTACTAAAGTAGTTCTTCCTGCCGGTTCAACAGATGCTTCTGTCACTGTGGCTTTGAAGGATGAAGATTTTAGTTTTGCAGTACCCAATTATGATGCGGCAACCTACGAACTGGGTGTGAAAGCCAGTGTGGAAGGATATAAGATAGGAACTGAACCAATAGAATCTAAAGTTGTAATAGAGAAGGAAGCATACACTGCTTCATGCTCTGTGGTTGGTCAGAGTGGAAATAACGTAACATTCGAACGTGCTTTCTCTCAAGGAGCGATTGTTAATCCTGATCCTATATCCTATACCTTCAAGATGAAGTTGGATAAGCCGGCAAGAAAAGACGTAAAAGTGAAACTTGCTACTACAGGTTTGGGCGAACAGTTTATGAATGATATCACTGTTACTCCTGCTGAAATTACCATACCTGCCGGTGAATTAGAATCAGCAGAGATTACATGGTCTATTACTGACGCCTTCTTGTTGACAACTGCAGATCCTGAAACACATACACTTGTGGTGACTGCTTCGGCAGAAAGTGAAGACCCTGTTGTTGTAGAAAATAAGAAGGAGAACTTCCTGACTTTCAATGTCAATAAAGTATTCAGAAACTTTGGCTATGTATCCGATAAGGTTACTAATTGGATTGAACTGGCTAAAACTGGTTGGTCGGTAGAATTGGATCCGAGTCTTTGGGGGAATGGTAATGTGCTTATTGACGGCAAAGGTGGAAGCGGTGGAAATGATGTCTATAAATCCGGTGATTTTTGGTTTGTAGTTGATATGAAGTCGGAAAAGACAATGACCGGTTTGGGCATTGATTATTATAATAATGGTTCGGCATCATCTCCTAAAAAGGTAACTATTTCTACCTCAATGGATAATGAGACATGGGTTACACAAGGTACAGTTGATACTCCTCAGAGTTATAACCATTATTTCCAATTCTTTACTCCGCAAAATGCTCGCTATGTGAAGGTTGAACTGGCGGGACGTTATAATGGATATATTGATTTAACTGAAGTTTATATCTACAACGCTCAGTAAGGTCTAGTCATTAGCAGATTAGTTAATTTTAGAGCCAGGCTTTCTGAATGAAGCCTGGCTCTTTTCTTGTATAAGCTACTATGTCCCTCTCTGTCTCCTCGTATGGGAACCCTTGTGCCAAGGGCTTGGCACAGTTGTGCCACTACGGTGTCATTGTTGTGCCAACGGCTTGGCACAGTCGTGCCACCAAGGTGTGATAACAGTGCCACCAGATGGTGACAGTTGTGCCTTCTGAGCGTAACAGTAGTATCACTTCGTGTTACCCGCTGATCACCAGTCATAATCTTCAACGTATGCATCAAAGTCCTGTAGATGAGTTACTCCGCAATTCTTGAGGATATTCAATATTCTTTGTTGCTCGGAGGGGGTAAGGAGGCGTTCGCCTTTGCGGATGCGATAGTAAGTTCTGCGACCAAAATAGCTCATTAAATGTGATATGACAGTTTGCATTTGCTTGTAAGGCAAGTCTTCTAACATTCTGATGAATCCCTTAGCATAACGTACTTTGGCATTAGAACGATAATAAGGACAATTCCCTTGTTGGGCAGCGAGATGTTTGGGACTGATGATAACCCAGTATTCAATCTTTTCCGGTACGCTTTGTGCTGTAAGTTGTCTTAAACAAGTGTTTGCTTTTGAACATTCCCGATTGAGGCACATTGCGTACTGATAGGGGACTTTGGTAAAGTCAATTTCTTCTTCCATGATTTATAGTTGTTTGTCCGGCAAAAGTAGTGAATACTAATTGAAAAATAGCCTGAAAGTAAAGAAGTTTACTTTCAGGCTATCGCTTTATGTCATTATCCGCAGTCTTTCAGAACAGAGAGAAAGTCCGAAACCGGAAGAAAAAAGAACTAATATAAGAACGTGAATTCATCGATGAACTAATTACTGTTCCTTAGAAAAAGAATAAGGCATATCCTCTTCTTTTGTTCCTCTGTCTTTATTGGGCTTGTTGCTCATATCTACTTTGATAGTTCCTCCATTGAACAAATCTCCGTGACGGAGATAATTCTTGGTATAATCGGTTCCGTTGAAACTCATGGAGTTGATGTAGAAATTCTTCTTGCTGTTGTTGGGAGCGTCAATCACCAAGCTATTACCATTTTCAAAATGAAGGGTGGCTTTCTTGAATAATGGAGCGCCTACAATATATTCATCCGTACCCGGACATACAGGATAGAAGCCGAGGGCAGAGAATACATACCAAGCGGAAGTCTGTCCGTTGTCTTCATCACCGCAATACCCGTCCGGTCCGGGAGTGTACATCCGGTCCATAACCTGACGTAACCAATATTGGGCTTTCCAAGGCTGGCCTGCATAGTCGTACAGATAAATCATGTGCTGGATGGGCTGGTTGCCATGTGCGTAGTTACCCATATTCATAACGGTCATTTCACGGATTTCGTGAATCACCTGTCCGTAGTAGCTTTCGTCGAAAACGGGAGGTACGGCGAATACGGAATCCATCATAGTGATAAACTCTTTTTTCCCGCCCATCAGGTCGATAAGTCCTTGAGGATCGTGGAATACAGACCAGGTGTAGTGCCAACTGTTGCCTTCCGTAAAGGCGTCACCCCATTTCAGCGGAGAGAACGGAGATTGGAATGTACCGTCCGCATTGCGTCCGCGCATCAGTTTAGACTCCTTGTCGAAAAGATTCTTATAGTTCATGGCACGTTTGGCGAAGAGACTGATTTCTTTTTTCGGACGTTTCAGTTCTTTGGCCAGTTTATAAATGCACCAGTCATCGTAAGCGTATTCCAAAGTACGGGCAGCGTTCTCATTGATTTTCACGTCATACGGAACATAACCTAGTTTGTTGTAGTATTCGTGTCCTAAGCGTCCTGTTGAAGAAACCTGAGGATGAACATTCTCTGTCCCGTGAAGCAAACCCTCATACAAGGTTTTGATATCGTCTACTTTGACGCCTTTCATATAGGCATCTACCAAGACAGAGGCAGAGTTATTGCCCACCATGCACCCTCTGTGTCCGGGACTTGCCCATTCGGGGAAGAATCCGCTTTCTTTGTACGTATTGATAAGTCCTTCCTGCATCTCCTTGTTGATGGAAGGATACATCAGATTCAGCAAAGGGAACAGGCAACGGAATGTATCCCAAAAGCCTGTGTCGGTATACATATAACCCGACAATACTTGTCCGTTGTACGGGCTGTAGTGAATGGGCTTTCCTGCCGCGTCCAGTTCGTAGAATTTACGCGGAAAGAGTAAGGAACGATACAGGCATGAATAGAATGTACGATATTGGTCAAGATTTCCACCTTCCACTTCTATCTTGCCCAAAACCTGATTCCAAGCTTCTTTTCCTTTCTTGGCTAGCTGCTCAATATTGTCTTTGCCCAACTCTTTCATATTGGTGGCAGCCTGCTCGAAGCTGATAAAGGAAGAGGCGATGCGGGCGTGTACCTGCTCACCTTTATGTGTCCGGAATCCGATGATGGCTCCGGCATGATCAGTCGTTTGTTCTGCAACGTTTTCTTGCAGATTGCCGTTGGCTACCGTTGCTTTATAAGTAAAGGGCTTGTCGAACTCGATGATAAAGTAATTCTTGAAGTTCTCGGGAACTCCTCCGCTATTGCGGGTAGTATAGCCGATAATCTTGTTTTCTTCGGGAATTACCTTGATATACGAACCTTTGTCGAAAGCGTCCACCACAATGTATGAATGATCGTTTTCCGGGAAAGTAAAACGAAAAAGAACGGCACGTTCCGTCGGCGTCATTTCCGCTACTATATCATGTTCGGCAAGATATACCTTATAGAAATAAGGAGCAGCTGTTTCCCCTTTGTGGGCAAACCAGCTGGCACGTTTTTCTTCATCGAATACAGGCTTGCCGACTATCGGCATGATGGAGAATTGCCCGTAGTCATTAATCCACGGGCTGGGCTGGTGCGTTTGTTTGAAACCGCGAATCTTATTGGCAGTATAGGTGTATTGCCATCCGTCTCCCATTTTTCCTGTTTGGGGAGTCCAGAAGTTCATTCCCCAAGGACGGGCGATGGCGGGATAAGTGTTACCTGTTGATAACTCAAAGGAGGACTGCGAACCCATTAGCGGATTGACATACTGTGTCCAGTCTTTCGCTTTGGCGAAAAGGGCGCAACTGAGTGCGAATGTTAGTAAGAGATACTTTTTCATGGTCTTAGCTGTTATTCAATTTCAATAAGAAGGTTTGTCGCTCATTTGAATTTCCATCGTTCCTCCGTTTGCTATATCCTGGTGGTTGAAGAATGGAGTATCCAATGGTTTTCCGTTCAGCAATACGCTTTCAATATATTTATTCTTTTTCCCGTTGTTCTTTACGACAATGCTGAATGTTTTTCCGGCAGGCAGGTTGATGACGGCCTTGTCGAAAGCGGGACGACCGATTGAATATACCGGTTTTCCGGGACATACCTGATAGAATCCCATGGAGTTGAGAACGTACCAGGCAGACATCTGACCGCAATCCTCATTACCGGATAATCCATCTACACTGTTGGCATACTGACTACGATAAACACTATCCACCAATTCTTGAGTTCTCCATGGACGGTTCACGTAATTGTATAAATGAATCACATGATGGCTGGGTTCGTTGCCATGCGCATACTGACCGATAAGTCCGCTGATGTCCGATGAAGTGGTCTCTCCCTCGAGTGAGGAGTCGGCAGCGAACAGGGAGTCGAGTTTTTGAACAAAGGCGGTCTCGCCACCCATCAGTTTGACTAATCCCTCTACATCGTGCGGCACGAACCAAGTCCATTGCCAGGCTGTTCCTTCGCAGTAATCGTCATTGCGGTGTGTGGACGCGCGTGGGTTGAACGGTGTACGCCATTCGCCTTTCGAATCCAGTCCGCGCATGAAGCGTGTCGACTTGTCGAAATAGAGTTCGTAAGCTTTGGCAAGTTGTTCGTATTTTGTCTTGTTGGCGAAGTCGTTCATGGCTTCTGCAAAGATGGAGATACACCAGTCATCGTATGCGTATTCCAACGCTTTGGCTACCGATTCGTTTTCACGGTCGCAGGGGATATAACCGATGGTATTCTTATAATATTTGGCTTTCGGCATAAGATGCGGCAATACCAGAGCCGGGCATTTGATACCTGTTGTATCATATTCGGCGGTGCGCAGGCAGGCTTTATAGGCCTCTTTCGCGTCAAAGTTGCGATACCCTTTCATATAAGCGTCCACGATGACGGGGACAGCATGATAGCCAATCATGGTGCCTGTATAATTGGAAGCCAAATCCCACATCGGGTATATTCCGCCTTCCTGGTGTTTCTTTATCAGTGAATTGATGAATTGATTATTCAGTTCGGGGTCGATAATAGTCATGAGCGGATGTAACGCCCGGAAAGTATCCCATAGTGAGAATACAGTGTAAACCGGATTGAGCGTGTCCCCTTGATGTACTTCGAGATCCATACCCAAATAACGGCCGTCCGCGTCTGTGAACAGATTCGGACTGATTCCCGTGTGATAAAGGGCGGTGTAGAAAATCGTCCGGTCGTCTTTGTCGGAAGTCGTGATGTCTATTTTTGACAGATAACGGTTCCAGTCGGCGCGTGCGTCCTTACGCACTTTATCGAAGTCCCATCCGGGAATTTCGGATTCTACGTTTTTGCGTGCGCCGGCTATGTCGACAGCGGAGACACCTACTTTCACAAGTATTTCTTCATTCTTCTTTGTGTTGAAATGCAACAGGGCTTTGCAAACGGGAAGCCGCTTGCCGTTGTCCATTGTGATGGAATCGGTGACAAGCGTGTAAGAGAACGGTTTGGAGAATTTCGCATAGAAATTGATATACTGGTCGAATGCCCAATAAGTGGTTTTCTTGTGTCCGCAGATCTCCGTATCACTGATGACTTCGATTTCCATTTCGGAATTGGTCTGCCGTTGCAGACTGTAATCCAAATCAATGATTAGTCCGGATTCGGTGCTTTCGGGGAATGTATAGCGGTGTATAGCGCCGCGTTTGGTTGCGGAGAGTTCGGCCTTTATCCGATAAGTGTCCAAAAAAACGGAATAATATCCCGGTTCCGCTGTCTCGTTCTCGTGGGAGAAGGAAGAGGCATAGCTTAACTTCTGGCTTTGAGGATCGGTGGTCAGATACTGTTGCTTGCCTACGGTCGGCATGAACAGTAAGTCGCCGTAGTCACAACATCCTGTACCGCTGACGTGTGTGTGGGAGAAACCGTTGATGGTAGAGTCGGAATAATGATAACCGGAACAGGCATCCCAGCCGTCAACACGTGTGTCCGGACTGGGCTGAATCATTCCATGTGGAACTACTGCTCCGGGAAAAGTATGTCCATGTCCACCGGTTCCGATAAAGGGGTTGACGTATGCACTGTAATCTTTTACATGAGCGGTGGGGTTTGCGCAGGAGCCTAGCATGAATAGTCCTCCCAAACAGACCATAATCAGGCGTGTTTTCATTTTCATGGTGGTTAATGGTTTTAGTTGTGCCGAATCGGATTCTTATCTCTTATTTGAGGGAGATAAAGATGTTCTTTCCGACAATCTTATAATCAATAGGGATTGAGTTCTGTAATGACTTCAACACGGATTCGATCTCCGGCTTCCGTTTCAGTACGCCGGAATAGGTCTTGTCCGATCGAATGTCGGGAGACAGGATGATTTTCACGTCATAGAAACGTTCCAATGCTTTGCTGATGGTGAAGATGTCTGCCTTTTGGAATGGAATCAGGTTATCATGCCACACGGCGTCCAGCTTGGCGTCTACTTGCTTTACGGTCAGTCTGCCGTCACTTTTGTTCAGTTCCACTCGTTGTCCGGGTGCGAGGATGAGTTGTCCCTCTTCGTTATTGCCTTTCACTTCTATCTCACCTTCAATTAAGGTAGCTTCCGCTACCTGGCAATTCTTGTCACATTTGAAGTTAAAGCTTGTCCCCAATACCCGTACCTGCATGGCGTCACTTTGTACGGTGAATGGCTTATGACGGTTCTTGGTTACTTCGAAGTAGGCTTCTCCTTCCAAATGTACGTTACGTTCTTTTTCGGAAAACTCGCGCGGGTACTTTAAGGTGGCTGAGTTGTTTAACCAAACTTTGGTACCGTCCGGCAGAACAACTTCCTTCACAATACCTTCATCGGCAACGGCAACCATCAGTTGTCGGTCGCTTTCTTGGTAGAACCAATATCCGACTCCACCTCCGAGCATCAATATCACGGCAATAATGGCCGCATACCTCATCCAATGGTGCATACGGAGTATCTTTTCTTGTTTTCCTTTTTCTTCATCCAGCCTTTTGTACAGCCGTTGTTCTGCACGTGCCAACCGTTGTTTGTCCGCGTACCGGTCGAACTTGCCTAAGTGGTAGGCTTCTTCCATGCGGAAGAGTTGACGGGCATTCTTCCGATTCCTTCATCCAAGCATTCACTTCGACGAGTTCGTCTTCCGAGCATTGTCCGGTCAGATATTTATTGATTATATCTTCACTTAGATTACTCATTTTCTTTTCCTTCATATTAATAATACAATTCAGAACATAAAAACACTTACCAATCTCTCCATAAAAATAAGAAAAGAATTATCCAAAGCGGATCGAGGCGGCTGCGCAAGTACTTCAAGGCCTTGTACATATGAGCCTCTACCGTGCGGAGTGAAATGCCGAGAACATCGGCTATCTCTTTGTTTTTCATTTCGTGTAGATAGCTTAGCTTGAAAACTTCCTTGCACTTGTCCGGCAATTCATTAATGGCGTTGTAGATCTCTTTACGTAGTTCTCTGTCTTCAATTCGCCGGATTACTTCATTGTTGTCCGGCTGATAGAATTCTGCACGTTTCTGGTTGATTTCTTCCATAGCAGCACAGTAGCCGTCTTCCACATTGCGATGTTTCAACACGTTGAGGGCACGGGTATAGACGGCACGGTAGAGAAAAGCCTGTATCTGGTCGCCTATCTCTATGCTGTCTTTCCGTCTCCATAGCTCCACAAAGACATCCTGTACCACGTCCTCCGCCTCTTCTTCCCCTACCAGGCGGGTGGCGTAGAAGATGAGGCTGGGGTAGTACTTGCGGAATAATGCTTTGTAGGTTACATCGAAGTTTTCATTCATTCTCTCAATAGATATTAGTTCAGATATATTTAAGGTCGTTTTTCCTCGAATATGACTCCGATTGTTTTTGGGGTACTGCCCATCTCGAATTCTACGGTGGCTCCACTCATGATTTGTTCATGGGTGATATACGTTTTGTCGTAGGGGTGTCCGTTTACTTTGGTTGACTGTATATAGATATTCTTCTTGTTTACATTGGGAGCCAACACGGTAAATGTTTTACCGTTTGCCAGATGCAACTGCATTTCCGGGAAGAGCGGGGTTCCTATTTCGTACTTGCCGCTGACCGGATTTACCGGATAGAAGCCCATTGCGCTGAATACATACCATGCCGACATTTGCCCGCAATCTTCGTTGCCGCAAAGACCGGCAGGCTCATTCTTATAAAGTTCGTTCATTACTTTTGCTACGTAATATTGAGTCCGTTCATTGAAGCCTATTGAGTTGAAAAGGTAGATGACATGATGGCTCGGTTCGTTTCCATGTGCGTATTGACCGATCATTCCCGTACTGAACAGTGGAAGTTCGGCGTCTGCTGCCGGATGATAGGTGAACATACTGTCCAGTTTCTCGGCAAATCTGTTTTTGCCGCCTACAAGGTCTATCAATCCGTCGATATCGTGCTGTACCGACCAGAAATACTGCCATCCGTTGCTTTCGCAGATGTGTGGAGTATAGTCGTCGGCTTTGAAACCTTTGATAAAGTGCCCCTTGTCATCGCGCGGTTGCATGAAAGAGGTTTCCGGGTTATAAAGATTTCTATAATTCCGGGAACGTTTGTAGAATGTGTCCGCAATGTCTTGTTTACCCATCTTTTTTGCCATTTCGGCAATGCAGTAATCATCGAAGGCATATTCCAGAGTTTTAGATAATGACCAATTTTCAGCGTTGTAATGGTCTGTCACGTTATAGGGAATATATCCTAATTCTTTGTAAAGCCCGATACCGCGATAATTGTCCAGATTGGCGGTTGCAACACAAGCGTTCAATGCTTTCTCCGCATCAAAATCACCGATACCTTTCAGATAGGCGTCTGCGATGACAGGAACGGCATGATAGCCGATCATCATGTCAGTTTCACTTCCGTAAAAGTTCCATACCGGCAACCGGCCATTTTGCTCGTAGAAGGCAATGAAGGATTTTATCATGTCGTTGACACGCTCCGGCTCTGTGTAAGTGAAGAGAGGATGGGCTGCACGATAGGTATCCCACAGGGAGAAAGTGCTGTAGTTCACCCAGCCGTCTGCCTGGTGCACTTTCTTATCAGGGCCGTAGTAAGTGCCGTCCACATCATTGTAGATGGTCGGGGCAATCATCGAATGATAGAGAGCGGTGTAGAAGTTTACTTTGTCGTCTTCGTTATCGCCTTTCACTTCGATTTTACCAAGTTGGCGGTTCCAATTCGCTTTTGTTTCAGCCAGGTATTTATCGAAGTCGTTTTCGGGGACTTCCGCTTGCAGGTTTTTGGCTGCACCGTCCATGCTTGTGCCGGAAATGGCAGTATTGACGAGAATTTGCTCACCTTCTTTGGTATTGAAGTCGAAGCGGGCGATGACGGCTGTACCGATACGTTTGTTGTCTTTGATAATAGCCGTAGTGTCCAGTTCCATTTTCTCGAAAGGTCTGGAGAAACGGGTGCGGAAATAGATGTGCTGGTCGCGTGCCCAACCATCGGAGAAGCGGTAGCCTTGAATGGTAACGGAGTCTATCTTTTCGATATAAGAATCATTAGTGAAGTCCCAGTTCATGGCCTTTTTCAAATTTAGGAAGATGGCGGATTGGGCTTCGGGAAAGGTGTAACGTTGGATACCGCAACGTTCGGTTGCAGTCAGTTCGACGTTGATATTATAGTCTTTCAATCGTACTTGATAATAACCTGCGTAAGCGCTTTCATCTTCATGAGAGAATTTGGAATGAATGCCTAGAGGTGCTTCCGCTTCTTTATAAGGAAGGGTGACAGGCATGAAAGAGATGTCGTACAGATCTCCTGCTCCTGTACCGGAAAGGTGGGTATGGCTGAATCCGGCAATGGTACTGTCCGGATAGAAATAACCGGAGATGCGATCCCAACCGGGAAGTCCGTTGTCAGGGCTGAGCTGCACCATGCCGAAAGGAGCTTGAGCACCGGGATACGTGTTTCCGGTGAAGTCGGTTCCGATGAACGGATTTACGTACAATGTGTAATCTGTTTCGTGTTTTTCTTGCGTAGGGGTACAGGAAACCAGCATGCAGGTTAACAGCAAGCATAGATAAATAGGCGTTCTCATTGCTCTTTAGGTATTAGTGATTACTTATTTTATTTATTTGAAGGATAAGAAAATAACTAATCTGTTGGCAAAGATAGGAAAAAACCGTAACAACTGGAATAAGGGGCTTGAATTTATATATAAAAAAGCGTGTCTTAAAGTAATTCCTACCTTAAGACACGCTATCCTTTTATCTGTTTACTTTTAGATTCCTGCCAGCTCTATCACTTTTTCAACTGCTGCCGGTAGTCCGTCGGCATTCTTACCTCCGGCGGTAGCAAAGTGCGGTTGACCACCGCCGCCACCTTGAATCAGTTTGGCAGCCTCTTTTACCAAGTTGCCTGCCTTCAGACCGGTTGCTACGAGGTTGTCGCTCAACATGACTGTCAACATTGGTTTGCCGTTGTCCGTGCTTCCGGCTACGAAGAACAAGTTTTCCGTAATTTCACCGCGAAGTTGGAAAGCAATGTTCTTCACCACTTCTGCAGGCAGTGGAGCGCAAAGCTTAATAACCTTGACACCGTTTACTTCCTGTATATTCTTCAACAGTCTTTCTTTCAAGGCTGCTTCTTTTTCTTTCATGAAGTCTTCCACCTGCTTCTTCAAACCTGCGTTTTCGTCAATGTATTTACGGATAGCGATACCCAGATCCGGAGTATTGTTGAAGAGAGCTTTCAAGTCATTGAGGGTGTCTTGAATAGTGTCCAGCATTTCTTCTACCCGTGCTCCTGTATAAGCCTCGATACGGCGGACACCGGCAGCAACGGAACTTTCGGAGATGATTTTCACCATACCGATGTTTCCTGTAGCAGCTACGTGTGTTCCTCCACAGAATTCGATGGAAGATCCAAACTGTATCACACGCACTCTGTCACCGTACTTCTCGCCGAAGAGAGCGATAGCACCCAGCTCTTTCGCTTCTTCGATAGGAATATTGCGGTATTCCTTCAAAGGAATGTTGGCACGTATCTTGGCATTGACAATGTGCTCTACCTTGCGGATTTCTTCATCGGTCACTTTCTGGAAGTGAGAGAAGTCGAAACGTAAGGATTCCGGTGTAACCAACGAACCTTTCTGTTCTACGTGTTCACCCAAAACTTCACGGAGGGCAGCGTCCAGCAAGTGAGTGGCCGAGTGATTGGCTGCGCAGGCAGCACGTTTGTCGGTATCTACACAAGCCATCATCGGAACTTCCGGATGTTCGGGTAACTTTTTGGTAATATGTATCGGAAGGTTGTTTTCTTTCTTGGTGTCGATCACTTCAATCGTTTCGAACTCGCTTACCAACACACCGGTATCACCCACCTGACCACCGCTTTCCGCATAGAACGGAGTATAGTCTAGCACAATCTGATACAAGGTCTGGTTTTTTTGCCTGATCTGGCGATAGCGAAGAATTGAAGCTTCGTATTCCGTATAGTCGTAACCGACGAATTCGGTCGTCCCTTCTTTCAGCGTGATCCAGTCACCGGTTTCGATAGCGGCGGCGTTACGGGCACGTTGCTTCTGCTGCTGCATCTCTTCGTTGAACTCTTCGATGTTGACGGTCATACCGTTTTCACGGAGAATCAGTTCTGTCAAGTCGAGTGGGAACCCGAAAGTATCATATAAGGTAAAGGCGTCTTTACCGCTGATTTCTGTTTTTCCGGCAGTTTTGGTATCTTCCATTGTCTTATCCAACAGACGGATACCTGTCTCCAATGTGCGGAGGAATGATTCTTCTTCTTCTTTGATTACCTTTTCGATCAATGTCTTTTGTGCAATCAGTTCCGGATAAGCCTCACCCATATTCTCAATCAGCACAGGAAGCAACTTGTACATGAATGCTTGCTTCTGTCCGAGGAATGTATAGCCATAACGGACGGCACGGCGGAGGATACGACGGATAACATAACCTGCTTTAGCGTTGGAAGGCAACTGACCGTCCGTGATAGAGAACGCGATGGTACGGATGTGGTCGGCAATCACACGCATGGCGATATCTTGCTGCTTGTCTTTTCCGTATTCAGTGTCCGACATGGCTGCAATCGCTTTCAGCATTGGCTGGAATACGTCCGTATCATAATTGGACGTTTTGCCTTGAAGTGCCATACAAAGACGTTCGAATCCCATACCGGTGTCGATCACTTTTGCGGGAAGCGGTTCAAGACTGCTGTCTGCCTTGCGGTTGTACTGCATGAATACGAGATTCCAGATTTCAATCACCTGCGGATGATCATGGTTCACGAGGTCGCGACCGGAAATCTTGGCGCGTTCTTCTGCCGGACGAAGGTCGATATGGATTTCGGAACAAGGTCCGCAAGGTCCTGTATCACCCATTTCCC
>ENA-ORRZ01000899-ORRZ01000899.1-human-gut-metagenome-genome-assembly--contig:-NODE-899-length-23438-cov-4.167344_pt1 | contig 23438 bp, 21 predicted proteins | sample MGYA00242185_ERZ509152 | MGnify/ENA primary metagenome ERZ509152 (study PRJEB26280, sample SAMEA2338668) | human gut metagenome | biome: human gut; feature: human-associated habitat; material: faeces... | reverse complement strand
TTTCTGTGCTTGATTTTGTGAGATGATTTTTTGTCAGTTGTGCCCAAATTTCTGAGGCGTATGTTGATGAAATTCGGGTGCAGCTGGCGAAAAATCAGCCGCAAAAGCGAGTGCGGGAAAGACTCCGAGAGTACATTGCAGGGAAGGACGGTAAAAAATGTCAATTTTAACCGTATCGGTTCTTGGGATCACGGCAGTTCTTCTGGCAGTCCAGCTCAAGGGAAAAGGCAGCGAGTATGGGACGTACATTGTGATGGCAGCGGGGCTGTGTCTCTTTTTCTATGCGGCGGGAAAGCTGGAAGTGATTCTGAAAACACTTCGGACGATGGAATCCTGCATCGGGATCAGTCCAGTGTATTTGTCGGCGCTTTTGAAAATGGCGGGAATTACTTATATTGCCGAATTTGCCTCCGGGATTTGCAAGGATGCCGGGTACGGTTCGCTGGGAACACAGATTGAGATATTTGCGAAGCTGTCCATTCTGGCGGTCAGTATGCCGATTCTGCTGGCATTGTTGGAGACGGTGAAGCAATTTTTGGCGTAGGGAAGTGGTAAGTGCAGAAAAGCGGAAAGATGGTGAGAGCAGGTGACGGTGGGAACAAAGATGGTTGTGCGGGCAGTGAGCGTTATGTTCTTGAGTGTATATTTGATGGCAGGAAATCATTTAACGGTGTCGGCGGCAAATGGTGAAAAGATATCCGAAGATTCGGATTTCAGTGTTTCTGGCGAGAACATGGATTCTCTTCTGAACTCACTGGATTTAAGCAGAATCGAAGCATTTTTAAGGGAAGCGGGAGGTTCGGCAGTCCCGGGGCTTTCATTCCGGGAAATCCTTTCGATGCTTCTCTCTGGCAATTATCAGAGTGTGGTTCGGATGCTGATGGATTTTTGCTGGACAGCCCTATTTCGGGAAATTTCAGAAAATGGCAGATGGATGGGGCAGGTCATCCTTCTGGGAATTTTAGGAGCAGTGTTCGCCAGCTTTTCGAGTCTCTTTGCCGACAGTCAGGTATCGGAGATGGGCTTTTATGTCACGTATCTTCTGATTTTTACACTGCTTGCCGCCAGTTTTTTGAATGGGGTGCGGATCACGCGGACACTGTTGGAGCAGCTCTTTGAATTTGTCCGGGTGCTGGTTCCTGCTTTTTTTCTGGCTGTTTCCTTTTCCGGGGGAAGTACCTCGGCAGCAGCCGGATATGCGTGGACACTTGCTTCTGTCAATGTGGCGGAATGGGTGTTTTTACAGTTGTTTCTGCCATGCACCCAGTTGTATGTCCTGCTGTCGCTGGCGGGACATTTAAGCTCGAAGGATTTGTTTTCAAAAGCGTTGGAATTGCTGGAACAGGGGATGCGCTGGGGCAGCAAGGCGCTTTTGGGAGTGGTGCTGGGCTTTCATGTGCTGCAGGGAATGATTGCGCCGTATACAGATTCGGTGCGCCAGACGGCGCTGCGGCGGGCGGTCAGCCTGATACCGGGAATCGGACAGGGCGCGGCGGCAGTGTCGCAGGTACTTCTTGGAAGCAGCGTCCTGATCCGGAATACGGTGGGCATCGGGGGAGTGCTTGTGCTGGCGGCGGTGTCGCTTCTGCCGCTTTTGAAACTTTTAATCCTCTATCTGGGGTGCCAGGGAAGCGCGGCGCTTTTGCAGCCGGTCAGTGACAGCCGGGTGGTGGAGGCAGTCGGCGCTGTGGCGAAAGGATTTTATTTTTTGCTGGCAGCAGCTGGTTCGGCGGTGGTGTTATTTGCGCTTTCGATCGCGGTGGTGTGTGCGAGCACGAACGCAGCTTATTTTGCGGGGTAGAAGATGGAAGTAATTACTCACTGGGCGGGGAATATCGTCAGTTATCTAGTGTTTCTGACCGTTCTGACCGGGCTTTTGCCCGCACATAAGTATGAAAAATATATCCGTCTGTTTGCGGGCTGTATCCTGCTTCTGAATGTGCTGAAGCCGCTGACGGACGGGCTGCGTCTGGAGGAGCGGCTGAATTATCTGTTTACATCTCTTTCGTTTGAAAATGAAGCGGGCGAGCTGAAAAGTGAGATGGATGAGATAGAGGTGCGGCGTAGAAATATGGTTTTGAGCCAGTATGAGGCGGAAGCGTCCAAGGAGGCAGTGCGGGTGGCAGCGGAAGCGGGATTTTCCGTGGAAAAGGCGGACGTAGAGCTGGAAAAAGATCCGGAGTCGGAGCAATTTGCCTCGGTGCGGAGAGTGACGGTGTATGTGGCGGGAAGTGGGGCGGGGATGGAAGCGGCGGAACAGGAGGATCCGAGTTCGATGATTGAAATAGAAAAAATTTCCCCGATTGAAATTTCACTTGAACAGGAGCAGAAGCAAGGAGAACCCGCCGCCGCGCAGGCAGTTTCATGGATGAATGGGGAAAAGATTTGGGAGCTTCAGCAGCGGCTGGCATCGTTTTATCAGGTGGAGGCGGATCATGTGGAAGTCAGGATGGAACCTTGACAGGGAATGGGTCAAACGAAATGAAAAATGGCTGATTTTGCTGGTGCTTGGGCTGGCAATTCTGATCTTATATGCGCCGTTTGGGAAGAAGACGAGTGAGACGGGAGTCTGGCAGTCAGGGGAAAGATGGGCGGAGAGTGGAACAGGAACAAACTCTGGGAATAGAGCAGGACAGGACAAAAATGGAAGTTCAGAAGAGAGTGGTTCGGATGTCGAAACAGGTCTGCCAGGCACTGCATCCAGGCAGGACACGAACCGCATCTACGAGCTTCGCCTGGAGCAGCGGATCCGGGACGTTTTAAAGAAGGTGGACGGCGTGGGTGAGGTGGATGTGATGCTGACTCTGTTTTCTTCTTCGGAAAAGGTGCTGCGGGTGGATAAGGAGAGAAGCCGGGCGTCCACCTCGGAGACGGATTCTTCGGGTGGTACGCGGCAGCAGGCGGATGAATCGCTGCGGGAGAGCACCGTGCTGGCGGGAAGTTCAGGCAGCGGGGAACCGGTAGTTGAAAAAGAGCTGGCACCGCAGATTTCCGGTATCGTGATCAGCGCACAGGGAGGAGGAAATGCGTCGGTACAGAAGGAAATTTCGGAAGCGATGCAGGCATTATTCGGACTGCCGGCACATAAAATAAAAGTATTAAAGCGGGTGGAATAAAGGAGTATGCAAATATGAGAATGAAGATGAAACGCGTTTTCAGGAGAAATCAAATCATCATCACGACGCTGGCGATCATGATTGCGGCGGCGGGGTATCTCAACTATGCGGGAAAATCCGATCTGCCGGGGGCGGATACATATGAAGCGGGGGCGACCAAGATTTCAGATAGCGATATATATTCGGAAAATCAGGCGGTGTCCGGAAGCGTGGCGGACGGTGAATATGAGGAGATTGCAAGTCTTGACGATCCGGGAGAGGGAGATCCGCTGGCAGCAGGCAGTGAGGAGGGCACAGCGCAGGGGGCGGCGGACGGAGAGGAGGCATCTGCGGACAATCCGGCAGTCGATAACCCGGGCGAGGCGGTTTTGACAGGCGGAACCGGCGTGGCAGAGTACATAGCCAATGTACAGCTCAGCCGTGAACAGATCCGCGCCAAGAACCGCGAAGCTCTGAATGCCCTGATTAACAATGAAAATCTGGATGCGTCGGCAAAAGAGGCAGCCGTTCAGGATATGCTGGCACTCAATGCGATAGCGGAGAAGGAAAATGCAGCGGAAACGCTTCTGATGGCGAAAGGATTTGCCGATCCGGTTGTCAGCATCACGGATGGAAAAGTGGATGTCGTTGTCAACGCGCCGTCCATCACAGATCCGCAGCGCGCGCAGATCGAGGATATTGTAAAACGGAAAACCGAGATATCGGCGGAAAATATCGTGATTTCCCTTTTAAACCTGGGAGATTGAGGAAGTTCGGATGAGTTAATGTTCACGGGTAGGCACTTTTGGAACCGAAAGTGCCGTAAGAAAACGTGGTGGCAGCAGGAATTTGCCGTATTTAAATGCGAAGCCACGGCAAATTCCGTTACTGGGCACGTATGCGTGAACAGTAACTCGGATGAGATTCGAACCGGAAATGCCTTTGCAAACTCCTGTATTTTTGGTATAATAAAAACACTTAATTGAAATGTATTTCTGGAAGTATTCGAGCATCTGTTTTTTGTGGGAAGAGAAGATTCCGGGCGTACATGGAAGTGGTCAGGAGGGATTTGGAATGGCGAGAGAAGCAGAAGATAGAAGCACACATATCGTATATGAAAAGGACCGCATTGGAGAAGTGAAAATTGCCGATGAGGTAGTGGCGATCATCGCAGGTCTGGCAGCGACCGAGGTAGACGGTGTCGATTCGATGGCTGGCAATATCACAAATGAACTGGTCGGAAAGCTCGGCATGAAAAATTTGAGCAAGGGCGTGAAAGTGACCGTAACCGAGGATCACGTGATTGTGGATCTGTCCTTAAATATGAAATATGGCTACAGCATCCCGGCAGTCAGTGAAAAGGTGCAGGACAAAGTAAAGACAGCGATTGAAAATATGACCGGTCTGATGGTTCTGGAAGTTAATATTAAGATCGCGGGTGTCAATATGCCGGCGGAAGCATAGCAGGTTTCGTGTTTTCGTAGCTTTTCATTTTCTTAACACAAAATACTCAGTTTGACCTTGACGGGGAAAAAACCGTATGATATGATGATCGCGTTAAAAGGGAGTAGTTATAACCATGTAACCAACAGACCCTGAGGATAGTAAACCTCATGGTTACATGCCTTGTGTAAGTCAGATGGCAGTGTGTTTTTGTAACAAAAAGCGTGTGCCGTATGATTCAAATGTGAGGAACAAGACTTTTAGCATATGTGGATGAAACGTATGCTGAAAGTCTTTTTTGTTTTATTAGGAAAAAGCGTCCTATGAAACAAAAACGCTCACATGGATGCATGTCTGGCGCGAAGAAAGACAGCTGCCAGAGCAGGTGTATCTTGGCAAGGGGCTCCAGGAAACAGAATATTTATGAAGGAAAACAAAATTAACAGGAGGAACAACATGGAATTTTTATGGGAAGGCGTCATGGCGATCACGCCGCAGCAGTTTGTGATGTATCTGATCGGCGGACTTTTGATCTGGCTGGCGGTCAAAAAGGAATACGAACCGGCGCTGCTTCTGCCGATGGGATTCGGCGCGATCATGGTAAACCTGCCATTATCCGGCGTCATTAACCAGGTGACGGAGGGCATCGGGGAGACACAGGGTATTATACAGTGGCTGTTTGAGACGACGATCAGCGCGTCGGAGGCGCTTCCGATTCTGCTCTTTATCGGAATCGGGGCAATGATTGACTTTGGACCGCTTCTGTCACAGCCGATCATGTTTTTATTTGGTGCGGCGGCGCAGTTTGGCATTTTCTTTGCGATCTGTGCGGCATCGCTGATGGGATTTGAACTCAGGGATGCGGCATCGATTGGAATCATCGGTGCGGCGGATGGACCGACTTCCATTCTGGTTTCCCAGATCATGCATTCCAACTATGTGGGCGCAATCGCGGTGGCGGCGTACTCCTACATGGCGCTGGTGCCAATCATCCAGCCATTTGCGATCCGTCTGGTGACGACGAAAAAAGAACGCCAGATTCACATGACCTACAGTCCGAAAAATGTGTCCAAAACGACCAAGATCGTATTTCCGATTGTGGTTACTATCATTGTCGGACTGATTTCTCCAGCATCGGTGGCGCTGGTCGGATTTCTGATGTTTGGAAACCTGATCCGTGAGTGCGGCGTGCTTCCGGCACTTTCCCAGACGGCACAGAACGAGCTGGCAAACCTGATTACCCTGCTGCTTGGCATCACGATTTCGTTCAGCATGCGTGCGGACGCGTTTGTGCGGGTTGACACGCTTCTGATTATGGGAATCGGTCTGATTGCATTTATCTTTGATACGATCGGCGGTGTGCTGTTTGCTAAATTTATGAACCTGTTTTTGAAGACGAAAATCAATCCGATGATCGGTGCGGCGGGCATTTCCGCATTCCCGATGTCCTCACGCGTGGTGCAGAAGCTGGCGATGGAGGAGGAAAAGGGAAATATTATCCTGATGCATGCGGTCGGCGCCAATGTATCGGGGCAGATCGCCTCGGTCATCGCGGGCGGACTGGTTATTAAGCTGGTAAGCCAGTATTTGTAATATAGGTCTGTCGGGCAGATAAAATGGAAAAGGAAGGCTGCACTTGAATGATGAAAAATCAAGAGACAGCCAGTGCACTGATTGAGATGGAGGAAAATATCGGATGTGGAATAATTTTTTGATTTCGCTGGCAATTATGGGAAAAGGAATGGCGGGAATTTTCGTCGTTGTCCTGATTATTACGGCAGTGGTGCTGATTTTAGGTAAGTTAAAGTAAAATATAAATTGGAAAAAGTATCTTTCTTTTTTCTTTCAGTTTTATGCAGTTCGTTGACATTCGACAGAGGTAAATCTATAATAGAAACATTGTTTGTAAGAGTTTGAAAGGGCCAGAAGGAGACATGAGAATGAGTCAACGAAATAAAATTCAGCGCCTGCTGCGAAAAGGCGCTTTGGCAACTTGTTTATCCCTGTCAGTTGTGTGCAGCAGCTTATCGGCAGTTACAGCGTATGCAGGACCGGCGGATGATCCGGCAGCGGCAGCACCAGTGATCGGACCGGGCGGTCCGGGAACCACGAACGCGAATGCGGGACAGCAGGCGGATAATTCCTATTATAATCAGACGTTATCCAATCCGGTTGTCAATCCGGTGGACAAGTATTCCTATAGCCAGATGGTAAACGATATTTCGGCGCTGGCAAGCCGTTATCCGGGAACAGTGACCGTGAAATCGATTGGAAAATCGGCGGACGGACGTGATATCTACGATGTGATTGTCGGCAATCCGAACGCATCCAAGAAGATTTTGTTCCAGGGGGCGATTCATGCCAGAGAGTATATCGTTGTACCGCTGATGATGCAGCAGCTCGAGTATCTGGCAGCTGGATTTACGAATAATGGTACCTATATGACGCAGCCGCTTTCTAATATATTGGGACAGGTGGCATTTCATTTTGTGCCGATGCTGAATCCGGATGGAGTTACGATCAGCCAGATGGGCGAGAATGGTATCCAGTCGGAGGAACTGCGCCAGACGATGCAGGCGGTGTACGCGGCGGACAAGGCATCCAGCCGGACAACGGTCAGCTATGAAGAGTATATGAGACGCTGGAAGGCGAATGCACGCGGTGTCGATCTGAACTATAACTTTGCAGCAAACTGGGAGGGAATCAATGTGTCTTTAACTCATCCGTCTGCAAATGGTTATAAGGGAACCAACCCACTGTCAGAGCCGGAGAGCCAGGCAATCGCGAACCTGATTCAGGGAACGGGATTCAATGCGGTTATCAACTATCATGCGATGGGAAATGTGATTTACTGGGATACGCAGAACAACCAGAAAGCGGCAGAGTCCAAGGCGCTGGCAAACGCTGTTCATGCCTTGAATGGTTATTCCGTTCTTGGAAGCAAGGGCGTCGGCGGCTTGAAGGACTGGCTGCAGCAGGCAGCAGGCATCCCTGGTATCACGATCGAGGTAGGACGTTCCACCTGCCCGGTATCTTTCTCGGAATATCCGGCGATCTGGAACCAGAATAAGGCAGTCCCGGCAACGCTGGGATATTATGTGGCGACACATTGATGATGGAATAAAATGAAGATTAGATAGAAAAAGGATGTGCGACTGGAGTTGGAAGTGGTCGCACATCCTTTTTTGTTTCAAGATTTGGAACGGATCAACAAAAACAGGAAGCTAAAACTATACAAAATGGAAAATACATTCTTTTTTCAAAAATATGGTTGACAAATTCTGCAACATGATCTAATATAAAATCACAAAAGGAACAAAAATTCCATAACCGACAAAAAAGAACAAATTAAATGAAATGGAGGATTTCAATATGAAAACAAGAGAAGTTGTATTCTACAGCGAAGGCGCAAAGATGGTAGGAGATATTTATCTCCCGGATGATTACAAAGAGGGCGAGAAGAGACCAGCAGTTCTGTGTAACTCTGGATGGACTGGCGTTAATAAGTGCTATCCGGCACTGTTTGCAAGAGCTTTAACAGCAAGAGGATTTGTATGCATGGGCTTCGATTACAGAGGATTTAAGCCGAGTGAGAATGTTCATCCATGCCTGCCGAAGTACACAACCCTTGAGACAGAGGTTGAAGACGTGGCAAACGCATTTACCTTTATGCAGATTCAGCCGGAAGTAGATCCGGAACGCTGCGGACTTCTTGGATGGGGTGTCGGCGGTGCTGTATGCGTAACCGTTGCAGCGCGTGACAAGGAAGTAAAAGCGATTGCAACCCTGAACAGCTTTGTAAATGGCGAGCGCTGGATGCGTGACGGCATGGGAAATGATAAGTTTGGAAAGAGCGTTGCACGCCTCAGAGAAGACCGTATCAAGAGAATTACAACCAACGATCCGGTTCTGATGCATCCGTACACCGATTATCCGAACATCACAGAGAGCGGCGATTTCTATACAGACCATGTATTAAAAGAGATCAACGGCGGTATCGGCGATTCTGTCAACAAGGATAATGGCGAGGAGTTCCCGACCCCGATGAGCACCGCAATCGGCGAGAGCTTCATCCGTTTCAACGTAGAAGACCTGCTTCCGAGAATCGCACCGCGTGCTGTCTTTGTAGGTCATGGCTATTATAACGAGCTGCATCAGCGTGTAGAGGCGGAAGAAGCATACCGTCTGGCACAGGAGCCGAAGCAGTTATACTATGTAGATGGCAAGCACAATGAGTGGATGTTTGACGACGATCCGAAGTTCCAGGCACTGGCTGACGCGCTGGCAGCATTCTACAAGGAGAATCTGAAAGCATTCCAGTTTGGTTTACAGAAATAATCTATGGACAGAGAAAAAGAGATTGCATATTTAATGCAGGGAGCGTATGACCTCCATATGCACGCAGCCCCGTCCCCCTTTCATCGAGTTTTGGATGATTACGGGCTGTTAGAAGAAGCCGGGAGAGCCGGAATGGCAGGAATTATGCTGAAATCTCACTATGAGTCCACGATTGCGCGGGCAATTCTGGCTAATATCCACTGTGCTTCGTGTACGAAAGCCTATGGCGGTCTGGTGTTAAACTGGCCAGTCGGAGGACTCAATCCATATGCGGTTGAAAATGCGATGAAGCGCGGATGCCGTATCGTGTGGATGCCGACCCGGGACGCAAAGAACTCTTTGTGTTCCGGGAATATGCCGGGAGATTTCTTTGACCGCTCTGGAATCTCTATCCTGACCGAAACAGGGGAGCTGAGGGCGGAGGTTTTGGAGATTTTGAGGATTGCCAGAAAGTATGATGCGGCAGTCGCGACCGGGCACATCAGCCCGGAGGAAAGTATTCTCCTGTGTCAGGAGGGAATCCGGCAGGGAAACCGTATGGTTCTGACACATCCAGAATTTCCGCGGACGCGTGTCGATGTAAAAACGCAGAAACAGCTGGCAGCTCTGGGCGTTTATATTGAAAAATGCTGGTATAATGTGGCAGAAAAGGAATGCACGGCGCAGGAGATGGCAGACCATATCCGGGTAGTCGGAGCAGAACACTGTTTTATGGTAACGGATCGGGGGCAGACTTCAAGAGAACACCCGGTGGAAGCGATGAAGTTGTTTATGCAGACACTTCTGGATGAAGGAATTACGGAGGACGAAATTTATAAGATGACGCATACAGTGCCGCAGCTGGTTCTGGGAGAGTCATAGTAAATTTGATAATCAAATATGAATAAATAAAAAGGTCAGAAATCGATTACAAGTTTACTTGTAAAAGGGTTCTGATCTTTTTATTTCTTAAAAATGTATTTTTCGTATCGGCGTGTTTATGGAGAAAAAATTTCCGGAGACAGGCACAGGGATGCTTTAGGAGAGTACATCAAGAGGGTAATGGATAACATAATGTAGTGGAGGGGAGGATTTTCATGGAATATACTCACATGTCGTTCTTATATGATTTTGCATTTATGTCTCTGTTGTTGATTATAGCTCAGTTTATGCGGTCACATATAAAATTTTTACAGATGTTTTATATTCCGGCATCGGTTTTGGCAGGCCTGATGGGACTTCTGTTAGGTCCGCAGTTTTTAAATGTCATTCCATGGAGCGGTAAAATAGGTAGCTATGCTTATATGCTGGTATGTGTATTATTTGGCGGTTTATTCCTGGGAAAAAAAGACAAAACCAATGTAAAACAGATTTTGACAAAGGTAGGCGATTCCTTTTGTGTCAATATGGGAGCTGAATTTTTCTGCTTTGGTATTGCACTGCTGGTAGGCGGCGCACTGATGAAAATTTTGTTTCCAAATGTATTTACAGAAATTGCACTGTTGATGCCATCTGGATTCTGTGGTGGACATGGTTATGCTTCGACAATCGGAACAGCACTTAACAACTCGCTTGGACGTGAAGATGGCGTTGTACTGGGGCAGACGTTTGCAACCGTGGGCCTGTTAGTTGGTTTGTTTGTAGGAATTGCCTGTATTAACTATGCAACCAGACATGGAGGAACACGTCTGGTAGAAAAAGCGGAATCTCTTCCGGAAGAGTGCCGCACAGGAATCGTTCCAGTAGGTAAGAGAAATTCGATGGGAGAAGAAACCATCAATCCAATGAGTATGGATCCGTTGGCATTTCATCTTGCACTCACGCTGACTGCAACACTGTGTGGTTATAAGTTCTACGATTTTTATAAACAGTTCTTACCGAATGTAGAATTACCGGTTATGTGCCTGGCAATGATATTTGGTGTCATTATTAACACGATTATAGGGCATACTCGTTTTAAAGACAGTATTGATGAGCATGTGGAAGGACGGATTGGTTCGATGGTAACCGATTATCTGGTTGGCTTTGGTGTGGCATCTATTTCGATTTCCATTGTACTTGAATTTGCAGGTCCGATTTTAGTTTTATGTGTATTAGGAATGCTGACATCCCTGTTTTTAGTATTTGTAGTTGGACAGAAGCTGTTCCGCAATTTCTGGTTTGAACGATCAATTTTTGTATTTGGATGGACAACAGGAGTGGTGGCAATCGGTGTTACGCTTCTTCGAATTGTAGATCCGGAAGGAAAGAGCGGCACATTGAATGACTATGGATATTCGTATACGCTGCAGTCCGTGATTGAGGTCTTTATCATCGCATTTACGCCAATTTTGACGGTTTCCATGGGATGTATTGCAGTTGGTGTGATTGAAACGGGAATTGCTGTGGTGCTCTTCCTGATATGTGCAAAATGCTTTGGTGTACATAATGAGAAGATGAATGAGCTTCGGGAAGGTGAAGCAGAGGTCATAAGTAAATAAGTCTTTGTATATTCTGAAAAATGTGTGGTTGGACATGAAAATGAACAGCCACACATTTTTTATTGATAGAAAGTTCGCCTCGGACTAATGTAGGTGAAATAGAGGAGAATGATGAGAGAAAGAAAATCTCTCATTTTTATGGTGAAGTGCATTGACTCCCCAGATTCCCAGAAGGACGAGAGCAATACCGAAAAATTCATGGAAACCGAAAGGCTCGCTAAGAATAATAACGCCTGTAAATACAGCTGTAACAGTGGAGATGCCGCTGAAGCTGGATGCAGTAGCCATGGACATATGGGTAAAAACTATGTTCCGCAGTGCTGAAGCATAAAGTGAGGACCCGATGGATAAGGCAAGAAGACAGCCAACGATAACAGGATCCGCGAGCGGACGAAATAACTCGATGGGATCGTTGGAAACAAGGTGCGTTATCAGAGAAATGCTTCCATAAACGGCGAACATAGCGAAGCTCATAGCATAGGTAATGTCCAGAGGTGTCAGATGTTTTCCGAGCTTCCGGATACAGAGATTTAAGGAAGAGGACATAAAGGCAGCCATTAACAACAGGAAAAAGCCCCATACGGTTGCAGCCTTATCCTCAGAATTTCCGGCAACAATGAAAATACCTAAAAAGCTAAGAAGAATAAAGAAAAATTGTCCTGCAGAGGGCTTTTCGTGAAAAAACGGAATGGCAAGCAAGGTGGTGATTAGCGGGATTAATGCCAGAATCACACTTGCTTTCCCAGAAGGATAGAAGCACATGCCGGTGGTTTCAAAAAAGCCATTAAGCAACTGGAAAATACAGATAGGAAGAATACATATGCCCATATCACGAAGAGAACGTAGATGAATTCGTTCGGTATGTTTTAAGGCGTAAAGTAGCACAAGACAGATTGCAAAACGAAGTGCAATTAGTAGTGCGGTATCTCCATTTAGGCGTGCAGTTAAGATTTTTAGCGGTAAATAAGAAATGCCAAATAAGAAGTTGTATAGGATAGCTCCTAGGATTGGATTAGTTTGTGCAAATTTCATGACGTTCCTTTCAACATGATTATATGATAAATGGTTCAATATAGGAAATATATGTCAAAGAAACCTCTGTAATCAAGGAAGAATTGCAGAGGTTTCTTTAATTTTTATATGTTTTTATATTTTGTGCGAACGCTTTTAATTTGAAAAGCTATACCTTATCGGAACTGCCAGATCCTGTTTTATCAAATTTTTTATAATTTTTAATCAGAATTCCCAGACTGGCGGTGGCGCCGATCATGATGAGGGCGGCGAACATTCCGCCGAAGTTTGCGATGATCTTGACACCATTGACACCAACGGTTGCGATCATGATGTAGCCGACTGCCATCGGAACGACACACCACACAAGCTTTAACCACATCGGGGAGTCCGGGGAATCCGGGTTGATACCCTGAGTGGAGATGCCTGCCATAGCGATACAGTTGGAGTTGCAGGCGGTAATGGTGCTGAGGAAGATCAGAACAACGAATAATGGGATGATCAGATTTCCAAGCGGAAGAGCTCCTAACATATCATAAGGAACATTCTCAACGCCGCGGTCATAAGATGCAACGAGGTCGAACAGTCCAGAAGTCTGAACCCACAGAGAGGTACCGCTGACTAAAACCATCCACAGGGCACTGACAGAAGCACAAAGACCTACATATAATCCAAGCACGTGTTTTACCTTGCGTCCATAAGCGATCTGTCCCATGAAAGCGCCAGAGGTAGGTGCCCATGCCATCCAGCTGAACCAGTAGAAGGTGGTCCACCACTGCGGCCACTGGGTTCCAACGGATTCACCAGTAATCAGGATACGTTCAATAAAGGTACCTGCGAAACCGCCCAATGCCTCGGTAGAGAGGTTGAACAGGAAGGAGGCATTTGAAAATACCAGCAGGAAAATCAGGAAAATAGCAAAGCCGTATACGTTGATATTGGAAACATGCTTCATAGCTTTCTGGATACCGGAAACAGCCGTAGCAACCGTGACAGCGGCAACGACAATACCGACCATAAACCAGAGGCGGGCATTAGATGGAAGTCCAAGCATTTTGGAGATACCACCGGAAATATTCATGAATGCCTGTGCAACAGAACCAGCCATACCGGCACCGATGGCAAATAAGGTGATTGCGTCGATGGTCTGCATCCAGCGAGGATGGTAGCAGCGGTCACCCAGAAGAGGGGAAACTTCACTGGCGATGGAATACGGCTTTTTCGCGTTGTAATACATGAAAGCAAATACAACCGCCGGAACCGTATACATACAATATGGAACGATCGTCCAGTGAAGGAACATGGTTTCCATGGCAAATTTCAGGGAACCGCTGGTAGAAGGTTCAACGCCGTATAATTCGGTCGGCGGGTACGCGTAATGCGCGATCGGCTCCCCCGGTCCCCAGAAGAGGACACCGGCTGCCATGGTTGTTGTGAGGGCGATAGTAAACCAGGAAAAATTGCTTAGTTCTGGTTTGGCGTCCTCACCGCCGATTCGTACATCGCCAAATTTGGAAAACATGGCAACAACGGCGACGATTACGATTGCAAGGGCGAGAATGCTGGCAGCCCAGCCGAGATTTTTGATGATCCAGTTGTTGATATTATTGATGACTCCCAGAAAAGTTTCCTGATCGACAAGGCTTAAAACAAGGAACGCGACCAGAATAATAAATGGCGGGAAAAAGGTCATGATGCGAATTTTTGAGTTTTCATTTTTAGCATTTTTATCAGTCATTTATGATTCCTCCTTGTAGGGTGTATCCCAGATAGGACGATAGTCCTCCGGGTGGCGGTCGGTCAGAACGGTATTAAAATCACGTTCTTTTGCAATCCGGTTTAAATCAACGCTTCCATATAAAATAGCTTCTTCCTGGACGCCGCAGCTGTCAATCCGTTCTCCAATAGGACTTACCAGCTGGCTTTTTCCTGCGAAGATCTCATCGCCGGACAATCCACAGCGGTTGACTGCGGCTATGTATACAAGATTGTCCAGGGCACGGCACGCAAGGTTTAAATCCCACCATTCTTTGAAATAGTAGCTGGCGCGCCATGCGGCCGGGACTAAAACCAGTTCGGCACCGGCCAGTGTCAGCAGGCGGACGGTTTCTGGAAAGCATACGTCGTAGCAGATGACGACGCCGATCTTTCCGAGTTTTGTCTCAAAGACCGGGTACTGGGTGCCGCGCTGCAGATAAGTTCGTTCGTCTCCGACGGGATGCGTTTTTGAATAATGCCCGAGAATCGTGCCGGTATCATCGATCAAAAAAGCAGAGTTTTCGACTCCAGATGGGGTGGAAAAAAGAATCGGAGCCAGAATAAAGACTGAAAGTTCCTTTGCCAGACTACGCATCCGTGTCAAGGAAGGTCCATCTTCGATTTCGGCGAGCTTCATCATATCTGGGATGCAGGTGCCGAGATAGCCGACATTAAATACCTCTGGCAGACAAATCAATTTTGCCCCGTGAGCGGCTGCTTCCCGGATCTGTTTCTCTGCTTTGTCAAGATTATTAGAAACATGGAACAAATCGCAGTCCATCTGGAGCATGGCGATTTGGTAAGGTGATTGAGTTTGTTGCATTTGAGTATCCCCTTCCTAAAATAGAATATTTATTCCATAAACGACATTTGTGATATGATTATAGAATTTATAAAGGAATAAATCAACCAAAATACAATAACAAAGAACAAAATTTACCTTTTTTACAAAGAAATCCTCCGAAATTTGTCTGCTTTGACGAAAAACAAATGTCAAATTGACGAATTTCTAAGGAAAGTATATAATAAAACCAAACGAAAATCGAGTGAGAATCTTGGAATGAATGAGGATAAACGATGGGCAATGAAGTATTGGAACAGATCATAAAAATCAAGGACGCCGTACCGAAAAAACAGAGAATTCTCTGCAATTATCTGGCGCTGAATTATGAAAAGATCGGCGTGATGACGGTGGCGGAGCTGGCGGAAAATGCGGGTGTGGGAAGCACGACGGTCATGCGTCTGGTACAGCTTCTGGGCTTTGACAGCTACACTACATTTAAGAAAGCATTGGCACAGGAATCGCTTTTGAAAAATACAACGCCGTACCGCAGCCTGCGGCAGGAATTTTCCCGTACCTCGGAGACGGCGAGCCGGGATACGTTCCATATGGCGATCGCGGACGGAATCCAGGTGCTTGAAAATCTCTGTACGCCGTCAAACATTTCCCAGTTTGAGGCGGCAATCCAGCTGATGCTGGAATCAGATCAGCTCTATATATTGGGAATGCGTTCCAGCAAGGCGCTGGCGCTGTATTTTGAATATGTGGCAGAGCGCTTTTATCCGCATATCCGCCAGCTCAGCCGGGAGGAAGAGTTTGTCTATGACCGGATTGCAATCAATACGACGCCGAAGGATGTGCTTTTAGTGTATTCGGTCTGGCCATGTACGAAAAAGACGATTCGTGTGGCAGAGTTAGCACATAACCTGGGAATCCCGATGATACTGATCACAAATACAAGCTTAAATCCATTGGTAAAGATCGCAGATGTAGTGATTGATACGAATTCTGTGAACCATCCGAGCGGTGATACTGCTTTGATGCTGGTAACGGAGGCGCTCATGAGTGAACTGGGAAGACGGACCGCACCGGAATCCACGAAGAATATTGAAAAAATCGAACAGGCATTGAATGACAATGGACTGATTCTCTGGGAGAATTAATCGAAGATGTGCAACTGAAAACCCGATAAAACAGGGCTGCCGTTATTCCTCAAACGGCAGCTCTTCTTTTCGCAAAAATGTCCGGATCGACTCGTCCCACTCGCGTTCCAGCGTCTTGTCTAACGTAAATTGGTTGAGCGACAGCCCGGTGACACAGCTTAAATGCTGGTTTTCATAATGAATATTTAAGAACAGTCCGCCGACCTGCTCCGGGAGCCATTGGCTTTTGCGGGTGGTCAGAAACTGTTCGGTGGCAGCTTTCGGAAGCTTCAAAATGATGGAGAAGCGCTCCGGAAGCTTTTTTCCTTTTAGGAGGGAAAAACAGAACGGGCGCAGAGTTTTCCAGGTTGAATATTCTTCAATCTGCCCCTCGGCACGCTCTTCTTCGGAATAAAAGCTTTTATGGACGCGTCCGTCGATGGAGAAGGTGTTGAACGTCACGATCTCCGCTTCCTTGAGCAGAAAGCGGTCAAATGTCTCTCCGATGAACAGTTTCTTGGTAAATAATTTTATATCACAGATATTGCAGGCAATCATATGTGTCCTCGCTGAGATGGTAAATTCGTTATTTTCTGTGTAATGTAGAAACAATAACGTAGATTCTATTTTATCGCAGGCGGGAGGGGGACGCAAGTGACTTCTTATTGGCAAGACGGAGAATTTTAAAATTTTATTAGCACTCAACAAAAATGAGTGCTAATTTTCTATTGACATCTTGGAACGCTGGTATTAAAATAAGAGTCACGGTGATGGAAAATCACAAAAAAAGAATTTTACAAGCGTATATTTATGTAGCTGGATAGCAGGATTGGACGCGGCAGAGTGAAACTGCCAGACTCCATTTCCGGGAGCGGATATCCACTGTATTTTGCAATCAAAAGGAGTGTATAGATATGGCAGCAAAAACAGGAAGTTTATCAATCAACAGCGAGAATATTTTCCCGATCATTAAGAAATGGCTTTATTCCGATCATGATATTTTCTATCGTGAGCTGATTTCCAACGGATGCGACGCGATCACGAAGCTGAAAAAGCTGGCGCTGATGGGCGAGTATGAGGAGCCGGGGGAGACGGAGTATAAGATTCAGGTTACCGTTAATTCCGAGGACAAGACGATCACCATCGAGGATAATGGTATCGGTATGACTGCCGAGGAAGTGGAAGAGTACATTAACCAGATCGCATTTTCCGGTGCACAGGATTTCCTGGCAAAATATAAGGACAAAGCAAACGAAGACCAGATCATCGGTCATTTCGGTTTGGGTTTCTATTCTGCATTCATGGTAGCGGACAAGGTTACGATCGATACTCTTTCTTATAAGAAAGACGCAGAGCCGGTTCACTGGGAGTCTGAGGGCGGCACTGAGTTTTCGATGGATAAGGGCGATAAGGAAGGCAATGGTACCAAGATTGTCCTTTATTTAAATGAAGACAGCACTGAGTTCTGCAATGAGTATCGCGCACGTGAAGTCATCCAGAAGTACTGCTCTTTCATGCCGGTTGAGATTTACCTGAAAAATGCAACGGCAGAGCCGGAGTATGAGACGATCGAGAAGGATCAGCTGACCGACAAGGACACCATCGTTGAGACGGTGGTCGAGGAAGCAAAGACCGAGGAAAAGGAGAAAGAGGACGGCACAAAAGAGACCGTGGAGGTATCTCCGAGAACCGAGAAATATAAGATCCTGAAACGTCCGGTGGCACTGAATGACATTCACCCGCTGTGGAACAAGCATCCGAACGAGTGTACCGAGGAAGAATACAAAGAATTTTACCGCAAGGTATTTATGGATTACAAGGAACCGCTGTTCTGGATTCATCTGAACATGGATTATCCGTTCAACCTGAAAGGTATTCTGTACTTCCCGAAGATCAACATGGAGTACGAGAGCATTGAGGGCACCATCAAGCTGTACAACAACCAGGTATTTATCGCGGATAATATCAAGGAAGTTATTCCGGAGTTCCTGATGCTCTTAAAGGGCGTGATCGACTGCCCGGATCTGCCGTTGAATGTATCGAGAAGTGCGCTGCAGAATGATGGATTTGTAAAGAAGATTTCCGATTACATCACCAAGAAGGTAGCGGACAAGCTGACCGGTATGTGCAAGACAGACCGTGAGACCTATGAGAAATATTGGGACGATATCGCTCCATTTATCAAATTTGGCTGCTTAAAGGATCAGAAATTTGCTGAGAAGATGGATGATTACATCATCTACAAGAATCTGGACGGAAAATATCTGACGCTGAAAGACTGCATGGATAAGGCAAAAGAGGAAGGTCATGAGAACCAGATCTACTATGTAACAAATGAGAAAGAGCAGAGCCAGTACATCAACATGTTCAAGGCAAACGGACAGGATGCGATCATCATGTCTCACAGCATTGATAATCCATTCATCAGCCAGGAAGAACAGAAGCATGAGAACCTGAAATTCCTGCGTATTGATGCCGATGTCAATGGCACGCTGCGCGAGGAAGTGAAGGAAGAGGACAAGGAAGCGCTCAAGAAACAGGAAGAGACGCTGACAGAGACCTTCAAGAAAGCACTGGGTGATGATAAGCTGCAGGTAAAGGTTGAGAAGCTGAAGGATGCTGAGATTTCTTCGATGATCACCCTGTCGGAGGAAACACGCCGTATGCAGGATATGATGAAGATGTACAACATGGGCATGGACGCGTCGATGTTCGGCGGCAGCGGTCAGGTGCTGGTACTCAACGCGAACAACAAGCTCGTTCAGTACGTCTTAGAGCACACGGATAGCGAGAATACGCCGAAGATCTGCGAACAGCTCTACGACCTGGCACAGCTCAGCCACGGTTCCCTGACACCGGAGCGCATGACGAAGTTTATCGCACGGTCGAATGAGATTATGGGTATGATGCTGAACTAAGGGCGTCTGGTTTAGGACTGTTTTATATAGGAAAATATGTTAAAATATCATATATGATATAATAACGGAGCTGCTGCACGTAAATGTGGCAGCTCTTTTATTACCTGTCGTAAGAGAGCAAATGGGATTCACTATTTCACGAATTTAGTATTTATGATAGAATAGGAGCACTTAGCAAGGTTTTTTCAGATTTGACGGGGAGGTGCGTGTATGTTTGGAATCGGAGGATGGAAACAGGTTGGCACGACGTTTGATATGAAACGGCAGGCGGCGATCCGGGAGCAGCTGGAACAGGCGGGAATTGAGTATCAGGTCAAGGTGCAGAACCGTCTGAAATCGGGCGTGCTTTCCGGCAATCAGCGGGCGAGGCTGGGAAGTGCGGGAGAAAATGCGGCATCGGAACGGGAATATCTGTTTTATGTGCAGAAAGCAGAGGAGGAAAAGGCGCGCCGTGTGATAGAAAGCGCCGGAAGATAAAACAGGTATTTTCTGGGAATGAAAGGCCTGAATGACGAAGGAGAGAAAATGGGAGAGGGAAACTGGAACGAATCGGATCTTTGGCAGTGGGAGGCAGATGAAAATGGTCTGCAAACGGAACCTGAGCTGCAGAATGCGGTTCAGAGTCCGAAACAAATCCGAAAAACCTGCCGCCGCGAGGTGCGCCGTGTCTGCAATGTCCTCGGCTGGGCGCTGGCATTTTTCAGCGTGATGACGGTGCTTGTCAGCATACTTCTGGAAGTGGCTGGAAACGTATGGGCGGACGGAGGCGTGATCAGTACGTTTTTGAATCGGATGGTAAATGCAGCGTGGTATGAGGACGGCGGAAGCACGCTGGTCATCTATGCGCTGGTTCTTCCATTCGTATTTTTAATTCTGCGCCTTGTCCCGGAAGAACGGGCAGAGAAAATGAAGATTAGTTTCCTGCAGTTCTGTATGTTTTTTATTTTGGCACAGGGATTTGGAACTATCTTTAACCTGCTGGGAAATGCAATCAATGATGCGGTGGCGGCAAGCAGCGGCGGCGATGCATCCGCGATGAACCCGGTCAACGAGATGCTGGATTCGCTCTCGCCGGTAATGATTTTATATGTAGGGTTTTTAGGACCCATTATTGAGGAATATATCTTTCGATGGAAACTCTTAAACCGATTGCGCCGTTTTGGCGATAAGGCGGCGATTACCTACACGGCGCTGATGTTTGGTCTGATGCACGGAAATGTGACGCAGTTTCTCTATGCGGCGGTGATTGGCGTGGTTCTGGGGTATGTGGCGGTGAAGACGGGACGGATGCGTTATAACTGTCTGCTGCATATTCTGATCAACAGCTGGTCGTTAGTGATAGCGATGCTTGGAACACAGGATACGCTGCTGCCGCTGTTTATCACGTTTCTGATGACCGGGTTTATGGGCTGCACGATCATCGGGGCGTTTGTTCTGCTGATTTTCAATTTCCGGAAAATCCGGCTGTCCGATGGGGCACTCCAAGAGGGAGTGAAATTCCGCAATATATGTGGGGCAATGTATGGGAATCTCGGGACAGTGGCATTTATTCTGGTAAGTTTGATTACGATGGCGTTTTTCTTGTCGAGATGATGTGGTGGTCAGCTGCTGTTCACAAGCAGGCACTTTTGGAAGTGAAAGTGCCGTAAGATAACGTGGTGGCAGCAGGAATTAGTTGTATTTAAATGCGAAGCCACGGTAAAATCTGTTACTGGGCACGTGTGCGTGAACAGTAACACTGTTCATGTGTTTGTCATGTATTTCAGCATGTATTTCACGGGATTCTGCTTGACTTCCTACTGTGTGATTACTATAATAAATAGTAATGAATACTACGTGATGTGAATTGCGTAACGGGAGGACGTTATGTTATATAAAATTATTGGTGACAGCTGCATGGATTTGACGGAGGAACTGAAATTGGATCCGCATTTTCAGATGATTCCGCTGACCCTGCAGATAGGGGATTACAAGGTAACGGATGATGAGACATTTAACCAGAAGGAGTTTCTGGCAAAGGTAAAGGCAAGTTCCGAGTGCCCGAAGACGGCGTGTCCATCGCCGGAGAGCTTCAAGGAAGCATTTGAGGGCGAGGCAGAATATATTTTCGTGGTAACGCTTTCGAACCATCTGAGCGGCTGCTACAACTCGGCGACTTTGGCAAAACGCCTTTATGAGGAAGAGAACGGAACGGACGGGAAGAAGATCGCAGTCATTGATTCCCTGTCGGCGTCGGCGGGCGAGTTAAATATTGCGCTGTTCATCCGGGAACTGTGCGAGAAAGGTCTTCCGTTTGAGGAGATCTGCAGGCAGACGGAGGCATATCGGGATTCGATGAACACGTATTTCGTCATTGAGACGCTTGATTTCTTAAAGAAAAATGGCCGTCTGACCGGTTTGACGGCTTTTATCGCGTCGGCGCTGAATATCAAGCCGGTTATGGGCGCGGACAGCGGTACGATCATCAAGCTTGATCAGGCGCGCGGCATGACCCGGGCGCTCGACCGGATGGCGGAGATTGCGTGCAAAGAGGGCGGCGATACCGCAAGCAAACGTCTGGTGATCGCACACTGTAATAACCCGGAACGTGCTGAGCACGTGAAAGAGATCATGTGTAAACGGGCAAACTTCCGTGAGGTAGTGATCACGAATACGGCTGGCGTTGCAACCGTATATGCGGGCGACGGCGGAATCATTATGACACTGTAGGGAGAAAGAGTGGGGGATGACAGCTGGAAAGGTGGAAAACGCCGGACAGCTGCGATTGATTGAGGAAAAATGAAGCATACATTTTTTAGTAAATGCACGAAAATGCCGTTCAGATACCGGACGGCATTTCTTTTATCTAGAATTGGAAATTTGACAATTTTGGCAGGAATGACGCTTTTGCTTGGCGGATGCCAGGCGGGAGGTTCCATATGGAAAGAGACAATCTCATTGGAGCCAAAAGACAAAACGGTATCGGAAGAAACGCTTGATCCGGAAACAGATATAGACGGGCAGGTGGAGTCAGAACAGGTAGATGGCGCGGAACTGGGGGTGGAAATGCAGGGGCAGGACGAATCTGGCAAACTTGAGTCAGAACCGGGAGAAAATGATTCAAATGAGTGTTCGCTTCTGTTTGCCGGAGATATCTATTTTTCCAACCATGTTTTAAATGCCTACGACCGTGTGGGAGGTATTGGTGGCGTCCTCGGAGAAAGTTTGCGGGAGACGATCGCGGAGTCTGATATTTTTATGGCAAACCTGGAATTTCCGTTCAGCGACCGGGGAACACAGGCGGCGGATAAACAGTTTACGTTCCGGGTATCGCCGTCCCGCGTTTCTATTTTACAGGAGATCGGACCAGACATCGTGACGGTGGCGAACAACCATGCGCTAGATTACGGCACGGACGCACTGCTGGACACGTGCGATACGCTGGACAGTGCCGGGATTTTGCATGTTGGGGCGGGAAAAAATCTGGAAGAGGCGAAACAGCCGCAGATCATTGAGAAAAATGGAAAAAAGATCGGTTTTCTAGGCGCGTCGCGCGTCTTTCCGACGGGCGGATGGGCGGCAGGATCGTCGCATCCGGGTATGTTTTCGGCGTATGACACGGCTTCGGTCGTGCAGGAGATCCAGAAGGTAAAGAGTGTGATTATCTGGTTGTCTATGTCCACTGGGGTATCGAGCGGAACACGCAGCCAGAGGCGTACCAGCGGGAGATGGGACATCAGTACATCGACGCGGGCGCTGATCTGGTGGTTGGCAGCCATCCACATGTGCTGCAGGGGATTGAGCTGTATCATGGAAAATGGATTCTGTACAGTCTGGGAAATTTTGTGTTCGGAAGCTCGATTCCGGAGACAATGCTGGTGCAGGCGTCGGTAGATGCACAGGGAGAGACGGCGCTTTCAATTGTGCCTGCAACTTCATCTGCCGGATATACGAGAGAGCTGGACGTGGGGAAGAAAGAGGCGTTTTACCAGAAGATACAGGGGCTTTCGGACGGCGTGCAGATTGATGAGAATGGAAAGGTGCAGGTGCAGTAAAATCAATTCGTGAAATCCTGCCCCTGAAAACACCCGCTTTCCCGCAGTGCCTTGGAAAACGTATTCAAAAACGCCCGCTTATTTCCACTCCATTCCGGTGCGACCAGCAATTTTTTCGGTCCATCGCCGCTGATCCGGTGGATGACCATATCGGGCGGCAGCAGGCGGATACATTCGATTAGCAGCTCAATGTATTCGTCCATTGAAAAGACCGGAAAAGGTGCCTGTTCGTAGAGCTCTGCCAGCTTCGTGCCGCGTAAAATGTGGAGAAGCTGAAGTTTGATGCCGTCGATGGCGGGCTGGAAATCGGCCAGATAGCGGACGGTATCGAGCATCTGGGCTTTTGTTTCATCAGGCAGCCCCAGAATGACATGGACGATGACGGTCAGGCCGGCTGCCTTAAGGCGTCTGAGGGCGTCCTCAAACACAGGAAGTCCGTAACCACGGCGGATAAAGGCG
>ENA-ORRZ01000875-ORRZ01000875.1-human-gut-metagenome-genome-assembly--contig:-NODE-875-length-23706-cov-24.662636_pt1 | contig 23706 bp, 24 predicted proteins | sample MGYA00242185_ERZ509152 | MGnify/ENA primary metagenome ERZ509152 (study PRJEB26280, sample SAMEA2338668) | human gut metagenome | biome: human gut; feature: human-associated habitat; material: faeces... | reverse complement strand
TTGAAGCCCGTTGCCGGACTTCGTTGCCGACACCCTCTGTCTGGCTATTTTCATGTATGGAGGATAACTGCCTATGGCAAAAAACAAAACAGAGATTCATGTTACAACGGTGTTTGACGGGGAGCTGGACGCAACCGATGTGTTCGTCAGCCTGATTTCCCAGAAATACGGTAAGACAAATACGAAAGAATATCTTGCTAAAAGGAAAGATATGAGCTATAATGAAGATGAGGTTCAAAAGAGCCAGATACCGTCTGGATTGTGTGGGTAAATGGCTATGATGAACGAAATGGAATACAGAACAATCGGTTCGGCACTTGCCGGAGGGTATCGTGCAGCGGTCTATTGCAGGCTGTCAAAGGACGATGACCTGCAAGGCGAAAGTGCCAGTATCGCAAACCAGCGTGATATGCTGGAAAAATACTGCGAAAAGCAGGGATGGGAGGTTGTGGCAGTCTATCAGGACGATGGCTTCACAGGTCTTAATATGGAGCGTCCTGATTTACAGAGAATGTTGAGAGCCATTGAGCGCAGGCAAATCAACCTTGTCATCACGAAAGACCTCAGCCGACTGGGGCGTAACTATCTGCAAACCGGGCATTTGATTGAGGACTTTTTCCCAAGAAACGGTGTCCGCTATATCGCCATGAATGACGGTATCGACACCCTGCGTGATAACAACGATATTGCCCCGTTCAAGAATATCCTGAACGAGATGTACAGCAAGGATATTTCCAAGAAAGTCCATTCCTCTTATCTTCTGAAAGCGCAGAAAGGACAGTTTACCGGGTGTCTTGCCCCGTTTGGGTATCGGAAAGACCCGGAGGACAAAAACCATCTGCTCATTGACGAGGAAACCGCCCCGATTGTGCGGCTGATTTTCGGTTATGCCCTAAACGGTCATGGTCCGAACTATATCCGCAGACGTCTGGAGGAAGAAAAAATCCCCTGCCCCACATGGTGGAACCGGGAACGGGGGCTTCGCAATACCCGAACCAAATGGGAAAAGAAAGACCCGGAAAACGGACGGTATATGTGGGACTTCTCCGTTATCAAAGACCTTTTGATGAATCCCGTCTACACCGGGGCGATTGCTTCCCAGAAAAAAGACTACCGTTTCAAAATCGGCACGATTGGGGAAAAGAAGCCGGAGGACTGGATTGTGGTGGAGGGACAGCATGAACCGCTGATTGACCGCATGAGCTTTGACATTGTGCAGAACAAGCTGAAATCCCGCCAGCGTCCGGGGCAGACCAATGAAATCAGCCTGTTTGCCGGACTGATAAAATGCGGCGAGTGTGGGAAGTCGCTGACGATACGCTACACAAACGCAAAACATCCCCAGCAGATTTATTCCTGCAAGACCTACAATGCCTTTGGAAAGAATCACTGCACCCAGCACCGGATTGACTATGACACCCTTTACAGCCATGTGCTGCGGAAAATCCGGGAATGTGCCAGAGCTGCCCTGATGGACGGGGAAGCGGTTGCCGACCGCCTGACCAACACTTGTGAAGCCGAGAAGCGGGAACAGCGGGAAGCAATGGAACGCTCCCTTACAAGGGACGAGGAACGGATTGAGGTTCTGAACAAAATGGTCATGCGGCTTTATGAGGATATGATTGCAGGGCGTATCAGTGAGCAGAATTTCAACACCATGCTGGAAAAGACACAGACCGAGCAGACGGAGCTTAAAACAAAAGTGTCAGATGGCAGAAAGCGGCTGTCCGATGAAGTCCAGCTTGCCAATGACGCAAAACAATGGGTGGAAGCCATTCAGGAATACGCCAATATCACAGAGCTGGACGCAGCCACCCTCAACCGCTTAATCAAAGAAATCGTCGTGCATGAGCGCATTGACGAAGATAAAACAAGACACATTTCTATCGAAATTCATTTTAATCTCAAACCCATCCCAGAGGTGGAACAGGTCACTGCCTGACCTGTCCCGCCGGGACGGTTCTCTTAAAAACACCATATAGATTTTTTGTACGCCGCCGCCCGCCATCGAGCAGAGTTTTACACCTAATTGGGTATAAAACAGCTCATGGCTGGCGGCGGCGTTGCTCTGGTGGGCATCACCCTCATTCCTCTGCTGTCTGGTCTGTTCGGCTAAGAGCCGCAGGCGGGTTTTCCCGCCTGTACATACGCAATCGCTCCATCTCTGCTGTGGATAACAGCCCTTATTATAATAGGAAGCGAATTGCAGACGAACATCCATCCATCAATGAAAGGCGGTGCTTTATGCAGTTTTTGACCCACATTATTTTTCTCCTGAATCTTCTCAAGACCCTTATCAACCACTTCAGCTAAGGACGGTGACTGAATGGAAACCGTTCTCAAAGCCATTGCCGACTGGATCAAAGGCATCCTGACGGCAGGCATTATGTCAAACCTTTCTGGTCTGTTCGACGATGTGAACACGCAGGTGGGAAACATCGCCCAGCAGGTGGGCACCAAGCCCTCCAACTTTGAACCACGGGTGTTCGCCATGATTGAAGCCCTCTCCCGGAACGTGGTGCTACCCATTGCAGGCATCATCCTGACCTTCATTGCTTGTTATGAGCTGATCGAGATGATTACCCAGCACAACAACATGGCGCAGTTTGAGCCTGCCCTCATCATGCGCTGGATCTTTAAGACCGCTATTTCGGTCTGGCTCATCAGCAATACTTTTGACATCGTGATGGCGGTGTTCGATGTCACCCAAAAGGTGGTATCCGATTCCAGCAGCATCATTGCCGGAAATACCCGTGTCAACGACATTGGCTTGTCCATGCTGCAATCCAGCCTGATGCAGATGGACGTTGGTCCCCTATTCGGGCTGTTTTTGCAGTCCTTCTTCATCGGCATTACCATGCGCATCCTGTCCATCGTGATTTTTGTCATCGTCTACGGAAGAATGATTGAAATTTACTGCATGGTGAGCCTTGCGCCCATCCCCATGGCGACCTTCGGCAACCACGAGCAGAGCCACATGGGGCAGAACTACCTGAAATGCCTGTTTGCACTGGGCTTTCAGGGCTTTCTTATCCTCATCTGCGTGGCGATTTACGCTGTGCTGATCCAGAGCGTGGCGATCTCCGGGGATGCCATCAACTCCATTTGGAGCATTGTGGGCTACACCGTTTTGCTCTGTTTCAGCCTGTTCAAGACCAGCTCCGTGACGAAATCCGTCCTCGGAGCGCACTAAAGGAGGTGCTTTATTGGCTGCGTATATTTCCGTTCCCCGTGACCTGACGAAAGTGAAATCGAAGGTCGCATTCAATCTGACGAAACGGCAACTGATTTGTTTCGGCACAGCGGCTCTCATTGGAGTGCCGCTGTTTTTTGTTCTCCGGGATTCCGGCGGCAACACTGCCGCCACCCTCGGCATGATGGCCGTGATGCTGCCGGCGTTCTTCCTTGGGATGTACGAAAAGAACGGCCAGCCTTTGGAAAAGCTGCTGTCGTACTATGTGCAGTCCCGGTTTCTCCGTCCGAAGATTCGCCCCTATAAGACCAACAACTACTATGCGATTTTGATGAAGGGAGGCATGACCCATGATCCCGTTTTGGAAAAAGACCGATAAGCACAGTAAGCCGCAGTCTGCGCAGAAGCGCAGGCAGAACGCAAAGCCCGCTGTGCCCCGGACTGCCCAGCAGTCCATCCCCATGCAGCGGATGTTTGAGGATGGCACCTGCCGTGTGAAAGCAAACTATTATACCCGTACCATCCAGTATCAGGACATCAATTACCAGCTTGCCCAGCAGGAGGACAAGACCGCCATTTTCGAGGAATGGTGCAGTTTTCTGAACTTCTTCGATTCCAGCATCAAATTTGAATTGTCCTTTGTGAACATGGCAACCGACAGCACCGAGTTTGAAAAGAGCATCCGAATTCCGTTCCAGAAGGACGGTTTTGACGATGTGCGTGCGGAGTATTCGCAAATGCTGCGCCAGCAGCTTGCCAAGGGCAATAATGGTCTGACCAAGACCAAGTTCATCACCTTTGGGGTGGAGGGCGAAAGCATGGCGCAGGTCAAGCCCCGGCTCGACCACATTCAGAACGATCTGCTGAACAACTTCCACCGGCTGGGGGTGCAGGCAAAGCCGCTGAACGGTGTCCAGCGGTTGAAGCTCATGCACGATATGTTCAACATGGACGGTGCCAGCAAGTTTCACTTTGACTGGAAAGACCTTGTGAAAAGCGGACTTTCGGTGAAGGATGCCATTGCACCCACCACCTTTTCGTTCAAAAACAGCCGTACCTTCCAGATGGGCGGCATCTTCTGCGCCGCCAGCTTTTTGAGCATCACGGCATCCGACATCAGCGACCAGCTTTTGAAGGATTTTCTGGACAGGGATTCCAGTCAGATCGTCACCATGCACATTCAGAGCGTCGATCAGAATCGTGCCATCAAGACGGTGAAGCGCACCATCACCGAACTGGACAGAAGTAAGATCGAGGAGCAGAAAAAAGCAATCCGTGCCGGATATGATATTGACATCATTCCATCCGATTTGGCAACTTACGGCAGAGATGCCAAGGCTCTTTTGAAGGAATTGCAGAGCCAGAACGAGCGGATGTTCCTCGTCACGTTTCTGGTGCTGAACACCGGGCGCACAGAGCAGGAGCTGGAAAACAACGTCTTTCAGGCATCCAGCATTGCACAGAAGCACAACTGCAACCTGTGCCGCCTTGACTTTCAGCAGGAGCAGGGGCTGATGAGCAGCCTGCCGCTGGCTGACTGTCAGATCGAAATTCAGCGAGGGCTGACCACCAGCAGCACCGCTATCTTCATCCCCTTTACCACGCAGGAACTGTACCAGTCCGGCAAAGAATCGCTGTACTATGGGCTGAACGCCCTGTCCAACAACCTCATCATGGTGGACCGGAAGAAGCTGAAGAACCCCAATGGGCTGATCCTCGGCACTCCCGGCTCTGGCAAAAGTTTCTCAGCAAAGCGTGAAATTGCCAACGCCTTTCTGGTGACGGACGATGATATTATTATCAATGATCCCGAAGGCGAATACTCGCCGCTGGTGAATCGGCTGAAAGGTCAGGTCATCAAAATCAGCCCCAACAGCACCCAATTTGTCAACCCCATGGACATCAACGCCAACTACTCCGAGGAGGATAATCCGCTGTCCCTGAAAGCCGACTTTATTCTTTCTTTGTGTGAGCTGGTGGTGGGCGGCAAGGAGGGTCTGCTGCCGGTAGAAAAGACGGTTATTGACCGCTGTGTGCATCTGATTTACCGCAAGTATTTTGCCGACCCGTGCCCGGAGAATATGCCCATCCTTGAGGACTTATACAACGCCCTGCTTCAGCAGGAGGAAAAAGAAGCCCACCATGTTGCCACGGCGTTGGAAATCTACGTCAAGGGCAGTCTGAACCTGTTCAACCACCGCACCAATGTGAACGTCAACAACCGCATCGTCTGCTACGACATCAAGGAACTGGGCAAACAGATGAAAAAACTGGGAATGCTCATCGTACAGGATCAGGTGTGGGGACGTGTCACGGCAAACCGCAGCAGCGGCAAGTCCACCCGGTATTATATGGATGAGATGCACCTTCTCTTAAAAGAGGAACAGACCGCCGCTTATTCCGTGGAGATCTGGAAGCGTTTCCGCAAGTGGGGCGGCATTCCCACAGGGCTGACCCAGAACGTGAAAGACCTGCTTTCTTCCCGTGAGGTCGAGAATATTTTTGAAAATTCGGACATGATCATCATGCTGAATCAGGCGGCTGGCGATAGACAAATCCTTGCAAAGCAGCTCAATATTTCGCCCCATCAGCTTTCCTATGTGACCCACTCCGGCGAAGGCGAAGGGCTGCTGTTTTTCGGCAATGTCATTCTTCCGTTCGTTGACCGTTTCCCCACCGATCTGGAACTCTACCGCATTATGACCACCAAGTTGGGTGAAGTCTCGGAGGGCGCGCAGAAATGAGTGAACCGAAGCTGAACATCAAAGAGGAATCGTCCGCAAAAAAGACCCGTTCACCCCCGAAAAGAGCCAAGGTGGAGCAGTCGGTGCCCAGAAAGAAAAAGTTGAAAACCGATGCAGATAAAGCTGCGGAAAAGGCACAGCATCTGCGGTTTGGAAAGGCAGAGCTGACCCCGGACGAGTTGAGCCGGTTGAGCAAGGCGCAGAAGCGGGAGATGTACGCCGCCCATGCCGCCCGGTCTGCGGTGCATCAGGAGGTTGACCAGTACGAGGATGACAATGTGGGCACGCAGGCTCTGAGCGAGGGCGAAAAGGCGGCAGGAAATGTCCGGGATATTTCCAAGGGCAGATACGCTCGCAAACTCAAGAAGAAAGCCAAGATGCAGGGCAAGAAAGGTGCCCGAACCGCAAAATCTTCTGCACAGAAGCCGACTGCGGCACAAGATGCAGGTGCATCCGGCACCGGCGAGGGCGGCTCCAACTGGCTTTCCCGGTGGCGGCAGAAGCAGGACATCCGGCAGAGCTACTATGCCGCCGCACGTTCGGGTACAGCGGCGCAGACCGCAGGCGGCAAGGCGGCATTCAACGGTGCATCTGCCGCCCGGTCCGGCATGGAACAGGCGGTAGAAAAGGGCAAAACTGCCGTCAGTACCGCCATGAAGGGGCTGGTGAACGCCGCCAAAGGCAACGCACACGTTCTGGTGATCGTGGGCGTTTTTCTTTTGCTCATCCTCATGGTGATGTCGGGCTTTTCCTCCTGCGGAATCCTCTTTTCCGGCGGCACGCAGGTATCCGGGCAGACCATGTACTCTGCCGAGGACAGGGACATCCGGGGCGCAGAGCAGGACTACAAGAAGCTGGAAAAGGAGCTGGATAAAAAGATCAAGCGCACCCCCACCGACCACCCCGGCTACAACGAGTACCAGTATCACCTTGACCCCATCGAGCACGACCCGTGGCAGCTCACTTCGTTCCTGACCACCCTGTATGACGATTACACCCGGTCGGAGGTGCAGGGCAAGTTGAAGGAGACCTTCAAAAAGCAGTACAAGCTCACCACATGGGTGGAGGTGCAGACCCGGTATATGACGGTGTGGGTCATGACTCCCGCAGGAATTCCGGTTCCCACGCAGGTGCCCTACGAGTACCGCATCTTCCACACCAAGCTGGTCAATCGTGGCTTGGAGGTGGTCATCCGGGAGGAACTGAACAACGACCAGTGGAAACGGTACGAGATCTTTCAGGACACCTTGGGCGGCAGACCCTACCTGTTCAACGGCGGCTTACCTCCCGGTGGCTCCGATGGCTCCGGCTCACCCGGTATTGATTATCAGGTTCCAGCAGAAGCCCTGACCGACAGCGAGTTTGCCGCCATCTACAAGGAGGCGCAAAAGTATGTGGGTACACCCTATGTCTGGGGCGGCTCTACCCCGGAAACAGGCTTTGATTGTTCAGGCTACGTCTGCTGGGTGTACAACCAGAACGGCTACGATGTGGGGCGCACTACCGCCAACGGATTATGGCAGAAAAGCCAGCACATTTCCGAAGCAGAAGCAAAGCCCGGTGATCTGGTTTTCTTCAAAGGCACCTATGACACCCCCGGCATGAGCCATACCGGAATCTATCTCGGAAATGGAATGATGGTCAGTGCCGGAGACCCCATCGTCCTACTGGGAGAAGCATCTCGCCGGGTTTGGACGGCTTTCAAAATGATTGGAGGAGTTACTATGAGCGAAAAATCGGATAAGCTGCGAGCGATGCTGGCAAAAGAGAAGGAGCGCCGCATCAAACTGAACAACCGCATCGAGATCCTGGAGCGGCGCATTCAGGAGGAAGATTCTGCCGAGGTCAACGAGATGGTGCGGACTGCAAAGGTCACGCCGGAACAGCTCGCCGCCCTGCTGCGGCAGTCGGCTACCACCACCCCGAACCCTGCTGCGCTGTCTGCCGTGGGTGCAACTTTTGAGAAGGAGGTCGATGCAGATGAAGATTAAGAAATTGGGCGCACTGCTGCTGTCGGTGGCACTGTGCGCTGGCATGGCGGCTCCTGCCTTTGCCTTTGAGGGTGAAGCTGCCCCGGTGGAACAGCCGGTTCTGCCGGAGACGGTGGAGGATGTTGTCACCATTACAGACGAAACCTCTGGTGCCCTGACCCCGGAGGGCAATCTGACGCTTGTGGACGATTACCACACCAACTACTCCGATGGCAGCGGGCAGCAGTTCATTACGCTGGTGTCGAAGTCCGGCAACACCTTCTATCTGGTCATCGACCGCAACGCCAAGGGGCAGCAGACCGTCCACTTTATGAATCTGGTGGACGAAGCCGACCTTCTGGCATTGATGGAAGAAGATGCTGCCGATGCCTACACCGCCGAAAAGGAAGCGGCGGCACAGGCTGAACTGGACAGGCTGAAAGCCGAGGAAGAAGCGAAAAAAGCTGCCGAAGAAGCAGCGAATGCGGAACCGCCCAAGGAGAACAAAGTCACGAAGTATGCAGGCGCATTTCTGGGCGTGGTTGCTCTGATTGCACTGGCTGCGGGCGGCGGCTTCTATTTCTATCGCCAGCAGATGCAGAAGAAAAAGGCAGAAAAAGAAGCCCTCGACCCCGATGCAAACTACACCGAGGACAAGGGCGATTTTGAGATTCCGACCGATGTGCCGGACGAGGACGAAACCCCGGACGAGCACGACACCGAACCCATCTGATTTTAAGGCGGCATTTTGCCGCCGTACATATCCAAATGAGAACAGATTGGAGGGAACGCTTATTTCAATTCTAGTTGTAGCAGAAAAGCCCTCGGTGGCCATGTCCTATGCCAAAGTCCTCGGTGCCACCAGCCGTCAGGATGGCTACCTTGAAGGGAACGGCTATCTGGTAAGCTGGTGCATTGGTCATCTGGTGGAACTTGCCCCGCCCAATGTCTACGATGCCAAATACGTCAAGTGGAGCATCGCAGATTTGCCTATATTACCGCAAAAGTGGCAGTATCTGGTGTCTGCGTCCACCAAAAAGCAATTTGGTGTCCTGCAAAAGCTGATGCACCGCCCGGATGTGGACAGCATTGTGAACAGTTGCGATGCAGGGTAGTGCGGTTAGGTGACTCAAGAGAAAGAAAAAAGAGACCTCATCTCGTCAAAAATCAAATTTCAAAATCATTAAAGGAGCTATTCAAATGAAACGAAATCAGAATTTCGACCATAATCACTCTCAAAAACTGCTTTCCTTCCGCTACAACATAGACACCAACCGAGTGGAAGCCCGGTTCACGGATGGCTCTGCCGTCGCCAACAGGATGCCCAACTGCCTCAGAACATCCTCAACCCGCTACTTTACAGTGGGGTTGACACGGAGGATTGAGTGTCATCGTTTTTTCATGGCTACCGCCGAAAATCATTGTAACGTATTTTGTGTTACAAATTGGTCAAGCGAATGATTATGATTAAAATTCTCTTACTCGCACAATAAGTCATTTGATAAACTGGTTAAAATGCCAAATAATTTCAAATCATAGTCCAACACACAACAAATGTGGTATAATAACAATATATTTAATGCTTTAACTGTGTTTGCAAAAAGGAAAAGAAGATAAGTATGGAGATTACATGGTTGAAAAATGAAGATAATGCCATTCAATACGTCTATGCCTCTGCTGTTCCCCAAAAAATACCATTAGACATTTTTAAAGAAATTGTTCAGAGCAGTAAAGAAAACTGTCTACCTGAATTTTATGTGATATCTGAACAGGGAAAGTATATCGGATATATTTTATTATTGGCCGATAAAAAAGAAGACATCCCTAAACCTTTTACATTTCTTGCATGTCATAATGGCGATACTCTGCCAAAAGAAACTCACAAAAAAATATTGGAATTTATCGGCAAACGGTGTCGTGTAAACAACTGGAATAAACTCGCTTGGTTGGCCGAACAAGAAATCCAGCAATTGTGATATCATCGTTTTTTAAGCTATCTCTCTATAAAAACTCCTTAAAGACATAAAGGCAAACTTGAATAAATAAATTTATCTAAAAGCCCCACTTACAATAGATATTCCAAATCGAAGAATCTACTGCAGGTGGGGCTTGTTCTATGTGATAAGCTATTTTGTAAAAATCAAATACGTAGATTATATGGCAGAATCATTTGGTGACACTGAAAGCTAATGTTGCGCCATCAACGACACTATACATATCGCCGTTAGCCGCAGTAGCAATTCCAGTAAACTCAACCTCCCATTTTCCTTTAGAGAGTCCATATTTTACATCTTCCGTACCGATTGTGCCGTATGCAGAAATGGCATGATCAAAGGTTCCAAAGGGTGTACCAAGTTTATTGAAATGCAGGTTACCTTCAAAGGAAACAATTACTGCACCCGGAACGGTAATCGTCCATTGGATATACCCTTCAGACAGATAATCAAGTGTACATGAACCAGCATCGCCCCAGAAGGTTTCGCGAGAAATTGGGACAAGTTTGAATGTTGCAGAGTTTACAGTTGTTCCTTTATCAATTTCGATACTAGATTTTTTGGAAGAAAGTGCTACAACGCCTGGTTCAACTGCAACAGCAGCAGGCATCAAAACTGTGTTGAAAACAACCAACGCAGCACTCGTTCCAGCCATTTTAAGGAATTCATTTCGGGTCATCTTTTTCATGTCGATTTGCTCCTTATATTTTATTGACTGTTACAAGTCACCCAGCTACAATTTGGATTCTTTTTCGCTTAATTCTGCACTGGAATCACCTCTTACAAAATTTTAGTATATTGGCATCATCGTGATCAAAAGCAATATCACTAACAGCCACCTCATCACACTATAAAGCCGCAAATTTTCAACTCAGGTGTATGCTCATCGGCAAATAAATGTGAACCATACGAATGCCGCTGTTAAACAACCTGCCAAAACCACTAAAATACAACTTGCCAACTTTGGCTCAATAGCAACTTTTTGATTTTCGCACAGCGCAAATTTCTGAAGTTCCTGAAATGTTGTTTGATTGACATTGCCGTGTATTGCTTTCCATGCAACGAAATGATTTGTAATCAGAAGATAATCTGAAACGATTCCTACAAAAACAATGGCAAAAAATGCTGCGGAAAAGAACCACATTCCATCGCATTGATTCACCGTCAGGATATCCTGAAGGCTTGCTGGCTTCAATGCCCATAAAGCCACAACATATAGCAATACTTCGCAGAAATCTCTTTGGAGTGGCCCTTTTTGCTTAAAGAATCCCATTACATGTTCTCCCTGTTCTTTGAAGTCACTATCAGCCACCAATGGCCTGATAATAATCCGTTTTAGACCGAATCAAAGAGCCATTTGACTTATATTCCTTGACAGTTTGATGATAGCAATGTGTATAGTAGCTATTGTCATAGGAAAATAGGACTTCATACGTAATAGAAGATATTGTCACTTTATAGCAGTCCGAGGACATACTCTGAAGCATCTGATCGAAAATAAACGATGCTGTAGAAGAAATAACTGCTGCTGGTGTGCTTCCCCATGCAGTTGCTAAAATACTGGCTACATCAGATGCTTTTTTGCATTTACGCAAATCACTAGCATAAACCGTATCGGTTGCACTTGTGCCAACATAGCGGTGCTTGAACTGCGACCCTGTCACCTCGCTTCCAGTGAGTGCAGGAATTTGTGCCAGCTGTCCGTTTTTGTAATTTTGCTGATCTTGATAAATTTCATAGAACAAGCTATAGTCACTTCTTGCAGTTGATGTTGTTGATTCACCAGATGCACCTACAACAACAATGTCCATCACATCATTAGGATGCACCGTACGCGTAATTCGTGTGATACCTCCATCACGAATTGTAAGCTGTTCAACAACATCTTTTCCATTCATCGAGTACGAAACAGAATAATTTGATCCTGTCAAAAGAGATTCGCTATTGCCATGATTTGTTGAATCTGCAAAGGCAATGGGCATAATGGAAGCAACACAAAGCAGCACCGCTAACACGCAGGAAATATAACGCAAATATGTTTTTGTTTTCATTTTGTTTTTTCCTTTCATGCATTCCTATAGAACAACGGACTCTCATCTGTGCATCGGAAACACCTCCGAAGTACATTGATTATCGATGCTCTCACTTTTTCAAGAGATATTTTCCAAATGCAAGGACGCCTAGAATATAGAAAAGCTGACGAACAATCAACATAATGAATGAAAGCAGCTCCAACATAATCGAACAGTTCCTTTTAGAAAATTATCAAGAAATATATCCCGTAAGAGTATCGCTATCTTACCTTTCATATGAATTTCAGTCATGCTCAAGCGATTCCGGGACATCCGGCTGATATGCCGTAAAGCCACAGGTGCTGTTCACGCTCAAGACTGCGAGAGCCATTGCCATAATGCAAGTGACCTTGCTCAAGAGCAACATAATCTTTTTCATTTCTGTTACCTCCGTTTGATATTTTTTAGAGCATTCATCTTCTGAAAACACATGAACGCCCTCGTACCTTAGGATATCTTCGCTTGTTTCTGAAAAAACGGAATGATTGCAAAAATCACTAAAACCCATTTTGAAATGTAGTATACCGTTATACTGCGGGTGTCCGGAAGCACATTGAAAATGGCAAACAGGAAATCTATTGACGAAAGAACAGATGCGACCATCTTATAGCTTAACCGCTTCTTTTTGCCTAAAGGCTTATTCGTTGCTTCTATCGGAGAGAAAAAGATAGCGATGCCCATAAGAGCTGCTGTTGTCAGGATACGAAAAAGGTGATTGGCTGCAATTACTTTACTCAGCAAAATGCAGATAAGTGCCAGTCCGGTAAATGCCAGATAGCATCTGGTGTGCGACGTTGCATGATATCCACCAATGTAGATTCTCTGCGGGATAAACCCAATCAAAAATGAAAGTGAGTATCGAACATCACCACACACGGCAGAGACGAGGATGACAAGCAAAACACTTACAACAGACGATATGAGCAACTCGTACCCATAGACATACGCATCCGCTTTTGATTCGTCTACCACTTTTTGTTCGCAGAAAAGACGGACTAATTTCTGAGACAGCGTGCGTTCCCACATTGCAGTTGCGCCACCTTATCTTCTGATTTTTGCTTCACTGTATCATAAATTTCAACAAAATCAAGAGGTTTGGCAAAACTGGTCGTTCTGGTGACAAAAGTGGTAAGTCAGGCTACTTGTAAGGAGCCTTTGCACAGTCTATAATAGTATCAGAACATTATTTTGTGGAGGTTGTCGAAATGCTGAAGTACCACGTTGCAGTCTGCGATGATGAGAAGTCAGACCTTGATGGTATTGTTCAAAGCGTCCAGCGATACGATGTGCAAGGTTGCTTTGACATTGAAACTTACATGGACGGAAACGAACTTCTGAGCGAATTGCAAATGCAGAAGAAATCCTTCGATTTGCTGCTGCTCGACATTGAGATGCCATCCAACGGTTTTCAGCTGGCACAATCCCTGATTCAAATGGAGAAGCATCCCTACGCTACTACAAGCACCGTGAGAAAATTCTGGAACATCAGATACCGGAGCTGACCCGCAAAGCCCGTGTGCATCGTCTGTGTACCCGTGCCGGAATGCTGGAAAGTTTTCTGATTGCGCCGGAAGAACTCACCAACGATCAGGTGATGGAGCTGCTGAAAATTGCGTTCCGTCAACCAGAAGTTGCGCTGGCACTTGCAAAGATGATTCACGACTTGCAGGAACGCCGCAGCGTTTCAAACCCTTTAGAATAAAGGGCGCAATTATACACCGTTCCGGTGAAATTGCGGTCTTGCAGACGGCTCGATGAAATCGAAGCTGGCGTTTGTGCGCCAGCCCGATTCCATCCCAAGGAAAACTGCATTTTCCTTGCGCTGCTTTGCAGCTATCCTTTTGCGGCTCCCGCCTGAGATCGAAGCGCATGGCACTCCGTTCTAAGGCGGCGAGCAAAACCGAATACAATTCCAGACCGTTCACCAAGAGCAATCTTGCTGGGCGGTCTTTTTGTTTGGGGGTGATGCCTATTCCGTGTCCGCATTTCAAAATTACCATCGTCAAGCGCAGCCAAGGGCAGTCCGCTGTTGCCGGGGCCGCTTACCAAAGCGGCGAACGACTGTTCAGCGAGTACGACCAGAGAACAAAATTCTACAACAAGAAGAAAGAGCTTGTCCACGCTGAGATCATGCTGCCATCCTATGCGCCGCCCGGATATGCAGACCGGGCGACCCTCTGGAACGCCGTAGAAGCTGTGGAGAACCAGTGGAACTCCCAGCTTGCCCGGCGCATCGTGCTGGCGTTCCCGGTGGAGGTGCCGAAGGAGCAGTATTTGTCCATGATAAAAGAGTTTTGTCAGGAGCAGTTTGTTTCCAAAGGGATGATTGCCGACTTTGCCATCCACGACAAGGGAGATGGAAACCCACACGCTCACATTCTGCTGACGCTCCGGGCAATAGATGAACACGGCAAGTGGCTCCCGAAAGCCAGAAAGGTGTACGACCTTGACGAGAACGGTGAGCGCATCCGGCTCGCTTCCGGCAACTGGAAGTGCCACAAGGAAAACACGGTGGACTGGAACGACCAGAAGTATGCCGAGGTCTGGCGGCATGGCTGGGAGACCATTACCAACCGCTATTTGGAAGCGGCTGGCCGCCCGGAACGTGTTGACCTGCGCTCCTTTGAGCGGCAGGGCATCCAACAGATTCCGACCGTCCACCTCGGCCCTGCTGCACACCAGATGGAAAAGCGCGGGGTAGAAACCTTTCTCGGCAATCTGAACCGGGACATTCGTGCCGCCAATAGCCTGATGCAGTCCATCCGCAGTGCGATTCGTGGGCTGCAACGCTGGATCGCAGACCTGAATGAAAAGAAGCAGATTCTTTTGGATGCACTGGAACAAGCCAAGGAGCCAATGCTGTCCGACCTGCTGGTGGATTACTTCAACCTCCGCAACGAGCAGCGCAGCGATTGGTCTGGCAAGGCAAAACTGAAATGCACTGTCCGAGACTTTGAGGAAGTCAAACGGGCGGTGGACTATCTGAAAGCCCATTCTCTGAACACCATCGAGGATCTGGATACCGCAATTTCTAACCTGAACCAGACCGCCGCCCCTCTCCGTAGGCAGTTGAAGCAGAACGAAAACCGTATGCGGGCAATCGCCCAGATCAAGGATGCTGCCGCCGCCCATGCCAAGCTGAAGCCCATCCACGACACCTTTATCAAGAAGAACTTCAAGTTGACCAAGGACGCTTATGCCGCCCAGCACAAAGAGGAGCTGGACACCTTTAATAAAGCTGTCCGCACTCTGATGAAACTGAACGGCAGCACAGCGGTAGATTTTTCGGCATTGGATGCCGAATTTTCTGCGCTGCAATCCGGCAGCGCAGAACTGCGTACCAAACTGGAAACCTTGCAGCCGGATGTCTCTGCCCTGAAAAATATCCGCAAGTATATCGACATGGTGCTGAATAAGCAGCAGCTTTCCACACCGGGCGGCAAGCCCCCGGAGAAGGAATCGGTGCTGAAACAGCTGGAGCAGCTTCAGCAGAAAAAGTCCAACTACAAAACGATTTCTACCACCCCAAACCGCGAAGAATCGCTCTAAACGATCTTTCTGTCACCGATATGCCGTTGCAATCAGTGGCAGAAGTACATAATTCATTTGTTTTTTGCTGGCTTTTGGCTATTCTCGCTGGCTAGTGAGTAGAGGCGTACTTTTAAGGCAGAAATTTTCTCCAACACCCCCCATTTTAGGCCACTTTTTCTGTTAATAGTAGAAGCGCCTCTTTGAAAGCCGGTCATTTGTGACCTTTTTGTTAATTCTCAAAAAGATGGTTGTCTTTGGGCTGTTTTCGTTGCCTACCTATTGAGAGGATTTTTTCAAAAGCGGAGATTTGGTCTCAAGAATTACAATTCAATTACAAGTTTCTCACCAATGCTACGAAACAGGCGTTCTCGATGCCTACCAAGTGTAGGGCATCTTTTTCAAGACCATTCTCGGACTATTATGACGTTTTGTTTACAAAATTGCTTGCAATGCTACGAAATGGCCTTTTTCATCGGCTACCAAGTAGAAGGATGTTTTTCGTCCGTCAAAGTCCAGAAATCTTCCATATGTTCCTTGACAAGTGAATAGTTCAATCGTCCGGTACTTCACAAAAGGTACTTCTGTAACTCGCAGCCCGGTCATAACGAAGACGGGGTGGCTGAAATGCCAATGGTGCGGTGCAAGCCCGCCGCCGGACGATTCCCCACTCCTAGGGAAGTCGAGGACCAATATGGGAGACCTTAACTTATTAACGCAGTTGAGCACTTGTTTCGTGCTTTTCTGCGACTGGAGAATTGGAACCCTCCAATTCTCGTTACATACTCTTTGTTCCTGATTTCTGCTTCAGCTGGAGGTGATCAACATTTCAGAATATCTTACCACGCAAACTCCGCTGCCGCCGTTTCTCCCATACCCACGCTTCCTTTTGGAACTTGACCTGAGTCAGACTGCAAAAATGACTTATGTGTTGCTACTCGACCGTGCCACACTCTCGCAGAAAAATCTCTGGATAGATGAACGTGGATTCGTGTTTGTCATTTTTACGATTTGCTCTTTGGCTGAGCAGCTAGGGCGCAGCACTGTCAGTGTTTCCAGTGCGCTTAAGGAATTGGACGCTGCGGGATTGATTGAGCGCAGACGAACGCGGTTTTCTTCGCCCAATCACATCTTTGTGAAAATTCCAAATGTTGAATAGTTCTGCGTTTTTCACGATTCAAGAACCGCCAAAATCACGATTCTGTGATGCAGATTCTTAATGGCATCTGCAAAAGATATTTTTCCTATGCAGTATAGCAGCCTTTAAGACTGTATCGAAGAAAACTTTCACCTAACCAACGTAATAAAACAAAAAGAGAAAAACGAATAGAATCCATCCATTCCTTTCCGTATTTGCACCACATGAATGAGGAGGTCTGCCCTTGAACAAAGAAAAATCTGAGAAGAAGCCCACCACACGCAAACGTGCGCCGAGAAGTCCGAAGTCCGTGCGCCTGATCGTGGAACGCCATTATATCGGCAATGTGCCGATGAATACGCTTTTTCAGCGGCTTGTGGAAGAAGAAATTCGTAAAACTGCCGAATCGTATCTCGCCGCTGGCTAATTGGACGTTTTACTGCGGAAAAGGGCTTGCATCGTCACGCAGCATCCGCTACAATGTGATTGATGAGGTCTCTTTTCCATTATGGAGGTACACATGGAAAAGGACAAAAAAGTAACTGCTTTATACTGCCGACTGTCAAAAGATGACGGTTCAAACAGCGAAAGCCTGAGCATCCGCACTCAAAAGTCAATGCTTATGGAGTATGCCACACGCAACGGTTTCGGGAATTGCCAGTACTATGTTGATGATGGTTACAGCGGTACGAACTCTGACCGCCCTGCCTTTCAGGAACTTCTGGATGATATCCGGGAAGGAAAGGTGGCAACAGTCATTACCAAAGACCAGTCCCGACTTGGACGCAACCACATCGAAACCGGAACGTATATGGAAATCTTCTTTCCTGAACACGGTGTCCGCTATATTGCAATCAACGATGGTTATGATTCCAACGAGCAATCTCAGATGGATATTGCCCCGTTCCGAAACATCATCAATGAAATGTACGCCAAAGACACTTCCCGAAAGATCAAGAGTGCCCTTCGGACACGCAAGAAAAGTGGAAAGTATATCTCCAGCGGCGCACCGTTTGGCTACCAGAAAGACCCTGCCGACCACAATCACCTTGTGATCGACCCGAACACCGCCCCCGTTGTTGAGTATATCTATTCAATGGCAGAGGAAGGGCTGGGGCTTCACCGCATCGCCAAGCGGCTCCACGATGAAAAAGTCTTGAAGCCGTGTTACTACAAGAAAGAGATGTTTGGCCGCTTTATTGATGATGAAAAGATGTATGATTGGGACAGTGCCTATATCAGTCAGGTTCTGCACAGCCCAGTCTACGCCGGACACATCATCTACGAAGCCAAGCCCACCGTGTCCATGAAATCCAAAAAGCGGCGTTATATTCCGTTTGAAGAACGCGCTATCGTTCCGAATACACATGAAGCAATCATCCCACAAGACCGTTGGGAGAACGTGCAGCGAATCCTTTACAGCCGTTCCAGTAGTTTTATGTGCGATAAGACCGACTACGACAATATCTTCAAAGGCATCGTCCGCTGTGCAGACTGCGGCAGAACGATGTTAGTCAAGGTCGAGCACAGGCGCAAACGTAACAGTGTTCTGGATCAGACCTTTTATTGTTGCAGCACTTATCGGAAATATGGTGCGAAAGCCTGTGACTCGCATAATTTGGAAGCCCGTGTTCTGCATGAAGCTGTCTTTGCGGACATTCAGGCACACGCAAAGGCCGCTGTGAGCAATCGGGAAGCCCTTGTGAAGAAGATTGCAAATCAGATGCACCTCCGGGTGTCCTCTGACCGGGCGCAGCACAAACGGGATTTGAAGCAGTGTAAAGCACGAATCGCAGAAATCGAAGACCTGTATGCAAAACTTTATGAGGACGTATCAAAGGGACTTCTCCCGGAGAAACGTTTTCAAATGCTTGCAGATCGCTACGACAAAGAACAGGCTGAACTGACCGAGAAGATTGAGCAGTACGAGCGGGAAGGCCGTGCTGAACACGATCAGCTGGACAAGATTCAGGATTTTATTGATGAAGTCAGCAAGTACGCTGGTATCACCGAACTGAACTATAAGATTCTGCATCAGCTGATTGACAAGATTCTGGTATCCAGAGCGGAAAAGGTCGATGGCGAATACGTCCAGAAAATCCAGATTTTCTACCGCTTTATCGGCCCATTGGATGCCATCGAGTAACAAAGTCAGAAAAGTCACCTCCGAGAACTATCCTACAGATTCCGGCCGGGAGGGAGAACTGATCTTCCGCCTTGTCTACCAGCAAGTGGGATGTAAGAAGCCTGTTTCGCGCCTGTGGCTGTCCAGCATGGAGGAAAACGCCATCCGGGAGGGGTTCGCCCACCTCAAACCATCAACTGAATACGATGCGCTGTACAACGCAGCACTCTGCCGGGAACGCGCCGACTGGATGGTCGGCATCAATGCGTCCCGGCTTTTTTCGTGCCTGTACGGTCAGCCCTTGGCGGTAGGACGTGTTATGACCCCGGTGCTTGCCATGACGGTGGTGCGGGAAGCCGCCATCGCCGCCTTTGTGCCGGAGAAGTTCTACACGGTGGATCTGGAACTGACCAGCGGCTGCACGGCATCCAGCCGCCGCATTTCTGAAAAATCCGTTGCTGAAAACCTGCTGGAAGCCTGTCGAAAGGAGATGGTGGCAACGATCCAGCGCATCACCCACAAGGAAAAATCCGAGAATCCGCCGCCGCTGTACGACCTGACCACCCTTCAGCGGGATGCCAACCGTCTGCTGGGATACAGCGCACAGCAGACGCTGGACTATGTGCAGAGCCTGTATGAGAAGAAACTTACCACTTATCCCAGAACTGATAGCTGCTATATCACCGACGATGACGAGGAAATGCTGGAGGAGCTGACCGAAGAACTGGAAGTTTTTCTCGGCATTACCCCGGAGGACGTGGACGAGGCGGTGCCCCGGACACGGCGCACCGTCAACCGGGAAAAAGTCACCGACCACCACGCCATCCTGCCCACCCGCAGTATGCTGCAAGCCGATCTGGAAGCGCTGCCTAAAGGCGAGCAGAACGTTCTGAAGCTCATCATCGCCCGGACGCTGATGGCAGTCAGCAAGCCCTTCCGGTATCTGGAAACCCTGCTGACCACCGAATGTGCCGGGGAGGAATTTACCGCCAAGGGCAAGGAGGTTCTGGAAGAAGGCTGGAAAGCGGTGGAACGTAAGGTGCTTGCCGACATCCTGAACCGAAAACAGGAACTCACCGCCCTGCCCAATGCGGCAGAAAACGAGTGCGGCATCCTTAACGCAGAGCTGAAGGAGGGTCAAACGTCCCCGCCGAAGCACTTTACCGATGTGATATTTTGTGAGCGTAAGGAGTGGATAGGAATTGAAGAAAGGAGTTCAGCATGAGAAGAAAAAAAGATAAAAGCAATGGCATTACTGCTTTGTATGAAAGACTGTCTCGTGATGACGATAATGCTGGAGAGAGTAACAGTATCGTTCATCAAAAGCAAATGCTTGAAGATTATGCTATAAAACATGGTTTTACGAATCTTGTTCATTTTACCGATAATGGTTGGAGTGGAGCGACCTTTGACAGACCTTCATGGAACAGACTTGTTGAAGGTGTTAAAAACGGAGAAATCACTGCCTGTATCTGCAAAGATATGTCCAGAATCGGCAGAGACCATTTGCAAGTAGGTTTTTTCACTGACATTCTGTTTAGAGAAAAGGAAGTTCGATTTATAGCAATCAATAATGGTATTGACAGTGACCGTCAAGAAACCAGTGAGTTTGCCCCTTTTCTGAATATCATGAATGAGTGGTTTGTCAGGGATACAAGTAAGAAAATTAAAGCTGTACTGAAATCCAGAGGTTCTTCCGGCAACGCTCATACAAGTAATATCCCACCATACGGCTATTTGAAAGACCCCGAAAACCCCGACCATTGGATTATTGATGAAGAAGCTGCCGAAGTAGTCCGCAGAATTTATCGCATGACTATTGAGGGAAAAGGACCTTATCAGATAGCAAGAGAACTTTCAGAAGAAAAAATAGAAAGACCGTCTTATTATCTTGGAAAAAAGGGACTTGGAAATCATGCAAGCAACTATGACAAAGAAAATCCGTATATGTGGCGAGGAAATCAGGTTACTACTCTGATTGCCAGACCAGAGTATATTGGAAAGACTGTCAACTTCAGGACATTCAAAAATTCCTATAAGGACAAAAAGACGAAAAGGGCAGATAAGGAAGATTGGGTGGTTTTTGATGATACACAAGAGCCTATTGTCGATGAAGAAACATGGCTGCTTGCTCAAAAGTTAAGACAGAATGTAAGAAAAGCAGATCCTATGGGTGAGCCTAATGTTCTAACCGGAAAGATTTACTGTGCTGACTGTGGTGCGCCGATGTATAATCACAGGCAACGAAAAGGGCGTGAAAGAATATACTATACTACCAAAGGCGAAAAGCGGATAAGCCATTCAAATCCGGCAGATTGTTATGAATGTTCCACTTATAATCTTGCTTATCAGAAGTATGATCGGCACTGTACTTGCCACCATATTTCAACAAAAGCACTTAAAAGCATCATTCTGAAAACCATACAAGAGACTTGCCATTATGTTTCTTTGAATGAGCAGGAGTTTGTCTATTCTCTGCAAGAAGAATCGGCGATGAAAGATATTGCTGTTTCTGAAACTGTAAAAAACCGCATTGAAAGAAATCAGAAGCGAGTTCACGAACTGGATATGCTTATCAGGAAAATCTATGAAGATAATGTGATTGGAAGATTGCCGGACAGACTTTTTCAGAGTATGCTTACTGATTATGAAAATGAGCAGAACGAGCTAAACAAGATTATTGAGACTGACACCGCTGATATGCAACGGATTATAGGTGGTCAAAATAATGTGGAGCGTTTTATAAAGCTGGTCAAAAAGTATGAGAACATTACAGAACTTACTCCTGCCATGATAAATGAATTTATCGACAAAATTCTGGTTCACGAGCCACAAGGAAAAGGTGCAGACCGCACCACAGAGGTGGAGATATATCTTAACTATGTCGGGCAATTTCAAGTACCTGTGGAGCAGCATGAACCAACAGAGGAAGAAAGGATTGCTGCTGAAAAAGAGGTGGAACGACTTCGCAGAAAACGAGAATCCAATCGTAAGTATATGAAAAAGATTCGTGAGAAATCAAAAGAATTTGCGGAGCATGAGCGTATAGCAGAAGAAAAAAGTTCTGATAGCAAGCTGTGTGCTGAACAGAACGCCACAAGCAAATCAAATCGGCAAAAAGTGAAAGGAGAAAAAATAGCATGACAGAATTGAAACCACGAATCCATGATGAAAGCAACGGTCTGGACTATGTTCTTGTTGGCGATTACTATGTGCCGGACTTGAAGCTGCCGGAGGAACACCGCCCTATCGGTATGTGGGGCAGACTGCACAGGACATATTTGGAGCAGTACCGCCCTGCAAGGTTCTCTGCCCTCTGTTTATCCGGCGAACTGCATACTTACCTTGCTGACCTGAACGAACAGGCAGCGGAAAGATTCAGTCTTATCATTGAGCAGATGAAAAAAGCCGAGGGCGTGACCGAAACCATGAAAGCAGACAATCAGATGTTGTGGGTACAGTCCATGAACTCTATCCGTAACCGAGCCGAAGAAATCATCAGACAGGATATGATTTACTGCTGATTTTATCAAGTCCAAAACCAACAAATTTATATCGTAAACGAAGCGACAGGTATTTCCTTATGAAGTGTCTGTCGCTTTTCATTTATCAAATTTTAAGGAGGAAAACACAATGAAGATGAACCGGAATGAAATGGAAACCCTTTATGCCTTTGGCTGTCCGACCTGAAATCAACTGTCGAGCGTTTGCGTATGGTGGCTGCCCTTGCACCCGATCCAGCGGCGAAGAAGCTGTTTTATATGCTTTCTGTCAAGCTGAGTGCTGAGGGTGTTGAAAGGTGGTATCGCTGCTTTTACTGCAAGCTGCGTGTGTTGAAAGACCGTAGGGAGAGCTGCTATGACGAGACTGACGAAGATTGAGAAAGAAACAATCGTTCTCTTTAATGAGGGCGAGGACAAGGCAAATATCTACACCCACAACGCCGGATTGAAGAAGAGGTTGGCTGCTTTTGCTAAGAAGTACCCTGACCTTTGCAGACTGGAAAAATCCAATGTTCAAGGCGGTGTTTCTTATGAGCTGGCAAAGTCCCGTCTGTCTATCCGTTTCCTGCCGCCTTACAGTGAGGAACGCAGACAGAAAGCCAGTGAACATGCGAAAAAACATGGGCTGAACAGCCAGCAGGGATAGTGTGATAATCAGGGCTGATATGCGGTTAAAATGTCAGGTGCAGACCTGATGTTTTGACCGTTGCCTATCGCCTGTGAGGAAAATATCGGGGACTATGGATTTTGCAGAAATGTGCGTTACAAGGCTTGAACAGGAACTCTGTACACAAAATTTTTTCTTCCATTCTTTATGTTGATGAAGTATAATTTTTTATAACGCAATAAATTTCGTTTTAGAGCTAATGATTATATTCAAATTCACTGCATAGTAGAGAGGGGGGAGTAATATGAACTGGAATTTGTTTTTGTTAATGTTTTATGGAAAAGTTTTTATCATCTATGCGTTTGTAGGATATTTATTAGTGAGATATATAAGAAAAGGGTGGATTAGATTTAATCCAGACAGGATGATACAATGTCGTCTAAGAGATATGCTAAAAAAGCGGAAAAGAATAGTTGACTTTCTTATCAATTTGATAGTGATTTCTAATATGATTTTTGTGAGTTGCAGTTTTGGATTATCAGCGTTGATGGATATTCCGATTGTGGTAAGCAAAGGAGCAGTAATAACGGAAGGGATTGTAGTAAAAGGTTCAAATATAGAATCATCAAATAAGTTAGAGTGTTACAATGTTGTTGTGGAAGAAAAGGATAATGGTAAACTACATGACTTAAATTTGTATTGGGAAAATGGTATTCATAAAGATGATTTTATAAAAGTAAAATATTTGCCACATTCTAAAACAGGCATTGTAATAACAATCTGCCACAACTGAATATGACCGTTAAGGTCAGATGAAGAAACCGATGTATTG
>ENA-ORRZ01000867-ORRZ01000867.1-human-gut-metagenome-genome-assembly--contig:-NODE-867-length-23958-cov-3.424173_pt1 | contig 23958 bp, 15 predicted proteins | sample MGYA00242185_ERZ509152 | MGnify/ENA primary metagenome ERZ509152 (study PRJEB26280, sample SAMEA2338668) | human gut metagenome | biome: human gut; feature: human-associated habitat; material: faeces... | reverse complement strand
CATGTGATCATGTCAGCACGATCGCAGATGGTACAGCAGTACAGACACCAGGAAAGATCATTTTTCCATATATTCAGGAAAACCTTGATGATATCATCACAGTAGAAGATGAAGAACTGATCCCATGTTTCTTAGACTTGTTAGAAAATCACAAGATGTTAGCAGAAAACTCTGGATTACTAACAATTGCAGCATTAAAACATCTGGATGTTAAGAATAAGAAAGTAGTTTCTATCATCAGTGGTGGAAATATGGATGTCATTACGATCGCATCTTTAGTACAGCATGGATTGATCATGAGAGATCGAATCTTTACGGTATCTGTATTCCTTCCAGACAAACCAGGAGAGTTAAATAAAGTTTCTGATGTGATCGCAGATGCACAGGGAAATATTATCAAACTAGAGCATAACCAGTTCGTAAGTATCAACAGAAATAGTGCGGTAGAACTTACGATCACAATGGAAGCATTCGGTACAGAACATAAAAATAAGATCATTAAATCCTTGAAAAAAGCAGGATATGATCCTAAAATGAGAAATTCTACATCTGTATATTAAATTGCTTGGATGAATTTCACAATATGGATATAAATAGTGCATTAAATATTGTACAATTTGTTGAAATATATGAAAAGATTTGGTATAATAAAGTTAGTGAAACAAACACTTTTTGAACAGCAGATAAACAACCAGAAAGTGGACTAGAAACGAAAGATATTTACAGTACATTGTTCTTTGAATATGAAAATATCTTGTAAGATGACAACGTGTCACATTTTTATTATACCTATAGAAATTAAAGATATGACTATGAAAGCGTAAATAAGCCATTTGCAAGAAGATTGTTCGTGGTTGTTTACGCTTTTTTATTTTATTAGACTTTTTAGTTTCACAAAGAAGTCTTATAAGATAAGATTTTCTGTAAGTGTGGGATTCGATCACAAGAATTCTTTGTTTTGAAGTTTTAAGGAGGAGTTATACTATGAATGAAACTATCAATCGTGAGGATTTGTATTTGTTTCAGACGGGAAAGGCAAGGCAGGCATACCTGACATTTGGATGCCATTATCAGAAGAAGACAAAGACTCACAGATTTACTGTTTGGGCTCCAAATGCAAAGTCAGTCAGTGTCGTAGGTGATTTCAATTTCTGGAATCCTCTTGCGCATCCGATGAAAGGTGACAAAGACGGGATCTATACGATCGAGATTGAAGGACTGAAGAAAGGTGATCTATATAAATATCATGTAGAAGGCTATGATGGAATCTGCAGATATAAGAGCGATCCTTTTGCATTTTATGCAGAATGCAGACCAGATACAGCTTCGAAAGTCTGGGATTTCGATGATTTTAAATGGTCTGATAAACGTTTTATCAATCAGAGGAAGAAACGCCAGGCATTAGATCAGCCAATGTCTATCTATGAGCTGCATCTTGGAACATGGAGAATGCCGCAGGAAGAAGAGAGAGAATTTTATAATTATCGTGAGATTGCGGACATGCTGATTCCTTATCTTGGAGAGATGGGATATACACATGTTGAACTGATGCCGATCACAGAATATCCATATGATCTTTCTTGGGGATATCAGGTAACAGGATATTACGGTGTAACATCAAGATATGGAACACCAGAAGATTTCAATTATATGATCAATGAGTTACATAAAGCAGGGATCAGTGTTATCCTTGACTGGGTCCCAGCACATTTTCCAAGAGATGAGCATGGACTGGCAATGTTTGATGGAACACATATTTATGATCATGAGGATCCAAGGAAAGGAAGCCAGCCTGACTGGGGAACTTTATTATTTAACTATGGGAAGCCAGAAGTACAGAGCTTCTTGATCTCAAGTGCGATGTTCTTTGCAGATGTTTATCATATCGATGGAATTCGTATTGATGCTGTATCTGCAATGCTATATCTTGACTTTGGGAAACAGGAAGGAGAATATGTGCCGAATGAAGATGGAACCAATATCAACTATGAAGCAGTTGATTTCCTTCGTAATCTAAACGAAGCACTTCGTACAACACATGAGGGATTCTTGACGATCGCAGAAGAATCAACAGCATATCCAAAGGTAACGAGTGATGTTGATGATCCGGAAGGACTTGGATTTGTTTACAAGTGGAATATGGGATATATGCATGATACTCTTTACTATATGGAACTTGATCCATTGTATCGTAAGGATAATCATGGAGCGATCATTTTCTCTATGGACTATGCTTACAGTGAGAATTACATTCTTCCATATTCACATGATGAGGTTGTTCATGGCAAAGGTTCTATGATCAATAAGATGTATGGTGCATATGATGAGAAGTTTGCTTCACTGCGAACATTATATGGATTTACCATGGCACATCCAGGAAAGAAATTATTATTTATGGGTGGAGAATTCGCCCAATTTGTAGAATGGAGAGACAAAGAACAGCTTGACTGGTTCTTGATCGATCAGTATGAGATGCATGATTCTTTCCACAAATATGTAGCTAAACTAAATGAGATTTACAAATCTGAACCGGCATTATATGAATTAGATCAGGATCCAGCAGGATTTGAATGGTGCTTGCAACGTGATGCAGACCACAGTGTTGTAGCATTTATACGAAAGAATAAGAAGGGCAGAGGAAGAAAACAACAACAGATTCTTTGTGTCTGCAATTTTACACCGATGGAATGGGATAAATACAAGGTCCCATTACCAAAGAAATCAAAACTTACGAAGATCTTAGACAGCAGTGAGCTTGATTTTGGTGGAGATGGAGATGTTTCCGAATCTAAAGTTTCAACGAAGAGGGTGAAAGTACCATCTGAAGGAAAGAAAGCTGTTTACCAACAGGCAGCAGAAATTTCCTTAAAACCATTAAGTGTTGTTTACTATAAGATCGAGGAAGTGGAGACGAAACCACGAAAGAGTGTAGCAAAGAAAGCAGAGCCGGCAAAGAAAGCAGAGCCAGCAAAGAAGGCAGCACAGGAGAAGAAAACAGAAGCTGTGAAGAAAACAGTAGAGAAAAAGCTGGAAGTTACAAAGAAAGTAACAAAAGAAGAGGCGCCGGAGACTAAGAAAGACACTCCAAAAAAAGAAGATATAAAGGTAACAAAGCAAACAACAGAGAAAGAAGAGGAACAGCCAAAAAAAAGAACAAGCAAGACAAGAAGAACAAAAAAGAATAATGATCAAGGTGTAAAATAAAGGAGGACAAAGAGCTATGATTAACAAAAAAGAAATCGTTGCGATGCTGCTTGCAGGGGGACAAGGAAGCAGATTGTTCGCATTAACTCAGAAGAAAGCAAAACCAGCCGTATCCTATGGTGGAAAATATAAGATCATTGACTTCCCACTGTCAAACTGTACAAACTCAGGAATTGACACAGTCGGAGTTTTAACACAGTATGAACCACTGGAGTTAAATGCATATATTGGTACTGGAGGATTCTGGGATCTTGACAGTTTAAACGGAGGTGCTTATGTTTTACCTCCATATATGAAGGGAGAAACAGGTAACTGGTACCGTGGAACGGCAGATGCGATTTATCAGAACATCAATTTCATTGATAATTTTGATCCAGATCATATCATTGTATTATCTGGTGACCAGATCTGTACCATGGATTATGACAAGATGCTTCAGTATCATAAAGAGAAAGATGCAGATTGTACGATCTCAGTTCTGAATGTAACTTATGAAGAAGCAAAACGTTTTGGAATCATGAATACAGATGAAGATGAACGTATTTATGAATTCGAAGAAAAACCAGCAGAACCAAAGAGTACAAAAGCTTCTATGGGTATCTATATCTTTAAATGGAAACTGATCCGTCAGTATCTGATCGATGATGGAAATGATCCAGAGTCAGAACATGATTTTGGTAAGAACATTATTCCAAGAATGTTAGAAGATGGAAGAAAGATGTATGCTTACTCATTTGATGGATACTGGAGAGATGTAGGAACGATCGACAGTTTATGGGAAGCTAATATGGAACTTCTGGATGAAAATCCTCAGATTGACTTAAATGATGATAAGATGAGAATCTACACAAGAAACTTCTCATTACCTCCTCATTATATAGCACCAGGTGCATCTGTTAAGAATTCTATTCTTGCCGATGGATGTGTTATTGAAGGTGAAGTAGAGAACTGTGTCATCCATTCTGGTGTTAAGATCGGAAAAGGCAGTGTAGTTAAGAACAGTGTGATCATGAAAGATACTGTTGTAAGAACAGACTGTCAGATCGACAAAGCACTGATCGATGAAGAAGTAGTCATCGAGCAGGGATGCAAGGTTGGAGAAGGAAATAATGTAACTGTAATCGGATATCATTGTGTTGCATTAGAGAATGCGACTGTTGAAGACGGAGCAATGATCTACCCAGATACCATCTTACACTAGGAGGATTGAAGATATGGATAAACAGATGTTAGGTATTATCAATGCAGGAGAAGAAAATAGAAAATTAAAAGACCTTGTACGCTCCAGAAGTTTATCAGCACTTCCGGTTGGTGGACGTTATCGTACAGTTGACTTTATGTTAAGTAACATGGTAAATGCAGGGATTAAGAATGTAGGATTATTAACAAGAAGAAATTACGATTCACTGTTGAGCCATGTGAATTCAGGAAAAGACTGGGGATTAAACAAAAAACGTGGAGGATTATATATCTTCCCACCATATATTAATGATGCATCTCCATCCGGAGAATACGCAAGTGTTATGGATGGACTTCGTGGAACACTTGGATTTTTAAAGAAAGCAAAAGAAAAATATGTATTATTAGGACGTTCTTATGTGATCTGTAATGCAGATTTTCAGGATATGTTAGATAAACATATCAAATCAGGAGCAGATATCACACTGATGTATTTTGATAACAGTGATGATTCAACAAACTGCGATTATGATGGTGTTTATTTAAAAACAGATGAAGACGATAAAGTTCTTGATATGTGCTATTCTGAAGGAAAACATCGTTCAAATAAGAAGAGCATGGATGCTTATATCATGAAGACAACATTATTGATCGATTTTATTGAGACAGCGATCGCACATAATAAGAAACACTTTTTCTTTGATGTTATCGTTCCAAACTTCGATCGTCTTGTAATTCAGGGATATGAATATAAAGGATATGTAGGATGTATTACATCTTTAGAAGCATATTACAATGTAAATATGGATATGTTAAAACCAGATGTTTACAAAGAATTATTCTTGGGTAATAGAAGAATTTACACAAAATCTGCCGATGGAGCACCAGCAAAATATGGACCAAATGCGAAAGTCAGCAACAGCCTGATCAGTAGTGGATGCGAGATTGATGGTGAAGTTGAAAACTCTGTTATCTTCCGTGGATCACAGATCGCAGAGGGAGCTGTGATCAAGAATTCTGTTGTTATGGCAGAAGGATTTATCGCACCACAGGCAGAGATCAATCATACAATTTTAGACCGTCACGTAAAAGTTTATTCAAATGCACACTTATCAGGCTCATCAAACCATCCAGTATTTATTCCGAAAGGAGCAAGTGTTAATGAGTAATAACAATTCACTGAAAGTGTTGCTTGCAGGGGCAGAGTGTGCACCATTTGTGAAGCTTGGAGGGCTAGCGGATGTTATGGGAACCCTTCCAAAGGAATTGAATCAGATCGGTGCGGATGCCCGTGTGATCATGCCGTTTCATAGTCAGATGAAAGGGAAATATGGCGCACAGACAAGACATCTGGCAGATTTCAACATCAATTTTAGTGGTGGGGAAACATATGTAGGTGTAGAAGAACTGGTTTATAATGAAGTTACATATTATCTGATCGATAATGAAGGATTTTTTGGTGATGCGGTATATCGTGGTGGACTTGCAGAAGGAGAGCAGTATGCTTTCTTCTGCCGTGCCGTGATCGAAGCAGCAAGCCGTATTGGATTTATTCCAGACGTCATCCATTGCAATGACTGGCAGACAGGTCTGATCCCTATCTTACTCCGCACACAGTACGGACATTGGGATATTGGACATGCAAAGACGATCTTTACGATCCATAATATGATGTATCAAGGAGAATTTGGTTTCGATCAGTTTGAACATTGGTTAGGAATCGATCCAAAGTATGACACACCAGAATTTATGCATAACTATGAATGTGCAAGTTTCATGAAAGCAGCACTTGTGTTTGCAGATCGTTTAAGCACAGTAAGTCCAACTTATGCACAGGAGATTCGTGATTCAGCATTTGCATACCGTCAGGAAGGTATCTTAAATGCGAGAGCAGGAGATACATGGGGAATCTTAAATGGAATGAATCAGGAAGAATTTAATCCAGAGACAGATCCACTGATTCCATATCATTTTAACAAAGATGATCTTTCTGGAAAGAAGAAAGATAAACAGGAACTGATCAAGGCTCTTGGATTATCGATCACACCAGGAGTTCCGATCATCGGTATGGTTACAAGATTAACAGAGCAGAAAGGTCTGGATCTTGTGAAATACATGTTGGATGAGATCATGTGTACAGAGAATGTCGCATTTGTCATTCTCGGAACGGGTGATTATGAATATGAGGAATTTTTCCGTTACATGGAAGAAAAATACAAAGGAAGAGTATGCTCATATATCGCATATGATAATGCAGTTGCACACCAGATTTATGCAGGAAGTGATCTCTTCTTAATGCCATCCAAATTTGAACCATGTGGAATCTCTCAGATGATCGCACTTCGTTATGGAACACTTCCAATCGTACGTGAGACAGGTGGACTTCGTGATACAGTACAAAGTTACAATGAATACGAGGACACAGGAAATGGATTCTCATTTGCAAACTACAATGCACATGAGATGCTGGGAGCAATCCGTTATGCATTACAGACATTGCAGAGTCCAAAGAGAAAACATGGATTGATCCAAAGAGCGATGGAATCCGATAACAGTTTTGCAAAATCTGCAAAGATTTATCTTGATATGTATAATAGTGTATTATAAATTCAAAAGAAGAATGGGCATCTTATTTTAAGATGCCCATTCTTCATAAAGACAAAAAATGAGATAAATTTACAGGTCAAAGATAAAGACTAGAAAGGAGGCTTAGATCACAATGGACTATATGGACAGCAATAAGATCGGACAACGGATTGAGAATAAATTAATTCATGCACTTGGAAGAACGATCAGTGAGGCAACAAATGATGAGATCTATAAGGCAGCAGCGGAGTGTATCAGGGATGATATCATGATATCCTGGGCAGACAGCAGAAAAAGGATACAAGAGCAAGGAGTTAAGAAACTTTACTATATGTCAGCCGAATTTTTGATGGGAAGGGCATTTTCTAATAATCTGATCAATCAAGGATTATATGAGGCATATCGGGAAGCATTCTGGGAGATGGGACTTGATTTTGATAAGATCACGGATGAAGAAAATGATGCAGGACTTGGAAATGGAGGACTAGGACGACTGGCAGCATGTTTTTTGGATTCACTTTCTACGATGGAACTTCCAGTACTCGGATGCGGGATCCGATATGAATATGGAATGTTTCGTCAGAAAATTGTAGATGGAACGCAGATTGAGATGGAAGATGACTGGTTAAGAGATGGAAATGTTTGGGAGATCGAGCGCCCGGAATTAAGTGTGGAAGTACATTTTAATGGAACGATTCAGGAAAACTGGACAGAGAATGGATTAAAGATTGAACATAAAGATTATAATACCGTCATTGCAGTCCCATATGATGTACCGATCATTGGATACAAGACTAAGACGTCAGCAACTCTTCGTCTGTGGAGTGCCAGAAGCAAGCGGCGGTTCGATTTTCATTCGTTTAATGAAGGAATCTATGATAAAGCGATGGCAGACCAGACATTTGCAGAAGCAATCTCGAAAGTCTTATATCCGTCAGATGATCATATGCAGGGTAAAATGCTGCGTTTAAAACAGTTTTATTTTCTGGCATCTGCAACGATGCAGTCGATGATCAAGAGACATAAAGCAGTATTTGATGATCTGAACTCCTTGCCAGAACATGTTGTCATTCAGATCAATGAGACACATCCGGCATTGGCGATGCCAGAACTTATGAGGATCTTGATGGATGAAGAAGATTTTGGATGGGATGAGGCATATGGTATGGTCAAGAAGATATTTCATTATACGAATCATACGATCATGACAGAAGCAATGGAATGTTGGGATGAGAATATGTTTCGTTTACTGCTTCCAAGAATCTATCAGATCATTTGCGCGATCAATGAGAAATACTGTCAGAAACTTTCCGTATATTACAGCAAGGAAGAAGAAAAGATCGCACAGATGGCAGTGATCGGAAACAATGAGATCCGAATGGCAAACCTATGCGTAGCTCTTTGCCGCAGGATCAATGGTGTTTCAAATCTTCACGCTGATATTTTAAAAACGAGGATTTTTAAAGGATCTTATCAGATCTTTCCACAAAAATATCTTGCGATCACAAATGGGATCACACACAGACGCTGGTTAGCACTGGCCAATCAGGGGCTATATCATCTGGTAAGAGAGTATGTGAAAGGGGATATTTTAAAAGATTACCACCTGTTTGAACAGATCCTTCCATATAAAGATGACAAAGAATTCTGTAAAAAATATGAGAAGGTCAAACGAAATAATAAGATCCGTTTTGCAAAGTATATCAAAGAAAAGCAAGGGATCGAAGTGAACCCAGAATCTATTTTTGATGTTCATTGCAAACGTTTGCATGAGTATAAACGACAGCTGTTAAAATGTCTGCATATCATTTATATATATCAGAAGATCAAAAAAGATCCAACATGTATTACAACACCGATCACATTTATTTTTGCGGCGAAAGCAGCACCGGGATATGCCAGGGCAAAAGAGATCATAAGGCTGATCCATTCCATTCAGGAAATGGTGAATAAAGATCCAGATATGGACGGAAAGATTCAGGTGGTTTTCGTAGAAAATTATTGTGTATCGGTTGCGGAGATACTGATTCCGGCAGCAGATATCAGTGAGCAGATTTCTACCGCAGGAATGGAAGCATCTGGAACAGGAAATATGAAATTTATGATGAATGGTGCATTGACGATCGGCACTATGGATGGAGCCAATATAGAGATCGCAGAGCGTGTAGGTCAGGAGAATATCTTTATCTTCGGGGACAGCGCTGAGGGTAATTACAATAAAAAAATGTACCATACATACAATCCAGGGATTATTTTCGAGAATCATCCAGGAATCCGTGATGTATGTAATTGTCTGATCGAAGGAAATCTGTTACGATACGGAAACAGAAAATATTCAGAGATTTACCAGAATCTTTTATTTGGGGAATATGGAGAGGCAGATCCATACTGCATACTTGCAGATTTTCCGTCTTATATCGAAACATATGAAAAAGTATATCGTTTGTATGTCGATCATAAGGATGAATGGATCAAAAAAGCAGTTGTTAATACAGCAAAATCCGGATATTTTTCATCAGACCGAACGATTGAACAATATAATGAAAAAATCTGGAATCTGAAACCAGTAAAATAAGAGTTACAAAAAAGATGAGATTAAATTATGATTCATAACGCGTCAGTAGAAAAATACAGAACTCCCGTAGGTGCAGTCACATGTGGAAGCGAGATGATGATCCGCCTGTATGATGTAGGGCAGGAAGTCAATAAGGCAGAGATCATCATGTATTCTGAAAGTTTTCACCGGGAGTATGAGATGAAACGAAAAAAAGACTGCATGGAAGAACACATAAAGATGACCAGTGAAGCAGGTGTTGTCTGGTATTATTTCAGAATCTGGGAACATGGGAAATGTTATTTTTATGGAGCCAGACATGGGAAGACACAAGGAGAAGGAATGATCGTTGATGACAACCCGGATAGTTTTCAGATCACCGTATATGAAGAAAATTTCGATACCCCAAGGTGGATGTCAAAAGGAATCATGTATCAGATTTTCCCAGATCGTTTCTGTCAGGGAAACAAAGAAAATATGAAACGTGGGAAAGCATATCATGAAAGTATGGGAAGAACGGTCTATCTGCATGATGACTGGGAAGAACAGCCAGTATTTGGACCACTTCCAGGAAAAGAATTTTATGATCCATGTGATTATTTTGGTGGAGATATTGAGGGAATCATATCTAAACTTGATGATCTGAAACGATTGGGGATCAGTTGTATTTATCTGAATCCGATTGGAGAAGCAGCATCAAACCACCGCTATAATACATCAGATTATAAGAAAGTCGATCCATTCCTTGGAAATAACGAAGATTTTAAGCGGCTATGCCAGCTTGCCAAAGAACGCAGGATTCATGTGATCTTGGATGGGGTATATTCCCACACTGGGGATGATAGTGTCTATTTTAACAAAAAGGGAAATTACGAAGAACCAGGGGCATATCAAGGGGAAGATTCAAAGTACTATGATTGGTATGACTTTAACGAAGATGGAACTTATAAGAGCTGGTGGGGGTTTGAAACACTGCCGGAAGTCAATGAATTAAATGAAAAGTTTGTTGATTACATTATCACAGGAGAAGATTCGGTGATCAAGCATTGGTTAAAACTTGGAGCATCAGGATTCCGTCTGGATGTTGCAGACGAACTTCCGGATGAATTTATCTTTAGATTGCGAAGCGAATTAAAGAAGAAATTCAAGAATTATGCACTGATCGGTGAGGTATGGGAAGATGTCACAACCAAAGAAAGTTACGGAACGAAACGTAAATATGCTTTGGGAAAAGGCTTAGACAGCGCAATGAACTATCCGCTGAAAGTCAACGTTACAGATTATTTACTCGGCAATCAAAGTGCCAAAGATATGAAGACATTCTTGATATCCCAGCAGTGTAATTATCCAAAACCATTGTATTATGCACTGATGAACCTGTTATCTTCTCATGATATTCCAAGAATTCGGACAACACTTGCAACCGGAATGAATGAGAATCTGCCATCGAGAGAGCAGCAGGCAGAATATGTCATAACATCAAAGATGGATCAGAAAGGAAAAGCACTCACAAGACTTGCAATGGCAGTTCAGTTCTTTGTTCCAGGAATGCCATGCATTTATTATGGAGACGAATATGGAATGCATGGACTGATGGACCCATTTAACCGAGGAGCATTTTTTGAAAATGACAAAGAAACCTATCAGGAAGTTTTGAGATTGACTAGCCTTAGAAACCGGGAAAAAGTCTTACAGACAGGATATGCATTATACATGGCACCGACTGAAAACGTCCTTGCGATCTTAAGATTTATCAGCGAGAAAAAAGATGTTTTTGGAGAAGCAAGTGAGAACAAAGCAATATTACTTCTCGTCAATCCGACGATGAAAAAAGAAGAGATCAATCTAGATCTCAACAAGGTCAAAGAAGGTGTAAATGAGAATGCATTACAGGCGCTGTTAAAGAACTTGAGCAACGCTGTGATCAAGACAAATGTAGCACCTATAGATTATAAAGTGATAGAGTTATAAAAGCAAAAAAGAAAAAGGATCTGCAGATCAAAGATACATAAAGTATCAAAAGGGTTTGCAGATCCTTTCTTGTATATTCTATGTTCAACTCAAATTTAATTCTTAGCAGTGAGGGCGTCATTCTCAGCAGCAAGTATTTCATCTTCATCTTCATCACTCATGGAATAAGCAATATTCACACTATGATCAGCAATACGCTCTAATTCAGAAAGCATATCGGAGAACAATAAACCAGCTCTTGGCTCACATTCGCCTTTGGCAAGACGTTTGATATGGTGTTTTTGATATCTGCGTTCCATTTTGTCAATCGAAGCTTCCAGAATTGCAATCTCAGCAAGCTTTTCTTCAGGTTTGTTGACACCATCTTGTTCCATGAAACATTCCAGGGAAAGTTTTAACAGTTTGGAAACAGCAGTGTACATCTTTTTGATCTCTTCTTTTGCATCTCCAGTAAGTCCAGTGTTATGTTTGATCTCTGTTTTTGTAAAATCAGCAAAATTTTCTGCATGATCACCGATACGTTCGATATCATTAACAACATAAAACATGGAACCCAAGATCTTCTGATCGGCTAAAGGCAGTAATAGCTGGTTGGACTTTACCAGATAATCAGTGATCGCATGACTGACATTATTGATATCTTCCTCGCGATGATAGACTTTATCAACAAATTCATCGGATTGATTTAGAAATCCGTGGATGGCATGGTCTAAATTCTCCTGTGCCATATTAGCCATACGTCTTAACTCATTCTTCGCCTGAGGGATCATTGTTGCAGGAGATTTTAAGGAAATCTCTGTAATATACTGCAGTTCATTATGGTGAACTTTTTCATCTTTTCCACGGATGATCTTCTCTGTTAATGCAACAACTAAAGGTGTACATGGGAACATAAATAACACTTCAATGATCTTAAATGTTGTATGAGCATTTGCAACGCTTCGTCCAAGATTTCCACCGGAAATACTTAAGAAAAAGTTTGTGATAGGAGTAAGTGCAAAGCTAAGTCCTGTAAAGATGATGATACTTCCAAATACATTAAATAAGAAATGGATCATCGCAGCACGTTTTGCACCTTTGTTACCACTTAAGCTGGCAAGCAATGCGGACACACAAGATCCCATATTACATCCAAGAATAATAAAGAAGCAGATTGGAAGATGTAATAATCCCTGAGATGCCATCAAAAGAACGATACTTACAGTAACAGAAGAACTCTGTAAGATCGCAGTCATGATAAATCCAAATAAAACACCAAGGAAATGGTTATCCAGTGTCTGAAGGTAAGATGTGATCAAAGGTGAATCCCTTAACACAGACATAGCACTTGACATGGAAGTCAATCCCATAAATAAAACACCAAATCCAAGAATAACTTCTCCCACTTTCTGGACGGTAGGATTATTCATAAATAATACCATAATAACACCTGCCATTAAAAAGACAGGGGCAATCTCAGAAAGGTTAAAAGAAACAAGCTGGGAAGTAACAGTAGTACCAATGTTAGCACCAAGGATAACTCCAGCAGCCTGAGACAGGTTCATAAGCCCTGCATTTACAAAGCTGACTACCATAACAGTAGCAGCACTAGAGGACTGAATAACAGCGGTAAAAAAGATTCCGACTAACATACCCGTTAAACGGTTTGTAGTAAATATTTCAAGAATCCGGCGAAGCTTCGCACCAGCAGCTTTCTCAAGTCCATCGCTCATCAGTTTCATCCCATAAAGAAAGAGGCCAAGGCCTCCCATCAGAGCAAGTATGATAGTATAGTTCATACGACAGTTCTCCTTCTTAACAATAACTTAACATAAATATTACTTATATTTTACTTTAAACAAAGCTATGTGACAAGAAAAATATCGAAAAAATTTGGTTGAAGAGTAGTTGCCACAAAATTAAAATTGTCTAAGCAGAACATTCATGTTATAATCAAAGATACTGTAAAAATAGAGATGAATTATATAAAGTAGGAGAAATAATAGAATGGAACAGTTAAAGAACGAGTCGTCAAGACAGTATGAATATATGGAAGAAATGAAAAAATGGTTTCAGAAAAAGTCTGAAGAATTAGGAAGAAAGCTCACATGCCATGTAACCACATTCGGGTGTCAGATGAACGAAAAAGACTCTGAAAAGTTATTAGGGATCTTAGAAACGATCGGATATGAAGAAGTTGAAACAGAAGAAGCAGACTTCCTGATCTTTAATACATGTACAGTTCGTGAGAATGCCAATACAAAGTTATATGGACATTTGGGGCAGGTTAAGAAGATGAAAGAGAGAAATCCACAGATGATGATCGGGTTATGTGGATGTATGATGCAGGAAGAGCATGTGATTGAGAAGATTCGTTCAAGCTATAAATTTGTAGATATCATCTTTGGAACACACAATATCTTTAAATTAGCAGAATTATTAAAAGCAAGAGTAGACTCCAAGGGAATGATCGTTGATATCTGGAAAGATACAGACCAGATCGTGGAAGATCTTCCAAGTGACCGTAAATTCTCATTCAAATGTGGAGTTAATATTATGTATGGATGCAATAACTTCTGCAGTTACTGTATCGTGCCATATGTAAGAGGAAGAGAAAGAAGCCGTAAGCCGGAAGATATCATCAAAGAAGTAAAGCAGGTCGTATCAGAAGGTGTCAAAGAAGTGATGCTTCTTGGACAGAATGTAAATTCTTATGGAAAGACATTAGAAGAACCGATGTCATTTGCTGAATTATTAAGAGAAGTAGAGAAAGTCGAAGGACTAGAAAGAATCCGTTTTATGACACCACATCCAAAGGATTTATCGGATGATCTGATCGAAGTGATGGCAACAAGCAAGAAAGTATGTAAACATATGCATCTTCCAATGCAGTCAGGAAGCAGCCGCCTGTTAAAATTGATGAACCGTCATTATACAAAAGAACAGTATGTGGCACTTGCTAAGAAGATTCAGGAGAGAATCCCTGGAGTGTCTTTTACAACAGATATTATCGTAGGATTCCCTGGAGAGACAGAAGAAGATTTCAAGGAGACATTAGATGTTGTAAGAGAAGTTGGATTTGACAGTGCATACACATATGTATATTCGAAACGTTCCGGAACACCAGCAGCGAGCATGGAAGATCAGGTGGACAAAGATGTGATCAAAGATCGTTTTGACAGACTTCTTGCCTTATTAAAAGAGACATCTGCAAAGAATTGCAAGAAGAAAGTCGGAGATATCGAGAGAGTTCTGATCGAAGAAGAGAATACGCACGAAGAAGGAATGTTAACAGGAAGATTGGAAAATAACCTGTTAGTTCATTTTAAAGGATGCAAAGAACAGATTGGTACAATGGCAGATGTTAAATTAGTTGAGGAAAAAGGTTTCTATTATATGGGAGAGCAGATCCATGGCTAAAAAAGGAAAACTGACACCAATGATGCAGCAGTATATGCAGATCAAAGAAGAGAATAAAGATTGTATCTTATTTTATCGCCTTGGAGATTTCTATGAGATGTTCTTTGATGATGCACTGACAGCATCCAAAGAATTAGAGATCACATTAACAGGGAAGAACTGTGGACTTGAGGAGCGCGCACCAATGTGTGGCGTTCCTTATCATGCTGTGGATTCCTATTTAAATAAATTAGTAGAAAAAGGATATAAAGTCGGGATCTGTGAGCAGGTTGAAGATCCAAGCCAGGCAAAGGGAATCGTAAAACGAGAGATCGTGCGTATTGTAACGCCAGGAACGAATATTTCCCAGCAGAGTCTTGATGATGAGAAAAATAACTATCTGATGTGTATTTTTGCAAATGATGGAAGTTACGGAATTTCATTTGTTGATGTTACAACGGGCGATTTTAGAACAACATCAATGGACAGTTTAGCGAAAGTCAGAGATGAGATCTTCAAGTTCGAGCCGGCAGAGATCATTTGTAATGATGCATTTTTGATCAGCGGCATGGATTTTGATTACTTAAAAGACAAGATGTCGATCGTGATCTCAAGCATTGAGCCATACCATTTTGATGAAGAACAGGCAGAGGAAAGGATCAAGCGTCAGTTCAAAGTAGGGAATTTAGAAGGCCTTGGACTTGTGGATCATCCAATGGGAGTGATCGCAACTGGTGCATTGCTTGGATATCTTCATGAGACACAGAAGAGTTCTCTGGATCATCTGATGCATATTGAAGCTTATGAGACAAGTGAATTTATGATCATCGACAGCTCCAGCCGTAGAAATTTGGAACTTTGTGAGACATTACGTGATAAACAAAAAAAAGGTTCACTCTTATGGGTATTAGATAAGACAAAAACAGCCATGGGTGCCAGAATGCTAAGAAACATGGTTGAGCAGCCATTGGTGGACAAGAAAAAGATCGAAGAGAGATACGATGCGATCACAACACTTACGGATCAGACGATCTTAAGAGAAGAATTAAGAGAATACTTAAATCCAATCTATGATCTGGAACGTTTAATGACAAAAGTAAGTTATAAGACAGCGAATCCAAGAGATATGATCGCATTTAAAACATCGTTGGAATTGCTGCCTGCGATCAAAACAGTTCTTGAAGAATGCAAAGATCCATTATTGTCTGGATTAAGAGAAGATTTAGATCCATTGGAAGATATCCACAATCTTTTGGAAGATTCCATCATTGAAGAACCACCGCTTGCGATCAAAGAAGGTGGGATCATCAAGGAAGGATTCAAGGAAGATATAGACAAATTAAAACGTGCTAAAACAGAAGGAAAGCAATGGTTGATGGAACTTGAGGAACGAGAACGTGAAAAAACAGGGATCAAGAACTTAAAGATCAAGTTTAATAAAGTATTTGGGTACTATTTAGATGTGACAAATTCCTACAAAGATCTTGTACCTGATCATTATATCCGTAAGCAGACACTGGCCAATTCTGAACGTTACACAACCGAAGAATTAAACCAGCTGGCAGATACGATCCTGGGTTCCGAAGACCGTCTGTATGCGTTAGAATATGAAACTTATGTTATGATCCGTGAAACATTAGCAGGAGAGATGGAACGAATCTCAAGAACAGCGAATGTGATCGCACAGATCGATGCACTTGCCTCCCTTGCATATGTCGCAGAACGCAATCATTTTGTACGTCCGAAGTTAAATGTCAGAGGGACGATTGATATCAAGGATGGAAGACATCCGGTTGTGGAGCAGGTGATTCCAAATGATATGTTTATTTCTAATGATACATATCTTGATAACAAGAAGAATCGTGTAGCGATCATCACGGGACCAAACATGGCAGGTAAATCAACTTATATGAGACAGGTTGCTCTGATCGTATTAATGGCGCAGATTGGTTCTTTTGTACCAGCGGCGAAAGCAAATATCGGTATCGTAGATCGTATCTTTACAAGGGTTGGAGCATCAGATGATCTTGCTTCTGGACAGAGTACATTTATGGTTGAGATGAGTGAAGTTGCCAATATTTTAAGAAATGCAACGAAAAACAGTTTGTTGATCTTAGACGAGATCGGACGTGGAACGAGTACATTTGATGGATTGTCCATTGCATGGGCAGTTGTGGAATATATCAGCAATTCCAAGCTCCTCGGTGCAAAAACTCTGTTTGCGACACATTATCATGAACTGACAGAGTTAGAAGGTAAGATCGACAGTGTACATAACTACTGCATTGCTGTCAAAGAACAGGGAGATGACATTGTGTTCCTGCGCAAGATCATAAAAGGTGGTGCAGATAAGAGTTATGGAGTACAGGTTGCAAAACTTGCCGGAGTCCCAGATGCCGTGATCAATCGAGCAAAAGAGATCGCAAGAGAATTAGAAGAACATGATCTGACGTCAGGAGCGAAGGATATCATGCCATATGGAGAGGCACAACAGTTAAGTTTCTTCAGAGAAAGCGATGAACCAACGATGGAACATCCATTTATGGCAGAACTAAGAGAAAAAGACCTTTCTGACATGACACCGCTGGAAGCATTGAATTATTTATATGTGTTACAGGAGAAGTTAAAGAACGAGGAGTAATTTTATGGCGAAGATACAATTACTAGATCAAAAGACGATCGATAATATTGCAGCAGGAGAAGTTATTGAACGGCCAGCTTCTGTTGTCAAAGAGCTTGTGGAAAATGCAGTGGATGCAAAAGCGAATGCAGTGACTGTGGAGATCAAAGACGGCGGAATGACATTGATCAGGGTAACTGACAATGGGATCGGAATTCCAAAAGATCAGGTAAAGACTGCATTTTTACGTCATGCGACAAGCAAGATCCGTTCGGTTGAAGATCTGTTAAGTGTATCTTCTCTTGGATTTCGAGGAGAGGCATTATCAAGTATCAGCGCAGTTGCACAGGTTGAGCTGGTAACGAAGACTGCAGAAAGTTTCAGCGGAGTATCCTATAAGATCTATGGAGGCGAGGAAGAAGCTTTTGACGATATCGGAGCACCCGATGGAACAACATTTCTGGTAAAGAATCTGTTTTATAATACGCCAGCAAGAAGAAAATTCTTAAAGAGTGCGACAACCGAAGCAGGGTATGTAGAACAGATGATGGTACACATTGCCCTAAGTCATCCGGAAATTTCATTTAAATTTATCCATAACAATAAAAATAAGATTTATACTTCTGGAAATGGTAAGGTAAAGGACATCATCTATCATATTTATGGGCGAGATGTGGCAGGAGCATTGATCCCGCTAGAAGCACAAAATGAAGATGTGAAAGTCACGGGATTTGTCGCAAAACCGTATGTTTCCAGAGGAAACAGAAACTATGAGAGTTACTTTATTAATGGAAGATATATCAAAAGCTCGATCATTTACAAGGCAATCGAAGAAGGATACCGCACCTTTACGATGAAACACAGATATCCATTTGTGTGCCTTGATTTCAAGATCGATCAGGAACTGCTGGATGTGAATGTTCATCCGACAAAGATGGAGATCCGTTTCCGAAATGGAAGAGAAATCTACGAGCTTGTAGTAGATGCAGTCAGAGCGGCATTACTTCAGAAAGATCTGGTGCAGGATGTATTAAGAGAGACACCGAAGAAGAAAGAATTGCCGAAGACAAAAGAAGTGAAAAAGCCTGAGCCATTTGAGGTAAACCGAAGGAAAGAAGAGGTTCAGAAGGTAGATCAGCAAGGGCAAGGTGTACAACAACAGATTGAAAAGCCGTCACATCCTGTAAAGAAAACACCAACAGCCAGCGAATCATCAAAAAATACAAAGAAACCGACTTATGCAGGCTTAAACTACAATACTCAGAAAAAAGAATTTCCACAATACAAGACCGATGAATTAAGTAGCAATCAGATGACACTAAGAGAAGATCCAGTATTTTCAGTTCAGGCAAGACCTGACCGCAAGATCTTAGGTCAGCTCTTTAAGACATATTGGCTTATTGAGTACGAAGACCAGTTATTTATTATGGACCAGCATGCAGCACATGAAAAAGTCAATTATGAGAGGCTGATGAAGAATTTCAAAGAAAAAGAAATATACAGCCAGAGATTAGAACCGCCAATGGTTGTGACGGTTTCTATGACGGAAGCAGAAGCGTTAACAAGATACAAAGATGCATTCGCAGGTTTAGGATTTACGATCGAATCTTTTGGAGGGAATGAATATTGTATCCGGGAAGTTCCAGCCAATCTCTATGGGATCGGGGAAAGAGACTTATTTATGGAACTTTTAGATGCGGTAAGTCAAGAAAATGGTACCTTGGATACAGAAGTGATCGCATCAAAGATTGCGACAATGGCATGTAAGATGTCGATCAAGGGAAATCAGAGAGTATCGTTAATGGAAGTAGAACATCTTTTAGATGAACTGATGAAGCTGGAAAATCCATACCAGTGTCCACATGGAAGACCAACGATCATCAAGATGAGTAAGTATGAGATAGACAAGAAGTTTAAGAGAATCGTATAGTGAAACCAGACAAGGAGGGAAGACTATGACAGATCAGGAATTATTAGATTTTGCAGATAAAGCAAAAGAGAAAGCATACGCACCATATTCCAGATTTCAAGTAGGAGCAGCAATTCTTACCAAAGAAGGAAAAGTATTCACCGGGTGTAATGTGGAGAATTCTTCTTATGGAGCAGCCATTTGTGCAGAGAGAACAGCGGCAGTCAAAGCTGTCAGTGAAGGATATCATGACTTTGAAATGATCGCGATCGCATCCAATGGCAGTGACAAAGAAACGGTTTATCCATGTGGGATCTGCCGCCAGTTTCTACATGAATTCAATTCAGATCTGAAAGTAATCTGTCAAAGCCCAGATGGATTTGAAACATATCGATTATCAGAACTTATGCCGAAAGGATTTTAAATAGATGAAACCAATGGTAATTTTAACAGGACCGACAGCAGTTGGAAAAACAGAACTGTCGATCCGATTAGCAAAGATCTTAGATGCAGAGATCATTTCCGCAGATTCTATGCAGGTTTATAAGAAGATGGATATCGGAACTGCCAAGATCATGCCGGAAGAGATGGAAGGGATCAAGCATTATCTGGTGGATGAACTTGATCCTAAAGAAGAATTTCATGTAGCGAGATTTCAGCAGATGGCAAAAGATGCCCTAAAGGAAATCTATGCAAAAGGCAAGATTCCACTGATCGTTGGTGGAACAGGATTCTATATCCAAAGTCTTTTATATGATATTGATTTCACAAAAGAAGATGGAGACCAGGAATACAGAAAACAACTGGAAGAAAAAGCTAAAAGAGAAGGAAACGACAGTTTATACGAGATGTTAAAACAAGTCGATCCCAAATCTACAGAAAAAATTCATCAAAATAATGTAAAGCGGGTGATCCGTGCATTAGAATTTTATAAATTAAATGGATATCCGATCTCAGAGCATAATGAGAAGGAAGCAGCAAAGACCTCACCATATAATTTCGCTTATTTTGTATTAAACCACAAAAGAGATATCTTATACGACAGAATCAATCGCCGCGTTGATATTATGGCGGAACAAGGATTGATCGATGAAGTAAAACGATTAAAAGAAGAAGGATATGAAAAAACAATGGTTTCCATGCAGGGAATCGGGTATCGTCAGGTGTTTGAGTATTTAGAAGGAAATCTTTCTTTGGAGGATACGATCGAACAGATCAAGAAAGACACCAGACATTTTGCAAAGCGTCAGCTGACCTGGTTTGGAAGAGAAAAGGAAGTCTGTATGGTAGATAAATCACAATTTGGGTCAGAAGATGAGATTTTAACATATATGCTTACAATATTAAAAGAAAAGGGGATCTATGATGGATCAGTTAAAGAACTATTATAAAGAAATGGGCGTCGATGAGAAAGTCTTCGACTATGCACAGGAAGTAGAAAAGGGATTAAAAGATCGTTTTGAAACGTTAGATGCGATCGCACAGTTAAACCAGATCAAGGTATTAAATGCGATGCAGAAACATCAGATCGCGGAAATGCATCTGGGTGGCACAACAGGATATGGATACAATGATTCTGGAAGAGAAGCTGTGGAAGCATTGTATGCGGATGTTTTTGGAACAGAAGATGCACTTGTAAGACCGCAGATCACATGTGGAACACATGCATTAGGACTTGCATTATCAGCAAACTTACGTCCGGGAGATGAGATTCTTGCAATTTCAGGAAAACCATATGATACCTTAGAAGAAGTCATTGGAATCCGTGAATCCAAAGGTTCCCTGAAAGAATACGGGATCACATATGCACAGGTCGATCTGTTAGAAGATGGAAGCTTTGACTTAGAGGGGATCAAAAATGCGATCAATGATAAAACAAAACTGATCCATATCCAGAGATCAAAAGGCTATGCAACAAGACCAACCTTATCTGTTGATGTGATCGGGGAAGCGATCGCATTTGTAAAAGAGATCAATAAAGACCTGATCGTAATGGTTGATAATTGTTATGGTGAATTTGTCGAAGAAAAAGAACCATCGGAAGTTGGAGCTGATATGATCGTAGGTTCCCTGATCAAGAATCCGGGTGGAGGACTTGCACCGATCGGTGGATACATCTGTGGAAGAAGCGATCTGATCGAGCAGTGTGCATACAGACTTACAACACCAGGGCTTGGAAAAGAAGTAGGAGCCAGTCTTGGAGTTAATCGTCAGTTTATCCAGGGATTCTTTATGGCACCAACGGTTGTCAATGCAGCAGTCAAAGGAGCAATCTTTGCAGCCAATTTATATGAAAAATTAGGATTTAAAGTGATTCCAGATGGAAAAGAAGACCGACATGATATTATTCAGGCAGTGGAATTCCATGATCCTGAAAAATTGATCGCATTTTGCGAGGGAATTCAAAAAGCATCACCGATCGACAGTCATGTAACACCAATCCCATGGGATATGCCAGGATATGATAGCCAGGTGATCATGGCAGCAGGAACATTTGTATCGGGCGCATCCATTGAATTAAGTGCTGATGGACCAATGAAAGAGCCTTATGCAGTATATTTCCAGGGAGGTCTTACATATCCACATGCCAAATATGGAATCATCATGTCCCTGCAGCGAATGGCAGAAAAAGGTTTGGTAGAAATTCCAGAGATTTCATAAAATAAAATAAGAAAAATTTAAGGAAAACAACGGTTTGATTTCTATACATCAGTGAAAAGTTATGGTAAGATTTAATGTGAGAAATGTTTTGACCATGGAGATTTTTCGACAGAAAGGATCAGATATGGAAGAAAAACATCAGACATTAAAGGAATTACCAGTGTCAGAAAGACCTTATGAAAAGTGTGAAAAGAATGGAACAGCAATGCTGTCAGATGCAGAACTTCTGGCAGTGATCTTAAGAAGTGGGACAAAGGATCAGACGGCGATCGATCTTGCAACGAAAGTGTTGTCGATCGATCCGTTTTATGAGGGAATACTGGGAATTTGCCACACTTCAAGAGAAGAATTACAAAAGATTCCCGGGATTGGGAAAGTAAAGGCGATGCAGATCTTGTGTATTGCAGAATTGTCTAAACGATTAGCAAGTGCGAAAGTCGAAGATAAGATAAGCTTTCATTCACCAGCATCCATTGCAGATTATTATATGGAACGGATGCGGCATTTAAGCCGGGAAGAGATGATTTTAATTTTTTTTAATGGAAAGAATAAAGTTATAAAGGAACTTACGGTTTCTGTTGGTACAGTGAATCAGACAGTGGCATCACCAAGAGAATTATTTCTGGAAGCACTTCGATGTGAAGCGGTTTCCGTACTTATGATCCATAATCATCCATCTGGAGATCCAACGCCAAGCCGCCAGGATATTCTGACGACCAAGCGGATGAAAGAAGCAGGAGAATTTCTTGGGATTCCGCTATGTGATCACATTATCATCGGAGACCAGACATATTTAAGTTTTCGAGAAGAACACATGATGTAAGGAGCAGAACATGAAAACGGCACAACTAGGAATTGAACTTGGAACCAGACATTTAAGAATCTGTACAAGAGATAAAGAAGAATTTTTAAAGATAAAGAACATGATCGCATTTGATGAAGATGCAAAACTAAAAGCATTCGGCAACGAAGCATTTGCGATGTATGAGAAACAGCCATACAGTATTCATGTAGTGAAACCAATGGAACACGGCGTGATCTCAGATTATACGAATATGAGATATCTGTTAGGAACGGTATTGGACCATTATTTCAAACGGATCAGGAAAACCGGTCTTATGATCGCAGTTCCAGTGGATATTACGAATGTTGAGAAACGAGCATTTGAAGATCTTGCATGGGAATCAGCTTCAAGGGTTAAGGATGTAACTTTAGTTCCCAAGCCAATCCTTGCGGCAATTGGAAGCGGAATTGATGTCAATGCGCCATGTGGAAATATGATCATTGATATAGGAGCTTCAACAACAGAGATTTCTGTGATATCTTTAGGTGGGATCGTAACAAGCAGACTTCTTCCATATGGAGGAGACCAGATCGATGAGTGGATCAGAGATTATGTAAAGAAGAATTATAAATTAGCGATCGGAACACGAAGTGCAAGACACTTAAAACTTGCATATGCGAAGATAGAAGATAAAGAAGCAGCTATGATCAAGGGAAGAGATCTTGTGAGTGGACTTCCAAAACAAGAGAAGATACCAATTCAGATCGTTGAAGAAAAGGCCCACAGTCAGGTCAGAGACATTTGTGTGCAGGTAAAAGCAGTGTTAGAAAGCATTACGCCAGAACTTGCATCAGATATTATGAATCAGGGAATCTATGTATCTGGAGGCGGGGCAGCATTTCCAAAGACGGCAGAGTGGATCAAAGAAGAATTTAAGATACCGGTTCATATTGCTGACCGGCCAGAAGATCATGTGATCTTAGGAATGCAGTCATATTTAAAACGATAGATGATGAAAGAGGATAGACGTATGAAATTGCAAAAGAAAAAATTTAATTCAAACCACCTGTTAGCGATTTTTATCGTGGTGTGTGGGTTACTGGCGGGAATCA
>ENA-ORRZ01000865-ORRZ01000865.1-human-gut-metagenome-genome-assembly--contig:-NODE-865-length-23998-cov-25.950591_pt1 | contig 23998 bp, 17 predicted proteins | sample MGYA00242185_ERZ509152 | MGnify/ENA primary metagenome ERZ509152 (study PRJEB26280, sample SAMEA2338668) | human gut metagenome | biome: human gut; feature: human-associated habitat; material: faeces... | reverse complement strand
AGTAGTATCGGGTAACTGACACTCCAAATCTGTTTGTTGGTATACATAATTAAGCGTTTAAGTTTACACTTTGCAAAGATAGTGCTTTATTTCGATTCGGAAGCGATGGGGTAGATGAAAACTATTTCCTGACCTTCGGGAGTTTTATCGTTAGTTGATTCGGAATGAAGCATGTCTCCCTTACGGCTTAATATGAACCGGATGATTCGTGTTTGCCGGTGTTCTTGGGCTATACTAGTGCGCTGCTTGCTTGTAAGTTTGCCAGCGAAAAAACTAAAAAGAGTGAAGATTTCTGTGTCGTCTTCACTCTTGAACCGAAATATAGAAGATATTGCTCTGATAATCAGATATACAATGACGGGAACCTTATGAATTGATACCATAGAGTTCCCGTGCTTTGTAATTATAACGCAATGCTTGATTGAGCGACTTTGATTGCATCTGACTTTAATTCTTCTTCATCCTCCACTGCATCGAGGACTTTATCAGCAACCCAGAGAGTAAGAAGTTCTTTTTCATCAACATTGAAATAGTTTGCTATTTGAATCACTTGTGTGCGTTTTGCACGTCTATCACCTCTTTCGATTTTTGAAAACATTGGGGTGTCAATCTCAAGAAGGGAGGCCAATTGTCTTTGTAACACTCCATTCTCCATTCTTAATTCTTTTATCTTTTGTCCTAACAGCATCTTTATCTCTATTTTACTATTTACCTATAATTTCCCAATATCCAGACTTATCTGACCCAATTCTCTTAATGATGTTTTGTTCTTGAAGTCGTTTTATCGTCTGGGCAACCCATCTTCTTGAATAACCAGTTAGATTTGCTAAGTCCGTCATGGTTGCTCGAGGGTTATTACTTATTTGTTCTATAATTTTGAGTGCACTTTTCGGTGCAGTTTGCAGTGCACTTTCGAGTGCAGTTTGCAGTGCACTTTCTGGTGTACTTTGTAGTGCAGTTTTTAGTGAACCTCGTTTAGATGCTTTTAATGAACCATCTTTGTGAGCAATGTCTGCGATAATATTACCTGCAGCTTCATGGCATGGAATGGTTATTCTAAAGAAGGTGCGTTCATCGTCTGTAACTACAGTAGCTCTGGGTGAACCATTGTTTTCCAAAACATTTTGGATTGTGGGGATACCTGTACTGCGACCCTCTGTCAAATCCAATTCCTTAAGATATTCACCGAGTCTGCGGTTACGATAACGCTTAGATACCAAAATTTCGCATTTTGAAATATCGGCAGCCGAAATACTTCTATCTGGACCACCTACATTCTGTATGGTGATTCCTTGAGGTTCTACGGTAATAACCACTGGTTCCCATTCACGATAATCTCTATGATAAAGAGAATTTGTCACACTCTCCTCCAATGCTTGGTATGGATAAGTGACAAACTTTTGACTTCTACTACTATCCTTGGGTTTTATCACCGTCTGCACAACAAGCATACGACTCAAGTATTCCAATGTTCTGTCAATTATCTGTGTGATGGAACCCTTAATTACAGGCCCTTCATATAAGTTGTTTGGATTATTTAATCGTCCTTCAGGGAAATATACCACTTCAACCTGTGTGCGCTTAAAGAATTTGCTTGGGTCTTCACAGAACATCATAGCTGCGACATTTCTAAGCATACGATTTTCCTTTGGACCGACATACAGATCCATTTGATCCAAAATACTTTCTAGAGGTTTTGTATATAACTCATTGGCAAGTTTACTACCCACCTTCACCAAGTATTCTCGCAACAACAGCGTTGAAATATCCTCTATCTTAATATCTGGATTTCCACGTTCATCAAATGGCACACGACTTGCCAATTCACGCAGTTCATCAAGAACTTCACCCTTAGCTATGATACTACTCGTACCACTACGAACATAGAAATATTCCTTTGTATTACTCTTGGCGGTTACGTTCTCTGGTACAGAATATGGGCGGTTGATTCCTGCCGGACACCATATCACAAGCACAGACTTACTATCCACTTCCTCTACACTAGTGCGAGGCATATAGTAAGGTGAAATCTTGTTATTGTAACCTACCATCTCCTGGAGAATCCCATCAATCTTTTCTGTTGGTATTCCTTCAACCGGACGAATAGCGACTCCAGTTGCTTCGTCTGTATCTACACCGACCACTATGTAGCCACCACCAAGGTCGTCAAAATCATTAGCGAATGCACATACGCTGTGGTATATGCTTGCTGGATTCCAACCCTTTTTGAATTCAATTCGGTTGGATTCTATCTTCTGCTTATTCAGCAGGTCGTTTATGTTTATTGCAAGAGCCATATTCTAATTATTGGATGATTAGCGAAATATTCATAATCGTTTCTTACAAAGTCTCTTTGATTTACCTTTTTATGAGCTGTTGTTTCATTTAAAAAGGTAATAAATGAGCCTTTTACCCTCATGCTCAGGAGGTCCTTATTACAGAAGCATTATTAGTCCCATTAAGGCAAGTAGCCACACAAGGTCAGCGAAGCGCTTTCCTAGTTGAGTCTAAAACGAATCCCAAAAAGGAGATGACTATTTCAAATCAGCCCCTTTGCTTTCGGACTGATTCAACTACAAGTCACCATTTACTAGAATAACATAAATATTATCCATAATGACTTTTTGAATTAAATTACGCATCACACGTTATTATCCCTGTTCGCTTCCGGGCTGGCATCTACCTACTCTCCCACATTTGCAGTACCATCGGCATAAGCGTATTTCACTTCTCTGTTCGGAATGGTTAGAGGTGGAGCAACGCTTTAATAAACACCAAATTTAGTCTCATTATTTATTACCATTAGGGTTGTTTAAGTCAAATGATCTCTCAAGTTCTAATTCGGGTCGGGTCAGAAGAATTGGCATTCCTTTCTTTTCTTCTGCTGGAGCTTCGTTTGACGCATTCTTAGCTCGCGTTACTGCCCAATTTCTTAGTGCTGCTATTTGCTCCCTCATCGTTGTTGATAGAGGAACTGTTTTTAATATAGCATCCACTAGGTGCTTACTCAATAATTTTGGGTTGTCAGGTGCTTCAACGTAGGCTGCAAACATCGCCTCTTTTATACATTCTTCTATTTCTGCACCATTGAAGCCTTCCGTTTTTTTGCCAAGCATTTCCATTGGATATTGAGAAGGGTCTTGCCCTTTCTTTTTCAAATGAATGGAAAATATGTTTTCTCGTTCTTTTTGGTTTGGAAGATCCACAAAGAATATTTCATCGAAACGTCCTTTTCTTAATAGCTCTGGTGGCAGGAGATTGATGTTGTTTGCAGTAGCTACAACAAACACTGGTGATGTCTTCTCTTGCATCCACGTCAATATTGTTGAAAAAATCCTTGATGTCACGCCACCATCTGTGGAGCCACTAGATTGCACTCCATTAAGACCTTTTTCTATTTCATCTATCCATAAGACACAAGGAGCAACTGCTTCTGCCGTAGCAATTGCCTTTCGAATATTGTCTTCACTACTACCCACTAATCCCTGGTAGACTTTACCAATGTCTAATCGAAGTAAAGGCATATTCCAAAATGACGCAATACTCTTTGCTGTGAGACTTTTACCACAACCAGGAACACCTAAAAGCAATAAACCTTTTGGTTCTTGTAATCCAAAGTCTCGAGCTTTTTTCTCATACGCTTTCTGCCTCTTAAACAACCAATCCTTAAGTATATCCATACCACCTACGTCTTTTAGGCTTTCATTTTTAGGAAAATAATCAAGGATTCCGGATTTCTTAATAATCTGTTCCTTTTCAGATGATACGGTGTACGGTGCATTTGGACCAAGATCATCCTTAACTGCAGCAAGGCAAAAAGCCAAATCAGCTTCCATTGAAGTCATTCCTAATGCAGCATCAACCATTCGGTTCCTCATTTCTACAGTGAGGTTGATTTTACATTGCCTTTCAACCACACCGAGGGTTTTTTCCATATCTCCTCTGTCTGGTAAAGGAATGTTCAATACGGTAACATATTTTTCAAGCTCAATAGGCAGTTTATAAACAGCCGATAACACTATGGCATGAGTATTAGTATGTCTTGCTTTCTCGGCAATTGAACGTATGTAGAATTTCACATTCTCTTCTTCAATGTAATTATTAAAGTCTTCTAGAACAAATATATCCTTACTGGATTCTCTATCATTAAGAATATATTTAAGAGTTTCTTCTGGCTCAACAATTTCTTCTCCATCCTTATTTCGAACAGGAGATGGGGTAACACCCTCTATTAATCTAAGTCCATCAACACAATTCCAATTGTACAAACGCAAATTCTTATTTTCTGATCTAAGAATATTGACAATACCTTCAATCTTTTGTTTGGTTCTGTCATATTCATAGCTCGTAAGATATAATACTGGGTAATATGCCTTAAGCATATCCTTGATTTTTGAATAAACGGCTTCCATGTTATTTTTGTCCTAAAGATTGCATATTTACTCGACGCGGTTTCATTTTTGCCAAGTACTTAGCTGGGATATTTTCTTTTTTAGTCATGATTCTCTTGTTACCCAATAGTTGCTCCAATACATCCATTGCATCATGTGCTCTCTCATTTACATCATTAGGTAGATAGTCAGAATCTGTTACAATGGTGCCATCCTTTAAGATGACAAATTTGATTTGAGCAACAGGCTCATCCTCGTTTTTATCTTTTGAACGTCCGACCATAAAGAAACTATAAACTTCCTCTGTGGTTGGTGTAAAACGATCGTTGGACTTATAGGTGAATCCCTTTTTCTTAAATTCTTGGACTAATGAGTTTTTGGCATATATAGCATTAAATGCATAGAACTGATTTTGCAATTCCTCGACCTTTTTTTCTGCATTAGGCATATAGTATGTATTGTATGTCACTTCATTTGTTGTAAGGTTTAATTTTAATGCATACTCACCATATAATCTTGATTGCTGTTTCGCATCCGAAACAGTCAATATGTTATCTTGGATGGTATATTTCCAGCCTAAGGCATCGCATGCTGACTTTAAGACGTCCACATGCATTACTTGAGGATTTCGAACAAATCTTGATGATTCAAATCTTGACATACTATGACAATTGAGTTATTACAGTTTGTATATTATTCTGATTTACAACTATTAAACGTTGTTGTGTGCGTTTCTGTACTGCAGTAAAGACATCTTTACTATTAAACAAAGTAGAATACCAAAACATGTAACCATTTACACCAAGACATAGATCAAATGCTCCCTCTTTCCTTTTTGAAGGCTGTACAGTCAACATGTCTAATAAGGCGAATAAATCAGAATTCTCAATAATACTTACAAGTTTAGCATTCAACAGTCCTTTTTTAATTTCCTGAAGCATGAATGCTTGACTTAATCTTGCAAGATATAAAGAAAGTTCTTTTTTTGTTGCAAAAGGAACTTCATTTAGTATGTCGTTATTGTGTGTAGAAACTATAGTTCTTACAGTATTTGGATGTTGTGGCGTATTATTATGTTTATACTCATTCTTCCTACCTGGGAATATTTTCTGTTCTTTCATTTTCTCAAGCAACTGCAAATTGTTAGACAATAGTTCAGCTAAAGAAGGGTCGTCAACAGAGTGCTTTGCCATATCTTTCTCTATTGATTCTAGTTCCTTTTTGAAATCCATTTTTTTTCTTCCTGTAATGCCTGTTGTGTTGGCAAGAACTACAAATTGTTGCCCTATTGATGTTAGACGCTTACGGATAGTAACTAATATAGCTTGATATTTCTTTTCCTCAAGAAGTTCTACTAATGGTAGGTAGATCTTCTTTATTTCAGGATTGTCTATGCCAAGAAAATACTCCATTCTCTCATTCTCATAAGTGTCAATATCATCAAGACTTAGACTTTCTATTTCTTTCTTTATACGTTTTGCATATTTCTCTGCAAATTCAACTTGAAAACTTACATATTTACTTTTAGCAATTGAAGGATTTGCCAATGCCATTTCTTCTCTTCTGATATGAGTTTGGTGCTCTGATACAGAGAATGACAAGACGTTGAAGCTGCCAGAGAATAATATCTTTTGGTCACCTTTTACCTCTATTACATTCTTAAAATGAAATTCTGGTAATTGTACATAGAAGAAATTGGGGTATTGGTCTGCAAGCATCTTAATTCCAGGTTCAACCTCTTCATCCATCATTGGTTTCTCATCATTCTTTGTTTGAGCAGGCTCTGAATAAGCTATAAAAATTCGCTTATTTTCATCAGCCAAAAAGTTCTCAATCAATGGACCTCTATCATTCATAAAGGCAGATTTACGAATCCAAGGACTCATTAACCAAATCTCATCAGGATTATCCTCTTTGAAAATCTTTTGTAATTCAACTTCAAATGACATAGAGTCATATAAAGCTTTCTTGTGTAGTCTTTCTTTTGCAGGAACAACTGAAGATTTTGTTTTTTTACTAGCTTTATTAGCAGACAATGATGATGGAGTTTCCACTTCTAAAATTTCATGTTCTTTATCTTCTTGAACTTGTTCGCTTTCTTCATCCACAAGTCTTTTTTCCGCGTCAAGAATTTCTTGAGAAACATTTGCTTTTGCTTCTTCAACAGATTCTTCATCTATAATTTGAGTGTCAAAATTCATTTCACACTCTAATTTGATGCATTGCTCAAGTAATTGAGATGCTAGAGTTGAGTCGCTATTAATATATTCTGCAACTATCGGATTAAGCTTATTGGTGTTTTCATCGAAGGCAAAAGCTCTAACAATACCTGTACTTACTCCCTGCACAAAACAAATGTACATTTTGTATGTTCCCTTGTGACCTTCTTTCCAAAGTGCACTTTCTAATAAGTAACGTTCTTGTGGATAATGTACGTCTTGTGCTTGAATAGCTGCATATTGTCTAACATCATCGATAGATAATTGCATATCTTCGATTTTAGTGTTGATAATAGTAATATGTTCAATTACAGCAGATAAAGCATTCTTGACAGATTTCCATTCAACATGGTCTTTATCAATAAAAATATCAAATGTTTTTTGGTAAGTATCTGGACGTTCTCCCTTATCTGCATAGACCTTTCCAGCTTCTGTTAATGTTATATAATCATCATCACCTTCAATAGCTTTAAAAGAGCGAAGCCCATTCAAGGCTTTAGATAGAATAGTTCTTTCTGCCTTGTCATTAACAACATCTAAACCTAAAAGTCTACCAATTCTTTCAAATGAGGCATAACCATCAATAAGCAATATACCAACAATTCCTTTTTCTATTGCTGATATTTTAGCAGGTCTTTTAGTCGTTCCAAAATATGTAGCTTTAACAAACTCAAATTGATAAGGATAGTAACCGATAATTCTTTCAGAAATTTTCTTCTCGGCAAATACAGCTTTCGCGATCTTAGTTTCTAAACTCTCAACGATAGTATGCTGTTGTTTCTTATGTTTTTTTTGTTTATTATTTTTCATCGTAGTGCGGCTCTTAATTGTTCAACAGAGAAAGTTTTCATATTCTGTATAGAAGCAGCGTAATTAGTATTACTTTCAAATTGGCGTTTGTTACCAACAACAATAAGTAGTCTGCGGGCACGAGAAAACGCGACATTGATACGTTCAATTTCTTTTGCAAAACCAATGTTATTCTTTGCATTACTTCTAACAGTAGACACGATAATGATATTTCGCTCCATTCCTTGGAATCGGTCGACTACGTCCATGCGATAATTACAGCCTTTATATTTACGCTTGATTTCACGACTTTGAGCACTATAGAATGTAATAATACCAATCTCCTTATCTTCATTTTTTTTCTGGGACTTCATAAAGTCTTCATATCCTTCCGATTGTTCTAAAGCTTTTAAAACTAAGTCAATAGCTTTCAATTCACCCTCATTCTTATAGCCTGGATTTAAACGGGTTTCTGGTGTAGTAACATCTATCCAAATTGCATGATTTTCGGGTTTTAGAATTGGCTCAAGGCTCAATCCGTGCCATCTACTTCCTTTATTAGATAAGTCAGGATCATTCATCGAGCCGAGTATACCGCACTTAAGACCACCAGTAACAGCAAGCTCTTCTTCGTAGAATTGTTTAATCGTATTCATAATATCTTCATGCATACGATATTGAGTGTCCAAAGTAGAAACTATAGTTTTACGTACTTTTGCAGCAGACTCAAAAAGTCGCTTGAACTGTGATTCCGCTTTGCGCAATTTTTCCGCAAGTTCTTTTTGACCTATTTTTTCCAAAGATGAGTCTACTGTGTTTTCATCCAGCATTGGAGGTAACTGTTTATGGTCACCTATTATGATAATTTTCTTGCCAAGCACCAATGGAACAGCCATTTCAAGAGGTGTGGCTTTGGAGGCTTCGTCCATTATAACTACATCAAAAAACATATCATCATTCTGATTTCCGCCAAACATATCGCAATAAGTTTTCATGAAATCTGTTGAACCACAAATACTACATGTAGCTGCTACAAGATTTACATTTTTCTTATATAGTTGACAGAATTGACTACGTGATTGCTGGTCTTTTGCTTCTAGTTCGCTCTTCCAAGCACTAATGGCAGATGCATATTTAGGGTCGTTTGACACTTCGCTACATATTCTATCAATCCAAATATTGGCTGCATTATCTTTATTCTGTTTAGAATCAGCAGTCCAACTTTCTATAATAGGAAGAGAAAATCTACGACCTTCTGGTTCAAGTTTATCTGGCTTACCAATACGAATTGGTCTGATACCAGGTTGACCTTGAAGTCTTTCTAGAGCATTATCAACAGCTAAGTTGGTCTGTGATGTAAGCAAAATCTTACAATCAGGATTGCGGCGTATAGACTGCCATATGATTTCCGCTATAACTGTTGTTTTACCAGTTCCCGGAGGACCTTGAATCAAAGCTAAATCATTTGCTAAGACAGACTTCGCAACAGCTTCTATCTGTCGATCGTTAGGCGTAGGCTTTGAAATACAATTCTTTTTGATATCTTCTACAGCATCGTCTATACTAACTTTTGTTTCTCCTGCATACTTGGGGTCAAAGATAAAGTTCTGAAGATTTTCATTAATAGGCTTACGATTGTATTTTGAGGCTGGACGCAAAATTCTATTCATAGCTCGGCTTTGACGAAGGAGTTCCATTGCTTCACCCATAGCTGGGAATTGGATATAATCACCTTTCTCAATATGCAAGTCTCCAGAACCAATACCATCTTCAGCTTCTGAGTCAAGTTGAATAATAGCAAAATCAATACCCCTACGTTTACATATGCCAAGTTTTGGACTATTGAACTTTAGAAAAGCTCTTTGTTTAAACTTAATCATACGTTCTCTGGACCGGAATTTACTTGCTGCAAGCTCTTCTTCATCTATTTCAGAAACCTCATTATACTTTTTGCCATTAACGTAATTGACATATTCTTCGCGATATTCTGATTGTAATTTTTGTTCAACCTCCAATCGTAAAGATTTATCTTCTATCAAATTCCATACAGTTACACCTTTGTCATTATTATTTTCAAAAGACAACTTTATACCATGTACATCAGATATACAACTTCTAATAATAGAAATAATACTTTCACGTTCTTCAATACTTGTAAAAGTAAATTCAAAATCTAAGCGAGTAGCATCTTTTTTTAGTTTGTACAAAGTAAAGCGATCTCTATTATCCGAGAGTTCTATGCTAACTTTTTCAAATAGCGACTTTCTAAAATCTAAATCATCACATAAGAAAACAACAGATGCAGAAGGACGGTACTCTGGGAATATTGCTTCAACATCTTCCCCTAATTGTTCCTCTATTGTCTTTATCAATTCATTATATTCTTCTACCGTTTTTGGGGAAAGGACAATGCTTGAACGCGGAACATCTACAAAGATAGATTTGTTATCATAATTATTGTATTTCAATTCTGCCAAAACAGACTTGTCAATTATAGGCCTGAATGCGTATTGATAAATACTACTTATTTTTTGATCAGGGTATTGTTTACGCACTTGGTTAAATAATGAACCTACACGTTGTGCCTGTTCTATATCATTCAACACCCAGCAATAGGCATTATCTTTTTGTGTTGCAGAATCAATTACAATTTCAGGATTTATTTGGGGAGGAATTATAGATGCTCGACAACTAACAAATGACAATTTGTTAAATACCTCCTCTTTGGTAGTAAGAGGCCTATGAGATGTAACAACATAGAAATTACCCGCTGACTGAATCTTACAATCAAAAGTCAAATCAGCTCTTAACGAGTTTATATTAAAAGAACTTTCAGATGGTCTTAATCCAACTTGTATCTGGGTAGTATTGCGTACCTCTGCAATGCCTTTACATGAGGCATCCACAATACGACGCAAATAAGCAAGTTCTTGGTCTCTAGTTGCGATAAACTCATTATCACATTTTTTTTCAAATATAGAACCAAAGTTTTTCAACTCCTCTTCTATATTTGATACTATTAATGATAATTCGTTAGGGTCAGACAATACTTCAAGAGAACCATGTACATAATTTGTTACCTCCTCTTCTGCAGTATAACAATATTCCTTACCAATACTTCGTATCGTTTCAATGGTTTCTTCTGGGATAACTTGATAACTATCGAAATTGATAGAACATTCACCATCTTCTATTAATACTTCTGGCTCTATTTCACACTTGCCTTGAAGCTCATCTACTACTTTTTCTTTGAAGTTTTGGATGTAACTATCTGTGTCAAAATCAAGACGAACCAAGCCTCCTTTTTGTTTGGTAACCGTATCTATTTTTATCAGATCTCGTTTAGCTTCAAGTAAAGCGTTCAATCCTTCCAAATAAGCCTGCCACATTTCTTTATCTTCTTCAATGTGTATTTCTATAGGAGGTATTGGAAGCTTTAGACATTCATTGAGGAAGTCGCTTATTTGTGATGGATTATTCAGCCAATAAGTCCCCGCTCCACTAATCAAACGGAGTTCACTTTCATTTTGGTCAACAAATTTTATGTCGCACTTCTTTTTAACATATTCATTTGATTCTGGTAGAACTATATTTTTTTCAGAAAGCAGAGGATTTTGTAGAGAATAGCCATCTCTAGCCAACTTTGCTGTAAAAGAATAGTTAAGATTATCGACTTTTACTGCTAATTCTTCAAAGAGTTTCCCGTCTTTCGCTTTTTGGCGTCTATGAATAAAATAGCAATCGTGTATTCCCTTGATTTGTGCAATCATGTCCTCAAAATCAGCCCCATTGATTTTATTGTTAAAATCAATTGTCTTTTCAGAATAGCGAATAAATAAAGGAAATACAGAACCATCGTCTACATTAGAATAGACATTGACATCGAAATTTCTTTCAAATTCCATATAATAATCATTTTAGATACACAATACTGATATTTCTATCAAACATATTAAGTTGTGCGCGAACTATCTCATTATTTTCTATCATCAACACAAATCCATAATTCTCAAAAGATGCTGCTTGAAGAGGCGCTCCCATTGCAAATGCTTTCTCATCATATCCAAAGCCACGAAATTCTACTATATTATTTACTACATTAATAATTCTCATTTTCTTTGGAGCCATCTGTACGTTATTTTTCCATAGTGGATGTATACCATCAAGATTATACATTGTTAGAGTATAACCTTCATCACCTTCTATGTTTTTTTCTATCACTAACCGTCTATTACATCCAAAATTATGACCTGAAACATCTTGCCCATTTTGAAAACGAACATGATCAGAAGAATCAAATACGACAGTTCCTTCAGGTGGGTTATTGCTTCCAGCAAGAAGACTATTCAGAAATTTATCCATAGTATTATTTTGTTGTAACTTTATTGAATTGTCAAATTTTGAACACAAATTTATAAAAGGATTTGCAGATTCACGAAGAAAACTCCGAAAATCTGCAATTCTCTTGTAAAAAAGTTCGTTTTCTTATTCGTCTACGACCAATTGTTACCGTTTTCGTCTAGATGTAGTCATATTATTATCATTCTTCTTCTCTCCCCAAGGCATATCAGATGATGAGCCACCTCCACCTGTTCCAACATGAGTCTGGGCTGGGCCACCTGATAGCATCTCAAATGTAGCACCAAGCAGTTGAACTTGAACCTTGCTCACTTGCTCGAACGGCTCAAAGATTTCATTGACCAATTCATATTCAGTAAGCTCACCATTCAGATACTTTTGTATAACAGGATCGTACCACTCGAAATACTTCGCATCCTCAAAGGTCTCATTTTCCACCTTAGTTTGAATGCGAAGGTTTGGTATGTTTGAATGGCGAGGCGACATGCGGATGCCGGTGAGTGTTGCACCCGATGACAGGCGATATCGATGCGGATTGGCCTTTCTGTCAAGCGTGTCAATACGCTGTTTCTGCTTTTCTATGGTAGCTTCGTGAGCAATATTCTTTCGCTCGGCAATCTCGGCTCGTTTAATGGCCTTCTCAATTTCCGCCATATAACCATTGCGGTATTTCCCTAATTCTGCCTTATGTTGCTCCTTAAGTTGTAGTTGATCTTGCTCTAATTGAGCAATGCGTTGCTGTAGCTTTTCTATCTGCTTGTCCTTATCCGATAGCTTTTTCTTTGCTTCTGCCAATTCTCCCGTACCGAAGAATGACAATATCTTTGAACGTCCTTCATGCGCCTTTTCAACTTCTACCTGTAATCTCTCTATGTCATCTTCGTATTTCAACATCTGCTCACGATAGTATTGGCTGTTGGTCTTGTGTCGGGCCGTAGAACCCACCACACCACGTTGTAGCCCGAATGGCTTCATAGCAACAGCATATGTGTTCTGATATTGGAACAGTTTCCCACGAGCCATTACATCATCTGCTGATAATCGTGGCCCACTTTTGGTTGCATATTTCTTATCACCCTCACGCTCCTTGCGTTTACGTTCTGTGGTCACGATGGGTATGATGGTGGCATGAAGGTGGGGTGTCTTCTCGTCCATATGTAGCACACACGACACAAGATTCTCTTCACCGAATGTATCTTTGAGCCATGATAGATTAGCCTTGATCCATTGGTCAAGTTTACCTTCACGCTGAAGCTTCATCATCTGCTCGTGTGTTCCTGTTAAGATGATACGTATAGCTTTGGTCTGATTCTTACCGACCTTTCGGTGCAGACCTGCATGGTCTATACGATACTGAATCGCCTCGGTTCTGTTGGCAACTCCTTGCGGAAATTTTATCAGTTCCCGATTCAGATGTGTCCGCTTTGCATCGGCATTATCCGGCACATATGTTTTACCCTTTGCATCCTTTCTCTCTATGTGGCACGACATACCGCTGTCACTGCCACTGCCACGCTGGAGATGGCATACTGCATATTGAATATTACTCATTTTGATTGTTTGTTAGTTAAACGATTATTCTATAAAATGCCGTTATCACAATACCGCTATTTGTGTAGCAGGTATCTTCAAGAACTTATGGGGACTTTTTCGCTCTGCCACATCAAGAGTGGAAGAGAAGAAAATGCCCTAATAAGCTACGGCATTTTATAAAGCCTTTTCCCTGAAGGATTCTACTGCCTGTTAGGATTCATCCACAAGAACCAAATCCAGTTCGTCGATGAGCCTTTGCAATACAGGATTCTTGTCAATCATCCGTTGCAGTATCATCTGCGGAGTATCTTTCATCAATAAGAAGTCTGCAATGTCAAGCCCTTGCTTGCGCTGCTCATCAGTTGCCACATCTTCAAGCACGGAGCTGACGCTGACACTGCGGCATATAGGACGAAGCATAGAAACTTTCTCCTGCCACTCGGAGGTCGCTCCAAGGTCGGGCATCAGAATCACATCCCTGCCAGCGAGAACCTTAACTGCTTGTGCATTGAAACATCCATTCTTACCTCCCGTGGCGATCCATAACCCATCGGGAATGAAATGTGCTGCGATGATGGCTGTTTTCTCACTCTCAACAACAAAGACCCTTTTGTCAGGATAAAGAGGCAGCAGGTGCTCGCCAAAGAAGCATTGTTGCAGTTTGAATCCCTGCTTCTTCAGTTCGGAGTGCACCCAACATACATGGGCATGTGGTTCCTTTACTCTTCGTCCCGTATTGGCATCATAAAGCATTATCTTGCCGCTACGGACTTTCTCCGAAGTGTCTATCTGCCAAAAGACCGTGGCACCATTCCATTTTCTGGATGTACCCACTTTGTAGAGTGAAAACAACTTATTTGTCCCCTCCTTGCCGATAGTGCGTACCAGAAAAGTGTATAAAGGGTTTGATTCATATAGTTTCTGTGATTGCTGCACAATCTCAGTATCTATGAATGAAGGAGGTACGTCCTGCATAACACATTGTTCTCTTGGCTTGGCTGAAAATTCTGACACAGTAACCTGAGGATTATCCTTGAAATAGTCCTTTGGGGTAAAATGGTATCCACAACTGTTCTCGTGGTCGCATTTGCCCACGTGAAACGGAAAAGAAATCTCATTCTCTTCATCAACGTAACGAGTAAAACAGGCTTTGCGCTCACATTTGGGGCAAGTAGTCTTACTGCCCGTATGGTATTTTTCCAAATGAAATCTGTATTTATTCATGTTTCTGAAAGTTTTGAAGCGTGATTTCAGTTTGCAGTTTCTTCAGTTTTGCAGTTTCGGAGCTATCTTTTCACCCGATTTCTGAAAAACTGAAAGAACTGAAAGCTGCATCTGATGATTATTTGTTGCAGTTTCTCCGTTCAAGTGTTCGCTTTTCGTAGTTGCCCTGCTTGACTTTATGGATGAGCCGATTCTTTTCAAGGCCCTTCAGATAGTTCATTACGGTACGCTCGGTTACGTGTAACTGTTTGCCAATCTCGATAGCTTGAGCTGTAGTAAAGGAGTCTTCAAGCAGGTTAAGAAGTTCCATTTGAGGTTCCTCGCAAGATTCCACGGACAAGAAATGTCGTATACGCTGATAGGATTCCTCGAAATAGTCATTCAGTTTAATAGCAGCATTGACGGAAACCGAATCTACATTCTGAAGATTACTCTCGCCACAAGCATAGCGCAGGGTCTGCATAATCAGGGCAAGACGTGCGACATGTACGAAGTGCTTCATTGGGCGCGACTCTACAAGCCTTTCATCCTGAATGGAGTTTGAATGCTCAATGGTCTGGTTACACCACTCATAGAATATCCTTCGTGCTTCGCCATCCATCGTTAGCAGGTGAGATACTGGTAGCTCTGTCTCTGGGTTTACATCATACTCAAGGGATAGTATCTTGTTTAAGATTTCTTCCCACCTATAAAAGGATGAGGGCTTATTGCTATTAGGTGCATCGTCACTCAATTGCCATCGGGGTATCTTCTGTGATATGGGCATGACAAAAAGAATTCTGTCCAGAAAACCATTCTCATCATATCCTTTTTTGAAGAGTTCAAACATACGCATCGGCTGTGTCGTACCTATCATATTGATACAAGGGTCTTCTATATGGATAGGCATTTGGTTGCCTACTCTTACCACATCAATGGCACCTCCGCTCCATGCCGTGAGGAGTTGTTCTATCAGTTGACCGTTATTGTATCGGTTGGCAGAGTTGAACATTCCCATAATTTCATCGACAAGGATGACGATGCCACGAGGTGTGTTATAATGGGAGAGCATCAACGCTTCAGGGGTGAAGTCCGATACAATGGTGCGTGACAATGTGGGTTTCTCTAATTCTTTATTTTCTCCTTTCCCTTTTTTCTCCTTTTCCGCTTGATATGCAGCCATTTCGGACTTAAACTTTTCCAATAGTTCATTATCTCTCTTGCGTATAGGTTTGAACGCAGCTTCCAATGGCGGTGTCTTGCCTAGTCCAGGTCTTCCGACAAGGATGATGTATAGTGCAGAGTTGCTATTCCATCCACCTTTGATATGGATGCGATAACTATTCCCGAGGGCTGTAGCAACAGCTGAGAGCATAGATGTAGCGATGTATTCTACCTTGTAGTTCTCATGACTTACCATATCCAATATGATGGATTGTACTTTTGCAGGGAAGCAGTCCAATGGGAAACCCGACTCAGGAATCCCATTGGCTTCGGACAGCACCCTGTTACAGATATCTGTTTGTGATATGTTCATGACTACTTCTCCTTTCTTTTCAGATACGATGCAACACTCTCACATTTATTCCCCGTCTGAACGCGTCTGATGTCAGATTTGGCATACATATTCTTGTTCCCTACCTTAATGGGCACCAAGTAGCCACGCTTCGCCCATAGGTTCAGTGTGCCGTCACAGACCTTTAGCAGTTGCTTGACTTCACGAGTGTTCAGATAAGTCTCCTCGTTCTGTTCAGCCTGTTCCATCAATTCTTGTCTTTGAGCCTCTATGGTTCTTTCCACTATGGACTCGGCAAACATTTTAAGGTCTGAGGGCGAAATCTCCAGTTTTACGTTAGCACCCGATGCGACCAATGATTCAATCGATAACATACATTTTTATTGTTTTGATGTTTTCATTAGCCATCACTCTTGTTCCCGATGCATCCTTTTGATGGCATATAAAAAGAAGCACCGCCAAATCCTGGGAAGATCTGACGGTGCAAAAGTATAATCAAAATGCAACGTATTGAAAGATAGCGGATTGTCTTAATTGTCATGACAAAAAAGACAATTAAGACAATGCTAAAACGCTATATTTTGGCTCATTTTGTATGGAAAAAGTTACTATTCGTTCATGTCTTGGTTTATAACCGCTGATATTTTACTCTTGAGTGTTTGAAGCAGTCGCTGATACTCATCACTCTCTATAAGTGGCAGCATTTGCTTCTTGCCATCACGCTCTACTTGCTTTTCATCTTTAAGCCATTTTATGGCCTGGCGACATGAGCTTTCGCTTTTCAGCCCCTCAATATCGCCAAACTCACGGACAAGTCCGATACTATATTCTTTGGCATTGATCAACTCGCAGAACAGATTGAGTTCGCAGAGTACATAGTATGGGAGAGCAAGACCGTAGGCGGTGTTATGTGTAATGACAAAATCCCGTATAACATCTATAACGCTTTCCGCATTGTTGCACTTCAGATACTCTATTAGGGATTTCTCTTGTGATGCACGTCTGCCTCTGGGTTTAGATTCTTCCTCTAGGATAATTGCAGGCTGAACTGAGGTTGCTTTGTCGTTGCCATCAGTCTTAATTGATTTCAGTGCCCATGACGATATTTTGCCATTTCTTATAGATTCATGTAGCTCTACATATTCCCTCCACGATTCATGGGTACGATAACCACTCTTTATTGAAGCCTCGATAACATGTTTGATGGTATAGCTGCATACCAACCGACCCAATGTACCGGCAGATGGATCATTGGCTATGGAAGTCAACGCATCTGCCATCGTTTCAAAACTACGTCCGAATACGAGCCAGCTCAGCACCAAAGGGGCGGATAGGATTATCTGCTCCTTTGGCTTTTCATGTGATTGCTGATTCCTCCACAGGTGGAATGGCCATTTGGTCTTTGGCTGTACAACAGGAACTTCATCCCTCTGACGCTGAAACTGTGCTATGATATGCTGGGGAATAGCCTTTTCTTTGAAGTATAGCGACATTTGTGAAAGGTTATCCACTGTGTCATCGTCGTAAAAAGTCTGCCAGGTTTTCATAAGGCCGGGCAATTGTTGGTTTGCGGCATAGAAGAATCGGACAAACTGAAAGCCATCACCATCGTTCATCTGACGGGCAAACTGTGCGTACTCCTCTTGATGAGCGTTTTTCCATTGCAACAAATCCTCCTTGAAGGCTTTGAAATTGGCATATCTTTTTTCTGTGGTATCCATAATCGTTGCTATGAAGTTCCTAATCCAATAAATTCACAAGTTCCTTCTTGATTTCATCATCTATATGACGGTAACGGGCGAAGGCACGGCTTCCATCTGTGTGTCCGGACATGGAAGCAATAAGATTCGGATCCTTAACCTGCTTATAAAGGTTACCGATAAAGGTCTTACGGGCGGTGTGTGTGGTGGCCACCTCATAGAGTGGTCGAGCCACATCTTCACGTGTCTTGGGGTCAATGACTCTTACCATGCGGTCTATGCCAACATATTTGAGGATGGCCTTTATCTTCTTGTTGTATCCGAAGTCGGAAAAACGGGGCAACAGTGCATTTTCCAAGTCTTTGTATCGCTCCAATATATCCAAAGCCTTTTGATTAAGTGGTACACGGACTGTCTTGGCATTTTCCAGTTTGGTCTTCTGCGGTATGTACTCTACACATCCATCAATGATATTGTCTTTTGTGAGTCGGTTCAGGTCACTGACACGGCAACCAATCAGGCATTGGAACATGAATATGTCACGATATACGGCATAGTTCTTGCCCAATTCGCTAAGGTCTGCATAGTAAACCTTGTCTCGTTCTTCCAATGTAAGATAAAACGGGTCGCCATAGATAGGCTGTGCAATCTGATACTGGTCAAAGGGATTGTTCTTGGTCAGTCCCTGCTTGATGCAATATTTAATGACGGTGCGGATTCGGTAAAGGCTTCCAGATATGGCATTCTCGGAACGTACCTGTTCAACTTTACGGCGAGGTTCGTTCTGATAGAAGAGAGGGTACATGTCAACATACTTATGTTCCTCCTGTATCCAATGCTTGAACTCTCTAATATCATCAACGGTTATTGAATCCACACAAAGATGGAAACCACGCTGATGCATCACTTCATGTCGGAATCGCTCATAGCGCAATACTTTGCATAGATTATCACGATGATGTTTCTGGCTTTCAGCTGCAAGCGGAGTCTCGTCTATATATTTCTGAATCTGATACGACAGATGATACTCCTCACGCTTGTTGCCACCACGGGCGTTGATGTTCGGGTGATGATACTCTTCAATGAGAGCTTTAAGCCAGGCACCATCCACGCCACGCTGATATTTTTCAGCAATAAGGTGTGTGATGTTCTGTATATCACGTTCAAGACTCATCCTTTTCTGTTCGGACACCAATACTACACGAGGTTTGTAGCCTTGACGTTCTGCACTCCAATGATTGGGATTGATGGATAGCTCACTGGCGGCTTTCAGGTCTACGCCTCCTACATCACGTACACGGAAATATATACGGGCCATCTCGGTTACATTGTTCTTTGCCGAGGTCTTTCTTATAAATGCTGTAACTTTCATCGTGGATAGTATTATAGGTTCTTAATTTATCATTTCAACCAAACGTCGCTTCATATCATCGTCAATATTACGATAACGTGCAAAAGCACGACTGCCATCAACGTGCCCCGACATGGAAGCAATGAGATTGGGGTCGGGAACCTGTTTATAGAGATTCCCCACAAATGTCTTGCGTGCTGTATGGCTGCTTGCCACTTCATACAAAGGTTTCTGGACGGTTTGGTAGCCATGAGTGTCTAAGACAGTGACCATTCTGTCAATTCCGCAAAGCTTCAGCAGTTCACGGATGCCGATATTATATTGATAGACTTGCTTGAATGGCAGAAGCTTTCCATTAGAACAGTTGTACCGTTCAAGAATCTTCTTTGCCTTATCATGTAGTGGCACACGCACGGTCTTTGCCTGACATTTCTTTGTCTTCTGCGGTGTATACTCAATAAATCCATCAATGATATTATCCTTGGTAAGGCGATAAAGGTCACCTACACGGCATCCTACATAGCAGTGAAAGACAAAAATATCCCTGATGGTTGCCAATTTGGGATGATCACTCAAGTCTGCATCATATAGAATGTTTCTTTCCTCACGAGTGAGATAGAACGGGTCGCCATAGATGGGAACCTTACAGCCATAACGTTCAAAGACATCATTATTAGAATACTGCATCTTCTTGCACCAACGGAGGAATACACAAAAGAGATTCATCAGATTGATGATAGTGGTATTGGATAGTTCCTTGCGTTTGGTGTTGTAATACAAACGACCAGCATAGAAATTGGGAAATTGGTCACGGAGAATATATTCGCTTTTTATATATTCTCTAAAATCGTTCATCTGCTCGATAGTGAGCGTCTCAACAAATAGAGTGAAATCCTGCTCTCCCAAAATTTCACGATGGTAGTCATGGTAACGCTTTATCTGACGTTCAAAACGCAGGATGGCTTGCTTGGCGCCATCCGTGCCTTCAAACTTCTCGGCATACTCCTGGATGCGTTTTAGCAGACTGGGATGCGTGCGTTCGTATGCAATAGCAGGGTGCAGCACATCTTCTATGGTCTGTTTGAGCCAAGTACTATCTGCTTTGTCACTATAAGTTCTCTCAATCGCTTCAATGATGGATGCAATTTGTTCGGCAATACGTTTCTGCTCTATGACAGGAACAATAGTCGTGCGTTTATATTGCAAGGCTTCTGTATCCCAATACTTGTCATACACTGCAAGTTCGGATACGACCTTGATATCAACACTTCTCTCACGCACTCGAAAACATAAGTTTGAACGGGAGAGTTCATCATCCAATGATGCTTGTTTTTTGAGATAGATTGAGACTTTCATTGCATACGTTTTTTAATCACGATGTAAAGGTATATAATTTCCCGTAAATGTTCCCATATATCCCGAAAAAACTTAAAACAAATTGAAATAAATTTTATAGTGGGAATTTGTGATACCATTGTAAAACAGCGGTTTAGTTTAGTTTATTCTATAGAAATTGGACTGGACTAAACCACTTATTTTTATGCATTGCGGTTCCACTTTTTTTTATTATTTATTTTCTTTTGAGTATTTCCCGAACTCCAGGACCTTCGTGGTTGGGGTAGCCGGGAGTATGGTTTCTGCATCGTGGATCAGCATCTACTTTCAAGCTTCGGTAGTCATCTTTTGTGCGGGTGATGTAATCATCAAGCATGGCACGGTGTTCTGCCAGAACTTTACTGTATTTCGGATCTTTGGCGAGATTCTTACGTTCTCCCGGATCTTTTTTCATATCATATAGTTCTTCTCCGTTGCCTTCCAGATAGTGCGTGTATTTGTATCTCGGTCCGCGTACCATACGTCCGGGGGTAACGACATATTCATATTCGCTGTGCCATTCGGAAACTACATAAGGGTGAGTTTTTTTCTGTTTCTCTCCTTTTAATGTAGGTGCGAGACTGATTCCCTGTTTTTCGACCGGAACGGAAATTCCTGCCAAATCACAAAGAGTAGGCAAAAGATCCAGCGTAGGCTGTGTCAATAGTTGATCTACCGGTTTTTTCTGTTGTTTGATGCCGGGACCTGCAAAGATAAACGGAACGTTTGTCATTTCATCATAGAAACTGATATGCTTGGTCACCATACGGTGTGAAGCCATTCCGTCGCCATGATCGGCCATGATAACAACGATGGTGTTTCTTCCGGCAGGAGTGGAGTAAAGAGCTTTTAATACACTGTCTACTTGCTTGGACACCATTTTAGTATAGTGCTGGAAAGCGGCAATGTAATGACGGTAATTCTCTTCATTCCAATGAGAGGCCTGGGTCATGCGGCGATGGCTGCAACAGATGTATTGCACCGGTTTGGGGATATTGTTCCAGTCTTCCACGTCGAAGTTGGCTGGTAGTTCAGGAAGAGTTCCGCTGATGGGGCGGTCGGTATGTACTCCTTCATTTGCTCCTACGAATCCGCAAATGTTGTGAGGGTTCTGAAAATCGGCAATACAGATGAATGGTTCTTTGGGAGGGTTGCTTAAATAAGCAACAGCATCTTCGCAGGTTCCTACGTCCAGGAAGCTGTCGTTATTAACCGGGAACTCCGGATCAGTGAATGGTTTGGCTACCGGTTCTTTGTGTTTGAATCCTCTTAGGGAGCCCATGTCGTGTGTTTTTCCGAAGTGTACGGCTTCGTAACCGTTTTCGGAAAAAAGGCTTCCTAGTGTCGGTACATTTTCGGGAATACGTGGGTTGATAGGTTCGCTGGAGTTCGAACGTACATTCGTTTGATGAGGCATCATGCCGCTCCATAAAGCTGCGCGTGAAGGTTGGCTGAGAGGGCAGCCTACATAAGCATTGGAGAAGATAACTCCTCGTGAAGCGACTTCGTCAATAGGGAGGGTGCAGCCTTGTGTTTGCCCGTAAGCTCCGACGACGCGTTGTGTCAAATGGTCGCACTGGATAATCAGGAAATTGGGCTTTTCTTGAGCTTGGGCTGCTACGCCGCATAGGGCTAATCCCATGAATGGATAAATAGTTTTCATTACTGGTTAGAATTAAGTAATAGTTGATTTTGAAACAAAAGTAGGAAAAAAGGAAACGCAAAAAAGGGTGAAGTAGTAGTTTTGGACGCAAGTGAAAGTATTTTGTACAAAAATGTAATGTGTGATGGATGATTAGGGGGAACTATTGCTGATGAACGTTGGATTGTGAAGGATGAACGGCAAGTGGTTATTGATTAACGGGGTGGCTAAAAAAGAGAACGGTGAACAAACTGCAATTATTAGGACGCAGTTTGTTCACCGTTCATCATTTATCGTTTACCGCTAATTAGCTGTTCATGCTCATCAGGAATTCATCGTTATCTCTGGTCTTTTCCAAACGGTCTTTAACGAAGTCCATTGCTTCGATCGGATTCATGTCTGCAAGATATTTACGTAATATCCACATGCGGTCAAGAGTTGTCTTATCAAGCAACAGGTCGTCGCGACGAGTGCTGGATGCAGTAATGTTGACTGCCGGGAAGATACGTTTGTTGGACAGGTTGCGGTCGAGCTGCAACTCCATGTTGCCGGTACCCTTAAATTCTTCGAAGATAACTTCGTCCATTTTAGAACCGGTATCGATCAATGCGGTAGCGATGATGGTCAACGAGCCGCCGTTTTCAATATTACGGGCAGCACCGAAGAAACGTTTAGGTTTGTGAAGTGCGTTTGCATCCACACCACCGGAAAGAACTTTACCGGATGCAGGAGATACTGTATTGTATGCACGAGCCAGACGGGTGATAGAATCAAGGAAGATCACTACGTCGTGACCACATTCTACCAAACGTTTTGCCTTTTCCAATACGATACCTGCAATTTTTACGTGACGTTCTGCCGGTTCGTCGAAAGTAGAAGCGATAACTTCTGCATTAACGCTGCGTGCCATATCGGTTACTTCTTCCGGACGTTCGTCAATCAGCAGCATAATCATGTAAACTTCCGGGTGATTGGCTGCAATAGCGTTAGCGATATCTTTCATTAAGATAGTCTTACCTGTCTTTGGCTGGGCAACGATCAAGGCACGTTGTCCTTTACCGATAGGAGCGAAAAGGTCAACAACGCGTGCAGACATGGAGTCTGAATAACCGCCTTTGCAAAGTTTGAACTTTTCATCCGGGAAAAGAGGTGTCAGATGTTCGAAAGGAACACGGTCGCGAACGAAAGCTGCGTCACGTCCGTTAATTTTCGACACTTTTACCAACGGGAAATATTTTTCTCCTTCTTTGGGTGGACGGATAACACCTTCCACTACATCACCGGTTTTCAAACCAAAGAGTTTGATTTGAGATTGTGATACATAAATGTCGTCCGGAGAAGAAAGGTAGTTGTAATCGGAAGAACGGAGGAATCCGTATCCATCCTGCATGATTTCCAGAACGCCTACTCCGTTGAGAATATCATCGAATTCGTAAGGCTTTTCGCGTTCAATAACCTTGCGCTCCTGCTGTTGTTGCTGTTGTGCCGGAAGATTCTCGTTCGCATGGTTTTGCTGAGTGGCACGTGGCATCGGTAAGCGTTGTTGGTTCTGATTCTGAACCTGATTTTGATTATTGTTATTACGTTGGAAATTATTATTGTTGTTATTAGCGTTATTGCTATTATTGTTCACATTGTTATTACCGTTGTTATTGTCGCGTGGACGAACAATACGCGGGCGTTGCTGCTGTGCTTGCTGCTGTTGAGATTGTTGTTGCTGTTGAGGATGAGATGGCTGTTCAGGTGCTGTTTGCACAGGTTCTGTTTTAGTTGCCTCGAATTTGCCGAAGAGTTCGGTAGGAAGCTCTATTTTTTCAGAAGGCAGATCTTCGATTGGAATAAAATCATCATCGTCAACGCTGGATAAGATATTGCTTTCCTCGTCGATAACGGGTGCGGCTTTCTTTTGTGGTTTATCTAT
>ENA-ORRZ01000863-ORRZ01000863.1-human-gut-metagenome-genome-assembly--contig:-NODE-863-length-24081-cov-4.953217_pt1 | contig 24081 bp, 24 predicted proteins | sample MGYA00242185_ERZ509152 | MGnify/ENA primary metagenome ERZ509152 (study PRJEB26280, sample SAMEA2338668) | human gut metagenome | biome: human gut; feature: human-associated habitat; material: faeces... | reverse complement strand
TTTAACAAAAAAAATGCCGTGTTTATGCGGTGTTTGGCGTTTCGCAAACGCCTAATATTATATCTGTATATAAGGAGTTAAGGAGGACAGAGCAATGCTGATTCAATTTTCTGCAAAGAATTATCTTTCATTAAAAGAGAAAGTTGTACTGTCTATGTTGGCAAGTAATGATACGGAGCATTCAGATCATTTGATTCCTTCACAGAAGAAAGAGTCCTATTTAAAAACAGCAGTCATTTACGGAGCAAATGCGTCTGGAAAGTCAAATGTGTTAAATGCGTTCTGGTTTATGGTGAATTATGTATTAACATCCCATGAGAAACAGCTTCACAAACTAATAGACAGAAGTCCATTTAAATTTGATAAAACAACCTTGGAAAAACCAAGTGACTTTGAGGTAATCTTTACTGTAGATGATATCCGTTATGCCTACGGTTTTTCGGTAACAGATAAAGAAGTGGTGGAAGAATACCTTTATTATTATCCAAATGGCAGACAGGCGATTATCTTTGAACGCAGGAATACAAATGAATACAGATTTACAGTTGATGTGGAGGAGCAGATGACACTCAGGGACAGGACATCAGCCAATAAACTGTATCTATCGGTTGCTTCCAACTGGAATTATAAAAAAGTTGTTCCGGTGTTTGAGTGGTTTGCTTCCTGTAAAATATTGACTAAGAATTCTGCAGCAGATGCGTACGGTGTGGATGCAGAACAGCTTTGTGATGATGAATATCGTTCTGCAATTGCAGAGATGCTTCGTGTGGCTGATTTTGGAATTCAGTCTCTTCAGGTCAGAGATGTGGAGAATGCAGGACGGTTGATAAAAAATGGAGAGAAATATACAAATATTGATGCGATTCATTTGATACAGGATGACGAGGGTAAGGTTCAGTCCTTTGCACTGAATATGATGGAAGAGTCTGATGGTACCAAAAGCTATTTTAAAGTGGTGGGAATCGTCAAATATGTACTGGATACAGGAGGATTGCTGGTGGCGGATGAAATGGATGCACATTTGCACCCGCTTCTCACAAAACATTTAGTAATGCTGTTTAACAGCCAAGCTGGTAATCCCAATGGAGCGCAGCTTATTTTTACTTCCCATAACACAAATCTGCTTGATTTGGATATCTTTCGAAGGGATCAGATTTGGTTTACGGAAAAAGATGAAACATACGCAGCAACAGATCTGTTCTCTTTGTATGATTTCTCAGTGCGCAAAGATGCAAAAGTAGAAAAAGGGTATTTGATTGGACGTTATGGTGCGATTCCATTGATTAAGGAGGGACTTCTGTAATGGCAAGAGGGCGTGTTGAGAAACGTGGCTCTAAAAAGCGAAAAATAAAACCGGTTGTTTTAATTGTGACAGAAGGATCAAAGACAGAACCGGGATATTTTAATCACTTTCGTACCCGTCAAAAGAATATAGATGTGCGTGTCATTGGGAGCAGAACCAGTGCCGGAGAGACGGATTATAACAGCCTGATACGAAAAGCAAAAGAGTATCAGGATAAAGATGATTTATCTTCTGAAAATGGGGATACTGTCTGGATTGTGGCAGATGGGGATGTAAATTATAACAACCCGAATCCGATTGAAAAGAAGGATGCAGCATTGTCTAATGCAAGAAAACTGGCAAAACAAAAGGGAATGGAAATGGTCATATCCAATCCATGTTTTGAACTATGGTATCTGCTGCATTTTCGGTATACAACCGGATTTTTTAAAGATTATGAGGCAGTCAGGAAACTTTTGACAGAGCATATTCCAAACTATGAGAAAGCAAATGACGTATTCCCGATATTGGAAGAGTATGTAGATGTGGCAGTGAGAAGGGCAAAGCAGTTAGAAGAATATCATTTGAAAAATGGAAATATGCTTCCACTGGGAATAACGGTTAATCCATATACAGAGGTTTATCATTTGATAGAAGCGATTGTTTCATGAGGAATAGAGACGGTTTGGCTTTAATCATATATCGGATTTATTGCTCTTTTGACCCTGGTATCATATTATAATAAAAACACAGACAGTCGGTTTTATGGAAAGCCGGCTGTTTTTCTATGCGCTGAAGTTTTGGAACAGGCGGCGCTTGTGGAAATATTTGGTAAGAAATCCCTGCTTTCAGGGGGCTCTTTGAAGATGATTCCTTTTATTCCGACAAAATATAAAAAATATCAAAAATACTCTTGTAATTTTTACTGCATTGTGCTAGTATACGCTTAACGGGTTAATATATTAAGTGATTAAGTGAAGCGGATAGAAAGCATCACAGAGATCACGAAGGATTTACAGAGAAGAAAGGAGATGGGGAGGACGCCGGAAACGCTGGGAACTGCTGTATTTAGGGATCGGTTTCCATTGAAGAGGAATAGAAAAGTTGATATAATAGATTCAAATTATTATATTAACCAGTTAACTCAAAGAGGGGAGATTACAAATATGTCGATTCCAAAATATCAGCAGATTAAACAAAATTTATTGTATGAAATTAACAATGGCCATTTTCAGCCGGGAGATAAATTTTACAGCGAGGCAGATCTGAAGAAAAAATTTAATGTAAGCGGGATTACGGCGATCAAAGCCCTCCAGTGCCTTACCAATGAGGGTTATCTGGTACGTTACCAGGGAAAGGGAACCTACGTTTCCAAGGCGAGACGGGGAAAGATCGTAAAGTTTTCAGATATTGAGAAGTACAGGGATGCGGCTGAACGGACAGAGGTCCTGGAGGTCAGGTTAATGGCAGATCCGCGGATTGCGGCGGCCTTGAATATTTCTTCGGATGAGAGCTTTTACTACATCAAGCGCCTGCGCCTTGTGGATGATCAGCCGATTATTGTTCAGAACAGCTATGTGATCGCGGAGTTTATCCGTAAGGAGGATGCTGCCAATAAGGAGGCTTTCGGTTCTATTTACGGAAAGATCCGGCAGGATTTCGGCATTGATTTGTATCAGGCGGATTCTAAGGAAATCACAGAGATCATTTACCCTACGCCACGGGAAGAAAGAGAGCTTCTTGGGCTCCGGGAGGGTGAACCAAGTGCGTTCACCAGAAGATTTACTTACCTGTTTGATGGAAGAACCATCGAATATATCGAGGCATATAAGAGATGGGATTATTTCAGCATTGAAATTGAACCAATTTAAAAATGCGTCAGAGGACGCAGAAATTACGGAGGGATGAACATGGAATTGCTTCTGGTTTCTCACAGAGGGATCGCATCTGGCATGAAGGCTGCCGTACAGATGGTTATGGGGGCTGCTGCGGATCAGATTACAGCAATGGAACTTACAGAGGATGAAGGAATTGAAAGCTTCGGAAAAAAGCTGGAGGAATATCTGCTCTCCTGGCTTACAGAGGGGAAAAAGGGACTGATTTTTGCCGATTTAAAGGGCGGAACCCCTTATAACCAGTCTGAGCTTTTACTGGGGAAGCATGGCTTGAAAACACGGGCCAAGGTGATTTCCGGCATGAATTTCCCTATGATTATTGATGCCCTTTTTAAGGATATGGATGTCTGCAGCCTGAATGAGCTGGAAGAGGTGCTGGCTGCGGCAAAGGACGGCATCAGCTGTCTGGATCTGGAGCTTCAGGCAAATGGATCTGATGATGAATAACAGGGGACTTTAAAATCCCCAAACCATAGATGGAGGTAGGAAGAATGACAATTCAGTGGTGGCAGATTCTGCTGCTTACATTATACGCAGGATTTGCATTTTATGATGGAAATAATACAACCTTTGGCACAGTAAAGCCGACCATGGCAGGCTTTTTTGCAGGTCTGGTTCTGGGAGATGTGCAGACCGGCCTTATCGTAGGCGGTACCTTAAACCTTCTGGTGCTGGGAATCGGAAACTTCGGCGGAGCTTCCATTCCTGACTATATGACAGGCGCTCTTTTAGGAAGTGCATTTGCGATCCAGAGCGGACAGGGCGCAGAGTTTGGCGTGACCCTTGCGATTCCCATCGGCCTTCTGATGATCCAGCTGGACATCCTGGCCCGTTTCTCCAACACCTTCTTCCAGCACAAGGCTGAGAAGCTGGTTGAGGAGGGCAATTATGAGGCAGCGGCCAGAATGAACCTGTTCGGTATCATTCCCCAGTCCCTGTCCCGTATGCTTCCCGTGTTCCTTGCCCTTGTTTTCGGTTCTGCTTTCGTAGAGCTGGTGGTGAACAATCTGCCTATGTGGCTGATGAACGGTTTAAAGACAGCCGGCGGCATCCTTCCTTCTCTGGGTATTGCCATTCTGCTGCGCTATCTTCCGGTCAGCAAAAACATTTCCTATCTGATCCTGGGCTTTGTACTGGCAGCCTACTTAAAGGTTCCCGTACTGGGCGTTGCTCTGATAGGTCTGGCAGCAGCCATCTTAAGCTATCAGTCTGAAAAGGACGAAACCGTGCAGGCAGCAGCTGCAAACACAGTAATCGCAGGAGGTGACATGGGCGATGAGTAAGTCAACCGTTACAAAAGAGGGAAATAAGGCATTCTGGAGATGGTATTTTCTCGGAGGATGCGGCTGGAACTATGAAAAAATGCAGGGTCTTGGCTACTACTTCAGTATGCTTCCCATGATCAAAAAGCACGGCGAGGGCGAAGCACAGAAAAACCTGGCAAAGACAGAGCTTCAGTTCTTTAATACCAACAATACAATGGCTCCCATCATCATGGGCGTAGACTGTGCTCTTCAGGATGAGAAGGGACCGGAGGCGGCAGAGACCATCGCAGCCTTAAAGACCGGTATGATGGGACCTCTGGCTGGAATCGGCGATACCTTATTCCATGTGATCCCGTCTACGATCATCGGTTCCATTGCATCCTATATGGCGCTGGAGGGAAGCCCTCTGGCTCTGATCCTGTGGATTTTCTTCGGATTTTTAAGACTCTTCTGCATGAAGAATTTCTTCAATCTGGGATACAAAGAGGGCGCTAAGATCGTAAGCGAGATCGGAAACCGCCTAAAGAAGATCACAAAGGCAGCCAATATCCTGGGAATTACGGTAATCGGCGCGCTGATTCCGTCTGTTGTAAATGCGAAATTTGCCTATGAATTTACAAGAGGAGAGGTAAGCATATCCCTTCAGCAGCTGGCAGACCAGATTATGCCTTCTCTGGCTCCTACACTGGTTGTATTCATGGCATACTGGATGCTGGGAAGAAAGAAGATGAACTCCACCAGAGTGACCCTTCTTCTGGTAGTGATCGGTATCCTGGCCTATAACCTTAAGATTTTTGCTTAAAAAATATAGAAAAGAGGTAGAAGAATGAAAGGTTTTGTACACATCCGTATTGACGACCGTCTGATCCACGGTCAGGTAGCAACCCGTTGGTCCACCGGCTTAAAGGTAAACCGCATCATGGTAATTGACGATGCGGTTGCTGCAAATGATGCTGAAAAGGCCATTCTGCGCATGGCAGCTCCTGCCGGAGTAAATACCTCTATCCTGGCTTTCGAGAAGGCCGTTGCCAATATCAAAAACGGCAACTATGAGGGACAGAGGGTGATGCTGATCGTGAAATCTCCGGTTACTCTGGTAAAGATGATGGAGGCAGGTGTAGAGCTTCTTCCGGTTAATATCGGAAATATGTCCAACCGTCCGGGCACCACTCAGTATAAGAAGTCTGTCAGCATGACAGCAGAGGAAAAGGCTGCAGTGGATACCCTGTTAAAGGCCGGCATCAAGGTAAGCGCACAGATGGTTCCGGACGATCCGGATGTGAGTATCGAGAGCTTTTTCTAGGAAACAGGCTGCAAAGCCGTACCTGTGACCTGCCTGGTGCAATGAGAGAGAAGTCCGGAAAACGGGCTTCTTTCTTTATAAGGGGCGGCTTTAAGGGGCAAAGGGGAATTGCCCGCAAATGGAGGAATTATGCAGAACAGAGATTTTTTAAAGGCAGAGCTGGACCGCTGCGTTCAGATTCTGGAGAGGAATATGGAGCGGTTCGGCACGGATTTTCCATCAGCCTGTGCTACCAAAGGAAAATACAGGATCAAGAAAAATGATGACTGGACCAATGGCTTCTGGACCGGAATGCTGTGGATGGCATGGCTTTATACAAAAAAACAGGCTTTTTATGACCTTGCCATGAAAAACATGGACAGCTTTAAAAAGCGCCTGGAGGATCATTTTATCCTGGATCACCACGATATTGGCTTTCTCTACAGCCTTTCCGCAGTGGCAGCCTACGAAATTACAGGAGAAGAACGGTTTAAGGAGATGGTTTTACAGACTGCCGATGTACTGGCATCCCGGTTTCAGGAAAAGGGCGGTTTTATTCAGGCCTGGGGAAAACTGGGAGAGGAAAAGGAATACCGTCTGATCATTGATTCCCTTCTGAATCTGCCTCTGCTTTACCGGGCGTTTGAGCTTAGCGGGGATGCGCGTTACTACAGGATTGCAGAAACACATTATGACCGGGTGATCCACAATATTGTCCGGGAGGATTATTCCACCTACCATACCTTTTATTTTGACAAGGCAACCGGAAATCCAAAGGCAGGAGCCACCCATCAGGGCTTTTCCGACAGCTCCTGCTGGGCCAGGGGACAGGCCTGGGCCATCCTGGGAATGCCCCTTCACCGTAGGCTTTCCGGAAATGGCTTTACCTCTGAGGAGGAGAGTCTGTATGCGGGAATTGTAAATTATTTTGAAACCCATCTTCCGGCAGACGGGATGCCCTACTGGGATCTGATCTTCACAGACGGCTCCGGAGAGCCCAGGGACAGCTCCGCCCTTGCAGTAGCTGCCTGCGGTATGCTGGAAATGGGAAGGACAGACCGGGCAGAGGAAATGGTGCATACCTTAAAGAAGCTGGCTTCTTCTGAGACGGAACCCCAGTCAGAGGGGATTCTGCTCCATGGCGTCTATGCCTATGCAGAGGGAAAGGGCGTGGATGAGCCGGATCTGTGGGGAGATTATTTTTATATGGAGGCGCTGTACCGTCTGTGGGATCCGAGCTGGAAGACCTTCTGGTAGGGGCGCTGTGAGAGGACAGATATGAGTATATTTGAAGTAAAAGAGGAATTTTTGCTGGACGGAAAGCCGGTAAAGCTCCTGTCAGGAGCCATCCACTATTTCCGTATTATGCCGGAATACTGGGAGAACTGTTTTTACAACCTGAAGGCCATGGGCTTTAATACGGTGGAAACCTATATTCCCTGGAATATCCATGAACCGGAAGAGGGAGTTTTTGATTTTTCGGGAAATAAGGATGTGGTGCGTTTCGTCCGCCTGGCCCAGTCCATGGGGCTGATGGTGATCCTGCGTCCGACTCCCTTTATCTGTGCGGAATGGGAGTTTGGCGGCCTTCCGTCCTGGCTGCTGCGGTATCCGGATATGAAGGTGCGTACCAATACGCCCCTGTTTTTGAGTAAGGTAGATGCCTATTACAAAGAGCTGTTTTCACGGATCGCACCCCTCCAGATCACTCAGGGAGGCCTGGTGATCATGATGCAGGTGGAAAATGAATACGGCTCCTTTGGAAATGATAAAAACTACTTAAGGGCCATTAAGGGAATAATGGAAAAATACGGCGTCCGGGTGCCTTTGTTTACATCAGACGGCGCATGGCCCGCAGCGCTGGAGGCAGGAAATCTGGTCGAGGACGGGGTTCTGGCGACCGGAAATTTTGGCTCCCGCTCCGATGAAAATCTGGACGCCATGGAAGCATTTTTCAGGGAAAAGGGCGTGAAAATGCCTCTTATGTGCATGGAGTTCTGGGACGGCTGGTTTAACCGCTGGAAGGAGCCGGTGATCACACGTGACGCAGAAGATCTGGCTATGGAGGTAAAGCAGCTCTTAAAGAGGGCCAGCATTAACCTGTATATGTTCCAGGGTGGCACCAATTTTGGTTTTTACAACGGCTGCTCTGCCAGAGGGAATAACGACCTGCCTCAGATCACATCCTACAATTATGATGCGGTCATGACGGAATGGGGACAGCCCTCCGACAAATTTTATAAGCTGCGCCAGGTGATCCGGGAGCTTTACCCCCAGATCCCCACCATGGAGCCAAGGGATAATGAGCGTTTTGCCTATCCCCAGGCAAAGCTTACGGGAAAGGTTTCCCTGTTCTCCTGTATAGACCAGCTGGCTGGCTGCCGGAAAAGCGACGTTCCTCTGACTATGGAGGAGGCCGGTCCCGGACTTGGCTATATGCTCTACCGCACCCATGTAAAGGGCTTTGGAGAGCGTATGAAGGTAAAGGCCATCCAGACCTCCGACCGGGCTCATTTCTACCTGAACGGTACTCTGGAAGGGGTTCAGTACCAGCATGAGATCGGCACGGAAATAGAAATGTATTTTGAAAAGGGCGACAATACGCTGGAGCTTCTGGTAGAAAACATGGGAAGAGTCAACTATGGCTACAAGCTTCAGGCGCCCACCCAGAAAAAGGGAATCCGCACCGGCGTTATGACAGATATCCACTTTGAGTCCGGCTGGGAGCAGTATGCGCTGCCTCTGGACAATGTGGGCAAAATTGATTTTAGCGGCGGGTGGAAGCAGGATGATCCGGCCTTTTACCGCTATGAATTTGAGGCAGAGGAACCAAGGGATACCTTTTTGGACTGCCGGGGCTTAGGGAAGGGCGCAGCCTTCATCAATGGCTTCAACCTGGGCCGCTACTGGTATGAGGGGCCGGTGCTGTACCTGTACATTCCGGCGCCGCTTATCAAACGGGGGAAAAATGAGATTATTATATTTGAAACTGAGGGAAATGTGAATGAGACACTGGCATTCAGCGACCGGCCGGTGTATGGGTGAGAAGAGGGGGGATACAGGAAAAGAGGCTCCTGCAGATACAAAATATCTGCAGGGGCCTTTTTGGATGATGACAGATGGTGTGCCGGAAACTTTTGCCGTTAAAGATCCAGGGGGTTAAAATAATCCTTGAATTCCCCGTTCATACGCGCTCCAAGGCGGTTTAGTCCGCCGTAGAGGTGGTGTTCCAACAGTTTCTGCACATCCAGGATGTTATGCGTATCGATCAGGTCCATAATAGCATGATGGTCACTGAGGCTGTTTTCAACATTTTTCTGGTTGATGATATCAAGGGCACAGAAGCGCGCGTAGCTGGGGTCTTCCCAGATGAGCTTGTTCCATATGTAATCCTTTTTGGTGGCGTCGAACCAGATTTTGTGCATCTGAAAATCCAGTTTCATAAAAAGGGCGCTGTCAAAGGGGGCTGCACCCTTTTGAGTCATGGGGAGCGCGCATTCCGACATGGCGGTAAGGGCGTACCGAACCCGCTCCCGGTCCATGGGACTGCAGGTGGATATGAATTCTTCCAGAACCTTTGATTCAACTGTAACCCTAAGAAAGATCATCTGTTCAATGCAGCTGGAATCCAGGCGGGTAACGACGGTACCCTTTTTGGGAATGATCTCCACCAGTCCCTTTTCAGACAGTCTCTGGAGACAATTGCGGACAGGTGTCCGAGAGGTATGAAACTGTTCGCATAGCTGGTTTTCGCTGATTACAGCTCCGGGCTTTCTTTTTAATGATATAATTTCATCTTCCAGAATCTGGTAAATTTCCTGAGTGCTGATTCCCATAGAGGCTCCTTTTTTCAGACGCGGCTGATGGTAAAATTTCTTTAATTATAACTATAAATGGTATCTCCTTGTTTGTCAATGAAAAAACCATGATACATTCAAGTGAAAGAAACGATAAATACAATCTTGTATCCAAGGCGAGCTTTTTGACAAGGCGAGAAAAAAGGATAAAACTGGATGTATTGTATTAAAAATAGACAAAAATTTATGCATAACATACGAAAAAATAAAAAAAATGAAAAAATACTTGAAATATTAATGGAGGCGTGCTAGTATAAAGGCATAACAAGGATACAAGATAAGAATACTGACAAATAGATCTTGTATCCAAGAATGAGAGCGGAGGATAAAAGCATGAAAAAACGGTTTTTGGCACTGACACTGGCAGCCGCTATGACGGCATCCCTGACAGCCTGCGGAGGAGGCAAGACTGCTCAGACAAACGCTCCTGCAGCTGAAAAGACAGAGGCAGCAGCGACAGAGAAGAAAGAGGAAGGAAAGACAGAGGCGGCAGCTTCTGAAGATCCCTTTGCAGATCTGGGAGAATTTACGATGACAATTTCTCACTCCCAGCCGGCAGGCAACCCACGTACCATTTCTCTGGATCATTTTGCAGAGAAGGTAGAGGAGCAGACTCATGGCCATGTTCAGGTGGATGTATACGGCGACAGCCAGCTTGGTACAGAGAAGGAAACTCTGGAGCAGGTTGTAGGAGGAACAATTCAGGGTATGAGAGGCGGTCCTTTCGATTTTACTCCAAGACTGCTGATTTTCTCTCTTCCATTCCTGGCAGGCGACAGAGCAGAGGTAAGCGCACTGCTTCATTCTGATTTTGCTCAGAAGATTAAAGATGAGTGTGCAGAAGAGAGCAAAAAGTCCGGTGGCGGTTTCTACATCATCGATCTTTGCGATGCAGGCGGCTTCCGTCAGTTCTCCAGCGGTTCTAAGGCAATCAAGACTCCTGCAGATTTAAAGGGACAGAAGGTGAGAACCAATGGACTTAAGACCATTGATTTAACATTCCAGGCATTAGGTGCAACAACAGTTACAATTCCTTATGGCGATTTATATATGAACTTAAAGAACGGTACTGCAGATGGACAGGATAACCCTTGGGTAAATACGGAAGGCATGAAGTTCTATGAGGTTCAGAAGTACTTTACCGAGAGCAACTACTTATTTATGGCAGATCCATTCTATGTAAATGCAGCATGGTGGGATTCTCTTCCGGCAGAATTTCAGGAGATCATCCAGACCTGCGCAGTTGAGGCTGGCGAAGAGAACGATGAACTGTGCGACGCTAATGCAGTAACTGCATTAGAGACCATCAAAAATGCAGGATGCGAGGTTTATACCCCAACTGAGGAGGAGATGGAACAGTTTAAGGAAGCAGCGCAGCCTGTATACGATCAGATTATTTCGGAGGGGCTGCTGACAGAAGAGGAGTTACAGGAAATGCAGGATATTGTTGCAGCTGCGAAGTAATATCGACGGAGATTTTCTGTAAGAGAAAGGGTCGCTGTGACAGGTGGCCCTTTTTTAAAAGAAAGGGGAAGAAACTATGGCTGAGAAAAAAGGGCAGGAAAGCGGTCTGGCGAAAGCTGGAAGAATTTTCACAAATCTTTACTGCGCCATTGGTGCAGTCGCTGTGGGAGTTCTGGCGTTTATGACAATTTTTACGGTAATCATGCGCTATTTCTTTTCGCTGAATTGGAAGCAGGTAGCGGAGTTTAATGTTACTCTGTTTGCCTTTACCACCTTCTGGGGACTGGGGTACTGTATTCTGAAAAACGAACACGTTATGATTGATGCCCTCTATGACATTCTGCCAGTTAAGGTAAAACGTATTTTAAGTATTGTGGATTATATTATTGTTCTGGTTGTTTTAGGCGTATTCGTAAAGTATGGTATTGCCTACGTAAAAATGGCCGGTGTACAGCTGAGTCTGGGTATGGAGATTCCCATGTATTATATGTACGGCATTATGCCTGTAACGGGAGTGCTTTGTGCAATCTGCGTTGTGATTAAAATAATTGAAACAGTAAAAGCGCCGGATTCTGCGTTTGCCCGTCAGAATGCAAAGCTGAGAGAGGGGGAGAAATAAGTTATGGCAATGGTAGTTATGTTGTTATTCTTGGTATTTTTTGCGCTGATCGGCGTTCCGCTGACATTTGCCATTGGCGCCTCCTGCGTGGCTTATCTGATGCTTTATGCTCCGAACCTGTTAAACATGTTTCCTCAGAGAATCTGGAATGGTGCATACAGTGAGCTTCTGATTGCGCTTCCGTTGTTTATGATGGCCGGTGAGCTGATGAATACCGGCGGTATTACCAGAAGAATTATCAATTTCTGTCTTCAGATCCTTCGCCCGATTCGCGGCGGTCTGGGCGAGGTAAATATTGTTGCTTCAATGATTTTCGGCGGAATTTCCGGTTCCTCTGTTGCAGATACCTCTGCTCTTGGCTCCATCCTGATTCCGGCAATGGAAGAGGAGGGTTATCCCAAGTCTGCGTCTGCAGGTATTACGGTAGCTTCTTCCACAATGGGTATGATTATTCCGCCCTCTACGCCAATGATTATGTACTGTATGATTTCAGGCGGATCTGTAGGAGCGCTGTTTCTTGCGGGAGCCGTTCCAGGGATTCTGATTGGCGTTACGCAGCTGCTGCTTGTATTCCTGATCAGCCGTAAGAAAGGCTGGCATCCCAAACGTAAGCCTTTTGATGCAAAGGAATTTAAAAAAGACATTCTGAGCGGTATTCCTGCACTTCTGATGCCTTTATTTATCATTGCCAGCGTATCCTTCGGTATCTGCTCTGCAACTGAAAGTGCAGGTATCGCTGTAGCATACAGTCTGGTTGTAGGTTTCTTTATCTACCGTGAATTAACATGGAAGGATGTATGGACTGCAATGAAGAATACCTTTGTTTCTTCTGCATCCATTATGGCAGTTGTAAGCTTTACAACTATTTTTACATGGATTCTTACCATGCAGAAGGTTCCTCAGACAGTTGCATCCTTCTTTATGGGACTGAATATGCCGGCATGGGGAATTGGCCTTGTATTCCTGGCTATGATCCTTATGATCGGAACGTTTATTGACGTATGTCCGGCTATCATGATGCTGACTCCGATTATGCTTCCGGTTATGCAGAGCTATGAATTCAGTGTTCTTCAGTTTGGAGCTATTATGATTACCGGTCTTGCAATCGGTCTTGTTACACCTCCTGTAGGAATGTGCCTGAATGCATGCCACAAGATTAATAAGATGCCGATTATAGATATTTTCAAGGGCGCGCTTCCGTATGTGATCTGCAACATGATTGTACTTTTAGCCATCACCCTGATTCCGCAGCTTACCAACTGGCTGCCTAGCCTGATGGGCTACAGTGTCTGATAAAGGAGTAAATGATGAATTTAAAAGAAAAATTGAAACAGGGGCCGGTTTTTGGAATGGCCTGTTACAGCGGCGTTACGGCTGTGATTGAGATGATCGGTATGTCTGGTCTGGATTTTATCTATCTGGATACAGAGCATACGGTATGCAGCGTAAACGAAACCTTTGAAAAGCAGATTATGGCGGCAAAGCTTCATGATATTGCTGTTCTTGCCAGAGTTCCGTCTGATGATCCTGTGGCAATCAGAAAGGTACTGGAATGGGGGGCTGACGGAGTTATTATTCCTCATTGTACCAATGCGGAAATGGTAAAAGCCTGTGTTCAGGCTGCTAAATTTGCACCTATGGGACGCAGAGGGGCAGAAAGCTGTGTAAGAGCAGCCGGATATGGCTATGGTGACTTTGACTGGAATGAATATATGAGAAAGCAGAACGAGGACACCATGGTAATAGCTATGGATGAGGATTTTGAGTTTACTCAGAACATTGACGAAATCCTGGCAGTTCCCGGAATTGATGCAGTAAACTTCGGGCCGGTGGATTATGCAAACTCTCTTTGCCAGAAGATTGGCTATGCCATGGGTGAAGATGTGAAAAAGGCCTTTGACGTACTGGTGGAAAAGGCGTCGCCTAAGGGAATCGGACGGTTAGGCCCTGCGGCTTCCTGTACAGAGGAAGGCGTAAAGCAGGCAGTTGCCAATGGCTACAACATGGTTATTCTGGGAAATGACATGATGCACTTTAACGGGGCCTTAAAGAATCTGATGAATCAGGTAGTTGGGCCGGTGAAAGAGGGATAACTGATATTTAAGTTATTAGATTTATGAAAAGGAGCTATACGCATGATAAAGCGGAAGCTCCTTTTTATGTGGAAAAAGCATTTCTTAAGATCTGTAGCCCCAAAGATTAAGCTTGTATTTATGATTCCAGATGTTTGGATGTATTTAAAAGCTGTCTGGGGGAATACCCAAAGTGTTTTTTAAATGATTTTGAAAATTGGGCAACATCTGGATAACCTACCTGTTCTCCTATTTCATAGATATGCAGTTTTCCCAGACGAACAAGATTATACGCGATCCTCATCCGGTGCTGAAACAGATAATCACTGAACGGATAACCGGTATCTTCTTTGAATACAGAACTCAGATAAGAGGTGCTGATGTGCAGTTCTTTTGCAACGGATTTCAGGGAAAGGTTTTCACTGTAACGGGTTCTTATAATAGATAGGGTCTTTTTCGTATATGGACTTTGGCACGCATCTTTTTTTACTTCTTCAAATGTAGTTTCCAGTATTTTTGAAAAAACTATAAAAAGATCATACAGATTATTGGGTGTTCTAAGCTGCTCGATAAATATATGCATATCCAGTGATGGAGGTAATGGGCTTCCGTACACCAGGGTTAATTGTTTATAAATATTTTCCAAAAACAAAAAACATTCAAACTGGAAATCCACATGATTATCTGTCCATTGCTGTTCTCTGCAAAAACTTAAGAATTGTCCTATAGCAAGCTGTACTGTTTGAGGATTTAGATCGCGAATCACTTCAGCTGAAAGCTTTTTTTGTTCTGGAAGATAGTATGTATGCGGTGTTTTTGCTGCAAAATTGACAAGAAGTTTACAAAGCGCTCTCTGTAAAACAACGTAAAGAGAAGTTTTTTGGGGTACAGGTATGCAGAGAATCTGTTTGGAGGGACACGTTAATAATTGTGCCATTTGGAAAGGGTCAGGTCCTTTTATAAAAAGGCAGCAGCACTTGACAACAGGAGAAACCTGAGCTTCACATGAAAAGAGGATAGGGGGAAGTTCAGGGATCTCCTCAGGGTGTTTTATGTGTTCAGATGCAGATACCCACAGGAGAATATCTGCATCCTGTGGAACTTCTGTTTGACTAATGAGATGAAAAAAGTTCTGATCTGCATGGTTTATATTTGTTAAAGCATGAAAAAGAGCCGTTTCAATCATGGATTTATCATATTTTGGGCGCGACGAAATATGATGGGAATTTATTTTCCTGATACAGCGTTCTACACAGTCATACAGAACTTCCGCCTCAATAGGTTTTAAAAGATAGTCAAAAGCGCCAAGCTTTACGGCCTGCTGAGCATATTGAAATTCAGAATAGCTGCTGATAAAGATGATTTCGCAGGTGAGTCCATAATTACGAATTTGCTGGAACATATCCAATCCGCTTATATCTGGCAGGCAGATGTCTGCAAGTATCAGATGAGGATGCTGTTCTACGGCAGCGCGAATACCTTCTGCTGCATCTTTGCATACGGCACATATTTCAATTTCAAGAGATTTCCAATCAATGTAGGTCACAAGACCTTCTCGAATAAGCTTTTCATCGTCAATAATAATTACTTTTATCATAGAGAGTTCCCTTCTTTTGGAAATTCAATAGACACGGATGTTCCAATATCCGGTTGGCTTTGGATAGAAAATGAATAATTGTCACCAAAGTACAGGCGCAGCTGACGGTTTAAGTTAATCAAAGCAAAATATTTTCCGCTGCTCTGGTCTTCTTTGATACACAGGTTGATATCTCTTAAATCTATGGGAGAGATCCCGGCGCCGTTATCGCGAACGCAGTAGCGGATGCGGCCTGAGGGACTGGTATCGAAACATATATGAACTGTTCCGCCGCCTTTTGGACGTAAGCCATGGACAACAGCATTCTCCAATATGGGCTGGAAGAAATATTTAATTACACGTTCTTTACAGAGACAGGGCTCGATTTGTATTTCGCTGCATATTGTCCCATCCATTCGTACATTTAAAAGAGAAATATAACTTTCTAATACGTTTGCTTCCTGTTCAATCGTAATAAAATCGCTGCCGTTATTTAAAGTAAGGCGGAAAAAACGGCTGAGATTGAAAATAATCTGTGAGATTTGAGGAACCTTATTTTTGTCAGCGATCCAGTGGATCGCGTCCAGGGTATTATAGATAAAATGTTCTTTTAATTGAGTCTGTATAAATTTAAGCTCATACCCCTCCTTTAAAAGTTTTGTTTCATAATTTGTATGGATCAAACTGTCTATATTTTCAAGAAGTACATTCAATCTGTGTCCAATGTAGCCTAATTCATCCCGGCGTTTACTGCTAATGCGGATATCCAGATTTCCATGTTCCGCTTCTCTCATTTTGGTACTGATTTGTTTCATGGGGCGAATCAGATAGAAAGATACAAAGAGGGCGGTAAGAAGGAAAATAATAATTAATGTGACTGCAATATATAACCAATAATCAGTCATCAGAGGCTCTGAAACGTTGTAATGTTCCAATGGAACAGCGGCAGCATAATACCAGTCAGTATACCGTGAGCGAAACCAGGCCATTATACAGGGAGTTTTACCGGACTGAAAGGAGAACCATCCAGAACTGGAGGAGGGTATGGAAAATGGAAGACTGTCAGCCGGTATCATATCAGGACCGGATAAAGATATCCATTTCTCTGTATTAGGCAGTACGAAAAAACAAATCTCGTTACTTGGGTCAAATGTGCGTATATGGGAATACAGCGTATCTGCCGATACAACGGCACGGGAGTAGGTATACATATTGGGATTAAAATCACAAAAAGGACGACTGTAGGTAGCGAACAAAGTTTCCTCCGGATTAGAGGATAAAACATGCCAGCTTTTGTTATTATCATTGTCAGAAACGATGTTAAATTGGCAGATGCTGTTGATCTGCTCTTCCGTGGGCTGAATTATAACATGGCGTGTAGAGCCGGGATAGTTTCCAAATAATGTGTTTCCATAGGAACTGTAAACTTCCAGAGAATAAAGATAGGGGTTGCTTAAATACAGTTTATATAATTCCATGCTCAGTCCCTGACGCATTCTGTAATTTTTATAGCCGTTGATATCAGTAATATTATCATCTGTCAGGAGAAAACAATCATTTGAAAAAGCGGTATTTCCCTGAAGCTGGGTTTGGATAAAATTTACGCTGCGGAATACTTCGTCCATTGTATTGGAAATACTGGTAAGAGAGGAGAGAAGCTGTGAGGCTCCTTCCTTTTCTGTCAGCTGTTTGGAGGTTCTGTACAAAGAGGAGTAGAGCAGGATTATAGGGACAGCAAATATAAGAAAATATATAAACAATACCTTAAACAGAAGGCTGCGATTATAATGTTTTTTTCTGTATCCTGTGTTCAAAGTCGAAAATCCTCCCTGTACTATGGTCTGTTTTTAGTTTTATTTTAAGGCAAATACTCAGAAAAACAAGAGTTGACACCGGAAATTATACATTAAAAGACAAATTATTGTATGAAAACACAAAATAATCAAGAAAATAATCATATGGATATGCAAATCAGATGACTAAATGCCATTCATAAACAGGCCAAAAATAGGTATAATTTTTTTAAAGGAGGGGAACACAAGATGGCAATTTTTGTAAGTAATTTAGTCATTGGTTTGGAAGAAGGACTTGATAAACCGGAATGGCTCTTGAAAATGGCAGAGCCATTTGGATCAGAAGTTGGAATTGAGTTTTTTATACATACCAGATCGGAATTGTATCTTGAACGGTTAAAACAGGTGAAGTGTTGGATTGGAGATTTGCCGCTTGCACTGCATGGTCCATTTTTGTCGGTAGAGGCATCAAGCTGTCCGGGAACAAAAGAGTATACGAATTTTGTGAATGCATATAAAAAAGCGTTTGAAATTGCATCTGATTTGAAGTGCGAGTACATGGTATTTCACGATCATGAATGCTATGTTGAAGTTTCGCAGAAAGCAATGCTTCAGAGACAGTGTATTTCGAATATGAAAATGCTGATGGAAAAGGCGGAAAATGCAGGGATAAAACTTCTTTTGGAAAATCTTGCGCTTCCTTCCAAGGGAGAACCTATTTTTAATGAAGAGGAGTATATAGGTTTAGCTGATTTTTTCCCGAATGCAGAGTTTTTGATTGATGTTGGACATTTGAATGTGTCCGGATGGAATATGGAGAGAGTGATTTCTTCTTTGGCAAAGCGCATTAAAGGTTATCACCTGCACAATAATGATGGTGAACATGATTCTCATAACAGACTTGGAGATGGAACAGCAGATTATAATCATTTTTTTGAATTGTATAGAGAATATACCCCTGATGCAGATATAACCTTAGAATATGGAGATAATCATGGAATAACTATATCCGATGTACATGAAGATATAAAAAGTGTAATGAAATATATAAAAGATAAAAAGGAGAGGTAAACGTATGAAAAGAAAAAAATTAGTCAGCCTGTGCCTGGCCGCATCTATGACAGCGGGTATGTTGGCAGGATGTGGAGCGGGGGAAACAAAAGAAACGGCAGGGACGAAAGGCGAAAGCACTGCTGCAGCAACGGAATCAGGCGAAAAAACGGAACTTACATTTTTTTATCCGATTGGTGTAGGAGGAGCATTGGCTACACTGATTGAAAATCTGTCAACAGAATTTACAAAGGAAAATCCGGATATAGTTATAAACCCGGTATTTGCAGGAAATTCAACAGAAACGATGACGAAAACCGTATCTGCACTTCAGGGAGGAACGCCGCCTGATTTTGCTATCCTGCCTAATCCGGAGTTGTATTCCATGCTGGATATGGATGCTGTTATTCCACTGGATGACTTAATAGCTAAGGATGGAGGACAGGAATATATTGATGATTTTATTCCGGCCTTTATGGAAAACTCTTATTATGAGGGAAAAGTGTACTCTATTCCGTTCCAGCGAAGCACGATCATTATGTACTATAACAAGGAGCATTTTAAAGAGGCAGGACTGGATCCGGAGCAGCCCCCGGCAACATGGGATGAATTGCGTGAATATGCGAAAAAGCTTACAGTGACCGATGCATCAGGAAATGTTTCACGTTGGGGCGTGATGATTCCTACGGATGACCCCTTCATGTTTTATGGTATTTGCCGTCAAAACAGTGATGATCCGGAATATCAGATCATGTCAGAGGATGGAACGCAGGTATTTTTTGACTCAGAAGAAAATGCACAGGCATTGCAGTATTTAATTGATCTTTCTAAAAAGGATAAGGTAATGCCAGAGGGATCTATTAAATGGGCAGATGGCCCGTCGAATTTTATGGCAGGAGCTGCATCAATTACGTTTACATCCAGCGGAAGTCTTACTAATATTTTAGATAATACAGATTTTGAGGTCGGCACAGCATTTCTTCCGGCAGGTAAGCAGTATGGCTCTGCTACGGGAGGCGCAAATTTTTATATTTTTAAAGACATTGCCCCTGAAAAGCAAGAGGCTGCATGGAAATTCATTCGCTGGATTACAGAACCGGAACGTGCAGCACAGTGGAGCATTGATACGGGATATGTAGCTACCAGAAAGAGCTGCTTTGATACAGATCTTTTAAAAGAGTATCTGGAAAAGGTTCCTCAGGCTGAAACAGCAAGGGAACAGTTGGATTATGCATGCAGTGAACTTCGCGTTCACAATAACCAGCGTGTTTTACAGGCACTGAAACAGGGGATTGACGCAGCAATAACAAATGCATCTACGCCAGAGGAAGCTTTGAAGCAGGCACAACAGGAAGCTGATTCGCTTTTGCAGGCTTACAAGTAAGTATAGAAAACTCCCGGAGGCAGATATGTTGTCTTCCGGGAGTTTTGCTAAGAGAAGGGAAAGATAATGATGAAAAGAAAGATATCCATGAAGACGAAATGGACGATTCAGGGTTGGCTTTTGATGCTTCCGTCGCTGATATTTTTAATAGGTTTTACGCTGTATCCGGTTATTCGTACTCTGATTCAGAGTTTTATAAAGACAAAAGTCAACGCAAAAGCGCCAGTTGAATTTGCGGGGCTGAAAAACTACATAGCTGTTTTTAATGATCCGGTATTTGCAACAGTAATGAAAAATACATTAAAGTTTTCTGTGATTGTAATTCCGTTAAGCCTTTTGATTGGTTTTGGATTAGCTGTTCTGGTAAGTAAGAATATAAAAGGGATCGGAATAGCGCGTACGTTGATTTTTTACCCTAATGTAGCTCCTGTTGTTGGATTTGCAACAATATGGACATTTCTGTTTACACCCAATATTGGAGTGATCAGTCAGGTCATGAAGGCCCTTTCGATGACCCCGATTGATTTTTTGAATGATCCTAAAACTGCACTATATGCAATTATGGCAGTTTATTTGTGGCGGGAAGCCAGTTATATGATGATTTTTTATATTTCGGGCCTTCAGAATATTTCAAGGGAATATTATGAAGCCGCATGGCTGGATGGCGCCTCAAAATGGGATGTTTTGAGGAAAATTACAATCCCATTGGTACAGCCTACAACGCTTTTTGTTTTGACAATTACAATGGCGGATGCATTCAAAATGGTAGATCTGATTATGGTTATGACTACAAAGGGAGGGCCTAATAATAGCACCAATCTGCTTATGAATCATATTTATCAAACAGCATTTTCTTATTGGGATACAGGACAGGCGTCTGTTTTAACGATTTGCATGCTTGGATTTATGATGGCGGTTGCTTTGGTACAGTTTACAACTATGGATAAGCGCGCGTATTACGAAAATTAGAAGGGAGGCTTTGAATATGAAAACAAAAATGAATCCTGTTAAATATATGTTATTGGCAGTTCTGTGCTTTTTGTGGGCCTTTCCTTTAATTTGGGCGATTATAACTGCTTTTCGTCCCGCCAGTATGGCGACGAAATTTTCATTTGAGTGGCACTTTACATTGGAAAATATTCGTCAGGTATTTAATGCTGCACCATTTTTACAATATGGAGTAAATACACTTATTGTTGTAGTGGGTATTTTGGCTGTGCAGCTGTTTACAGTTACTCTGGGAGCTTACGCATTAGCACGTATTAATTTTGCAGGGAAAAAGCTGGTAATGGCCCTGATTATGATGCAGATTATTATTCCGGCGGATATTTTGATTTTGCCGAATTACCAGACCTTAAAAGCTGCAGGTCTTATTGATTCAAGATTAGGCATTATGGTTCCGTATTTTGCCTCTTCCATGGGACTTTTACTTTTACGGCAGGCATTTAAAAATGTTCCCAACGCCATTGTGGATGCTGCGCGTATAGATGGGGCTACTATTCTCCAGACATTAAAATATATTTTTATACCCTGCAGTAAGGCGGCATACGTTTCGTTTGCAATTTGCTCAATCAGTACGCACTGGAATAATTTCCTTTGGCCTATGATTGTGATTAATTCTCCGGAAAAGAGGCCGTTGACAATGGGGCTGGTTCTTTTTGCTAAAGCAAATGAATCAGGTCCTATGTGGGCATTGGTAACATCTGCGACTTTGCTGGTTATGTTTCCGTTACTGATTATGTTTTGTGTGTTTCAGAAACAGTTTGTATCCAGTTTTGTAACATCAGGAATAAAATAAATAATGTATTTATGAGATAAAGCAGGGGATGATAATGGAAATTCAAAGGATGCTTATGGAAGTTTTTCAGGCAGAAGAAATAGCATTCCTTAGAGCTGCGCTTTTGCGGGTATTGGCGGCATCTGTATGCGGCGGCCTGATTGGTCTGGAAAGGGAACTGAAAGGCCGTCCGGCAGGGCTGAAAACATTTTCTCTTGTGTGCATTGGGGCAGCACTTGCAATGGTGACAAATGAATATATAGCAAGAATATCAGGAGGAAATGAGGATCTGGCAAGAATGGCGGCCCAGGTAATCAGCGGAATTGGTTTTTTAGGAGCAGGTACGATTATCGTTACAGGTACAAATCAAATTCGTGGCTTAACTACAGCAGCGGCATTGTGGGTAACAGCCGCCTTGGGAATCTGTATTGGTGCGGGATTTTATACAGGAGCGTTTGGCAGTATCGGTATTATTTTGCTTTCTTCGATGGTATGCAGAATGATTGATCGGTTAGTAGCGGGTAAATCCAGAATTTTGAAGTTATATGTAGAAGGAGTCAATGAGGAGTTTATGCTCGTATTAATTGATTATCTGGAATCTTCAGGAATAAGGATTCGCAATGTGACACGCAGATCGGAGAATAAATGGTATAAAAAGGATACCTGTGTAATGGCGGAGCTGGACTTGGGATGCAGAAGATGCCACCGGGAAGTAATTAATTCCATACGACAGCTGAAGGGATTGCGATATGTGGAGGAAATTTGAATGAAGTAGAATCAATTTTTTCTTTTTCCTAAAATCCCCTTGCAAAAACCACATTTTCCCTGTACAATCTGATATTGAGAGAAACATAAAAAGAGGGGCCAGATTCTGACCCCTCTTTTGACGAGGAACGATAAAAATAAGATTCCAAAGAAAGGTAAGAGACATGATTAGTGCAAATAATATCTCCCTTCGCGTAGGCAAGAAGGCATTGTTTGAGGAAGTGAATATCAAATTCACCGAGGGTAACTGCTATGGACTGATCGGTGCAAACGGTGCGGGAAAGTCTACATTTTTAAAGATTCTGTCCGGCCAGTTAGAGCCGACCAGCGGTGAGATTGCCATTACACCGGGACAGAGACTTTCCTTCTTACAGCAGGATCATTTCAAATATGACGAGTATACAGCGCTTGATACGGTTATCATGGGAAATGCCAGACTGTACCAGATTATGAAGGAAAAAGAAGCCATCTACATGAAGGAGGACTTCACAGACGAGGACGGCATCAAAGCGGCAGAGCTGGAAGGCGAGTTTGCCACCATGAACGGCTGGGAAGCAGAGTCTGATGCAGAGAGCCTGTTAAATGGCCTTGGCATCGGCCCTGAGTTCCACTATTCCCAGATGGGAAATCTTCTGGGCGCACAGAAGGTAAAGGTGCTTCTTGCACAGGCATTATTCGGAAATCCTGACATCCTGCTTCTGGACGAGCCTACCAACCACCTGGATCTGGACGCCATTGCATGGCTGGAAGAGTTTCTGATTAACTTTGAAAATACCGTTATCGTGGTATCCCATGACCGTTATTTCTTAAATAAGGTCTGCACACAGATTGCAGATATCGACTATGGCAAGATTCAGCTGTATGCCGGAAACTACGATTTCTGGGTAGAGTCCAGCCAGCTGATTATTAAGCAGATGAAGGAAGCCAACCGGAAGAAGGAAGAGAAAATTAAGGAGCTGCAGGAGTTCATCCAGCGTTTCTCTGCAAATGCTTCCAAGTCCAAGCAGGCAACCTCCCGTAAGCGCGCCCTGGAAAAGATCGAGCTGGACGATATTAAGCCATCCAGCAGAAAGTATCCTTACATTGACTTCCGTCCCTCCCGTGAGATCGGAAATGAGGTTCTGACCGTAGAGCATTTAAGCAAGACCATTGACGGCGAGAAGATTCTTGACGACATTTCCTTTATTCTGGGAAGAGAGGACAAGGTTGCTCTGGTAGGGCCAAACGAGCGTGCAAAGACCGTTCTCTTTAAGATTCTTGCAGGTGAGATGGAACCCGACGAGGGAAGCTATAAGTGGGGTCTGACAACTACCCAGTCTTATTTTCCCAAGGACAACTCCGCTGAGTTTGCAAATGACGATACTATCGTAGAGTGGCTGACCCAGTATTCTCCTGAAAAGGATGTAACCTATGTGCGCGGCTTCCTGGGCCGTATGCTTTTTGCGGGCGAGGATGGTGTAAAGAAGGTAAAGGTTCTTTCCGGTGGTGAGAAGGTTCGCTGTATGCTGTCCAAGCTGATGATTTCCGGTGCAAATGTACTGATGCTTGACGAGCCTACAGACCACCTGGATATGGAGTCTATTGATGCGTTAAACCGTGGTATGATCAAGTTCCCGGGTGTGATGATCTTCTCCTCCCGTGACCATCAGATCGTACAGACAACAGCCAACCGCATCATGGAAATCATCAATGGAAAGCTCATTGACAAGATCACCACATATGATGAGTATCTGGAAAGCGATGAGATGGCTAGAAAGAGATTTACATTTACCGTTGCTGAAAGCGACGAGCAGGATGATTGATTATAAGGTGCGTTTTGGCACAAGACGGAGGCAGGATCTGGATAAAGGGTCCTGCCTTTTCGGATGGAAGAAGAGGCGGTTTGTGGTGTGCACTGCGGTTTGGCCCTGAGGGCTCCGGTTTCCGGCCATAAGAAACTCTAAGAGGCTGAAATTTTTCTAAAAACAAAAGCCATATCAAAAACTCGCTGCGCTCAGACA
>ENA-ORRZ01000858-ORRZ01000858.1-human-gut-metagenome-genome-assembly--contig:-NODE-858-length-24233-cov-56.432790_pt1 | contig 24233 bp, 25 predicted proteins | sample MGYA00242185_ERZ509152 | MGnify/ENA primary metagenome ERZ509152 (study PRJEB26280, sample SAMEA2338668) | human gut metagenome | biome: human gut; feature: human-associated habitat; material: faeces... | reverse complement strand
GATCTCCCCGGGTGGCAGATGGCATCCGCAATGAGCCACGCTATTCATAAGATTGGCAGCAAAAGGCGCTGCCAATCTTATTTCATATCGCGGCGTTCGCCGCATCACGTCAAAAGTAAAAACCGTGATTTGTGAGCAAGCTCCAAATCACGGTTCTTATTTTGCCTATGCGCGGCTCATTGCTCGCGTAAACTTTCAATTTACAAAACATTTAAAAACAGTATTGACTTTTTCCCGGCATATGGTAATATAAACATATGAACAGTGGCTCATATGAATGAATATTAAAACTAAATGCAAATCATTAGCATCTAAAAAGCAGGAAATGCTAATGGAGAAAGAGGAGGATATTACCATGAAGAAAACTTACAAGATCGAAGTAGATTGTGCAGCATGTGCTCTGAAGATGGAGGATGCAGCGAAGAAGGTAGAAGGCGTTACCGATGCGACCGTCAGCTTCATGACCCAGAAGATGAAAGTGGAATTCGCTGACGGCAGCGATGAGAAGGCCGTTATGGAGAATGTGGTAAAAGCCTGCAAGAGAGTAGAGGACGATTGCGAAATTTATTTATAGGATGAATTCCGGAAGGAGAGCAGATACTCTCTTTACCGGGAGACTTGATAATTTCGTAGGAAAGCAAGGAGGATTCCTATGACAAAGAAACAGAAAAAAGTATTGATCCGCATTATTGTAGCGGCAATCTTATTAGTTATTTTACATTTTGTTCCACTGGAAGGGCTGTGGCTGGGATTGCTGTACCTGATCCCTTACGCGGTGATCGGATATGATATTTTAAGAAAAGCCGTTCTGGGCATCATGCATGGTGAAGTGTTTGATGAGAATTTCCTGATGGCAGTAGCGACAGTAGGTGCTATGGGACTGGGAGAGTATTCCGAGGGCGTGGCAGTTATGCTGTTCTACCAGATCGGCGAATTGTTCCAGTCGGTCGCTGTAGGCAAAAGCCGCCAGAATATCAGTGCACTGATGGATATCCGTCCCGACTATGCTAATATCGAGGCCGAAGACGGCAGTCTGGAGCAGGTAGATCCTGATGATGTAGAGATCGGAACCATTATCGTGGTACGCCCCGGTGAAAAAGTTCCCATCGACGGTGTGGTCGTGGAAGGAACTTCCACTCTGAATACCAGTGCCCTGACCGGTGAAAGTGTTCCCAGAGAGATCACTGTGGACCAGGATGTGATCAGCGGCTGTGTGAACCTGACAGGACTATTAAAGATCCGTACTACCAAGGAATTCGGAGAATCTACGGTATCCAAGATCCTGGATCTGGTAGAGAACTCCAGCATGAAGAAGTCGAAATCTGAGAACTTTATTACGAAGTTCGCAAGATATTATACCCCGGCTGTCTGCTACAGTGCCCTGGTCCTGGCCATCCTGCCTCCTGTGATCAACCTGATCATGGGCAATCCGGCAGCCTGGAGCACCTGGATCATCCGTGCTCTGACCTTCCTGGTAATCAGCTGTCCCTGCGCGCTGGTCATTTCCATTCCTTTGAGCTTCTTCGGAGGAATCGGTGCGGCAAGTGCCTGCGGCATTTTGGTGAAGGGATCCAACTATCTGGAAGCGATGTCTGAGACTAAGTATGTGGTATTTGACAAGACCGGTACCCTGACCAAAGGTGTATTCGATGTAACGGGTATCTATCCCGGTCAGGGATTTACAGAGGAAGAACTGCTGGAGTATGCTGCTTATGCGGAGAGTTATTCCAGTCATCCCATCAGCAAGAGTCTGAAGAACGCTTATGGAAAAGAACTGGATGCCTCTAACGTCAGTGATGTGGAGGAGATCAGCGGACACGGTGTAACTGCCAAAGTGAACGGCAGACAGGTGGCAGCCGGCAATGCAAAGCTGATGAAGAGCCTGAACCTGGCTTATACGGAAAATACCGGTGTAGGTACAGTGGTTCATGTGGCGGTAGACGGTAACTATGCAGGATACATCCTGATCTCCGATGTGATCAAGGATGGTGCGAAGGAAGCAATTGCCTCCCTGAAAAATTCCGGCGTGAAGAAATGCATCATGCTGACCGGTGACAGCAAAACAGTTGCAGAACATGTGGCCAGTGAGTTAAAATTAGATGAGGTACACAGTGAGCTGCTTCCCGCAGACAAGGTAAGTTGCGTGGAGAAGCTGTTGCAGGAGAAGGGTGCGAAGGAAAAACTGGCATTCGTGGGCGATGGTATCAACGATGCACCGGTATTGTCCCGTGCTGACATCGGTATCGCCATGGGAGCACTTGGTTCTGATGCAGCCATTGAAGCTGCAGACGTGGTCCTGATGGATGACAATCCTGCCAAGATTGCCCTGGCTATGCGGATTTCCCGCAAATGTCTGCGTATCGTCTACGAAAACATCGTATTTGCGCTGGCAGTCAAGGCCATCTGCCTGATCCTGGGTGCGCTGGGTATCGCCAACATGTGGGTTGCTATCTTCGCAGATGTAGGAGTGATGGTACTGGCTGTTCTCAATGCCATCAGATGCCTGCGCATTAAAAACAATTAACCGGATGCAGTAAAAATATGTCGGCGTCATGAGATAGCCGGTATTCCGGGAGAACAGGTGAACATGCAGACTTTTTTTTCAGAAATTACAGCACTGTGCAGGAACGAACAATTTCTGCACAGTGTAATGGAAAAATATCATTATGATCCGGAAGAATATCCCAATCTGAAGAGGCTGGCAGGTGAGATAATCCCCTGCCTGGAGACAGAAGCGGGATGGCAGGACAGAGAAATCAAAGAGACTTTTCCCGGGAGGGATCAGTCTTTTTTGGCTGTAGGCATTACCCTGGGAAAAGGGATCGATGCACTGCAGGAAAAGTATTTGCAGAACGGATTTCTGACAGAGAGTTATATGATCGAGGTGCTGTCCAGTGAATTATTATTAAAAAGCTACCGGGTTTATACAGAGTGGGTGGCTGTACATCGGAATCTGCATGTTGCCAGACTGCATTTTTTAGGTGGGGAGATTTCTGAGACTTCGGAACCCCAAATAGGCAGTCGGCTGCGGCTGGCGAACCTTCCCATGCTTCTGCAGGAGCTTGCATTGCCGGTTACCTGTAATGCAGCATATTGCATGATCCCAAAAAAAAGCGTGGTATTTTATGCGGAACTGACGAAGGATCCTTTTACCAAATGTGCCGGAATCTGTCTGGGGTGCGGCAGGAGAGACTGCCCGAACCGCATGGAGGAAAAAGAGAATTTTCCTTTGCGATTTGCGGATATGACGGACCGCCCGTTGTCCTATGGGTATGCCAGAATTTTTTCCAAAAGCACAGATGAAAATGGAAGATAACGTACAAAACAGAAGTCTCTATTGGCCGAAATATTAAAATTCTGATAAGATTTATCAGACGACTTGTAAGTAAGATAAGAATATGGTATGATGCAATCACTTTCAAAGAGGAGAGATATCGCGTGTGCGGTGTTTCTCCTATTTTTGTGTATAGGATGAGCCATGTATGGGCGTGTTCCTGTGTATAGGATGAGCCATGTATGGATTTGTGCCTGTGTATAGGATGGGATTTATACATGCGTATACGATGGGCGAGTGAAAGAGTTGGGAAAAGAGGTGGATCATGGAAGTTTTTTTAGAGGTAACGGTACAGCATAAAAAATATCATGCCGTATTTATGGACAAAATGCGGCAGCAACCGGAGGTTACATCCTGCTATCAGGTGGAAGGGGAATATGATTTCCTCGTGAAAGCGGATGCGACCTCGGAAAAGGAACTGGAAAAACTAGAGCGCAGCGTGCGTAAGATTAACGGCGTCTGCAGTGTGCAGCCGGTCTATGCACTGCAGGAGATCATATAGTCATACCCGGAGCAGGGCATTGAAGGTTTCCTCTAAATTCAGTCTGCCGTAGCCCCATTCCCGGTTGGGGTAGTTCAGACCCTGCGTACGCACGGCACCGCGTATGAAATAACTGCGGATCTCCCGGCTTTCCGCCAGCCGGTTATTGCCCTCAATGACTGACCATTGGAAAAACTGTGCTACGGCTCCGGCAGTGATAGCAGCAGCCATGCTGCTTCCCGTACGGCGTCCGTCAATGGTGGAGATGTTTACTCCGGGAGCGGATAAGTCCGGACGGATCTGACCGGTGCGTCCGAAGCCTCTGCCGGATTCTGCGTAAAAACTGTTATTTTCCGCGTTATAAGTAGAAACGCTCAGAACCTCCGGCGCCATCGAGGGCTCCGTCAGAGTCATGTCGGGATCCGGATTGAGAAAATATACCGGAGTAGACAGAAATTCTGTGATAGGCAGCCACATGTGAAAATTACCGTTATATAAACTACTGGAAGCAGAGACATGAAAGGTCCAGATACCGGGGGTAGGATCCTGGATGCGTACAAGGATCAGTTCCTCGCCGGAATTTTCTTCCACAAGAGCAGAGTCGATAGTGACTCTGCTTTTTTCATAGATAAAAGAATAGGTCACACTTTGCTGCAATCCAAGGCGCAGTTCGGGAATATTTTCCCCGCCGGGAGTTCGGATGCTCAGATTAAAAGCATCCGGCAGAGCACCCCAAAGCTCCATCCAGAATCCGATACAGCCTTCGCTGACCCGGATCTCCACATCCCGGGAATCCTCCCCAGGTGTCTGAGCGCTTAGTCTTCCATGGTAATGGTGTGAGGCGTTCCCTTCATTTCCCCCGCAGACGATGGCGGCACGGCTTCTGCGGACAGCGAGGGAAGAGAGATACCGTGACAGGGAGGAATTGCCCGCGTGATCTCCCTGGTTGGTTCCCAGACCCAGACAGATGACTACCGGACGTTCGAAGAGCCGCACGAAGGATTCCGCATATTTGATGCCCAGCATAATATCATTTTCCTGATAGGCGGGAACTCCCTCGGGCACCAGATAAAAGCTGCGCAGATATTGCTTACATTCCTTGAGCTTCACCACGACAATGTCGGCACCCGGTGCAGCACCGATATAAGGATTGCCTTGTCTGACGACACTGCCGGCTGCGACTCCGGCGAGGATACTGCCGTGTCCGTTTTCGTCCCGGGAGGGAACGATGGAATAAGGATCCTCGGAACGCAACGCCAGGTTAATATCCGCTCTGCGGTATTCAGAACCATATTTTAACCCATCAGGGGGCGCTCCGGTCTGAACCGTCTGATCCCAGATCGCCAGGATACGGCTGTTGCCGTTCTCGTCCAGAAACACAGGATTTTGGTAATCAATCCCGGTATCGATAAAACACAGGATCACGCCCTGCCCCGTGAGACTTAGGGGCGGACGCTGTACCTGGGTGATCCCACTGGCGATCAGGCTTGCCGGATCAAAGGGAGCGGCACCGGGTGGCGTCTCACCGGAGGGAGATAACTGCATGAGCCCATAAAGCTTCGGCATATTGTGATAGGGGAAAAAATCAATCTTCGGATTGCGGATTCCCAGATTGGCCAGATACAAAATCAAAAAATCTTCTCCGATGCGTTCATAACAATTATTGTCATCTCCCAGAAATTCCGATGCGGAAAAGTCTGTGATAATGTCATAGGTGTCCTCTGACAGGATCATTTCCTTGCAGTCCATGGCGTTGCTCCGAAGAATCCATTTTTATAATATATACAACGGGATGAATTTTGGTGTGTATGCGTGGGGAGATCCATGACATAAGGGAAAAGCTATAGTACATAAAATATTATGAATATTATAGAAGAGACGGGTAGAAATACCGGTAAGGGATCGTGAGATGTGGGAAAATCCTATTTTCAAAAAAGTATGGGAAGTCGGGAAAAAATCAGCGGTATTGATGAAGAAACATTATAAGAATGGTCTGATGTTGGGAGTGCTCTTGCTGGCAATGTTTTTCCTCGGAAGAAGCATCGGAGCCATTGCCTACGGTCTGCGTATGCAGCGGGAAATAAAGACACAGGAGACGGCGGGAACTGCGTTAGAGAACACGGAAGCGTTATTTTCAGCAGAAAACTGGGGATTGGGATTCGGGGCGGAAGGAACACAGCCCACCGGCACGGCATCTGCGGAAAAACTAAAAGAGTACAATGCCTATTATGTGGGAGCTGCGGAGGAGAAAAAGATCTATCTTACTTTTGATTGTGGCTATGAGAACGGTAATAGTTCCGCCATATTGGATGCATTGAAAAAGCATAATGCACCGGCGACCTTTTTTGTGGTAGGACATTTTCTGGAGTCGGCGCCGGAGATGGTGAAACGCATGGTGGAGGACGGACACACCGTGGGAAACCATACCTATCATCATTATGACATGTCGAAAATTTCTGATCCAGCGGTTTTCCGGAAAGAGATGGATGACGTGAGAACTCTTTTTCAGGAGACCACCGGTACGGAGATGGCGATGTACTACCGGCCGCCCCAGGGAAAATACAGTGAGACGAATCTGCAGATGGCAAAGGATCTGGGATATTCCACTTTTTTCTGGAGTCTGGCGTATGTGGACTGGAACGTGGATGCACAGCCCAGCCACGAGGAAGCTTTTTCCAAGCTGACAGGCAGGATCCACCCCGGAGCGGTGGTGCTGTTACATAATACCTCGAAGACCAATGGGGAGATTCTGGATGAACTGCTCACAAAATGGGAAGAAATGGGTTATACCTTCGGAAAATTGGAAGAACTGATGCAGTAGGGTTTGACTTCCCCTGCCCCATACCCTATAATAGAGAACAGAAAAATATACTGGAGGACAACCATGGAAAAAGAACTGGTAGTTGTCATTGATTTTGGCGGACAGTACAATCAGCTGGTCGCCAGAAGAGTCAGAGAATGCAATGTATATTGCGAGATCTACTCTTACAAGACAGACTTGAATAAGATAAAAGCGATGAATCCCAAGGGAATCATCCTGACCGGCGGCCCTGCAAGCTGCTATGAACCCGGTGCAGCTACCTGCTCCGAGGATCTGTTTAACTTAGGAGTTCCCGTGCTGGGACTCTGTTACGGCGCACAGCTGATGACCCATGTGCTGGGGGGTAAGGTAGAACGTGCAGCCGTTCGGGAATATGGCAAGACTGAGGTGAAGGTAGACCGCAGTTCCAAGCTGTTTTCCGATGTATCCGAGAATACGATCTGCTGGATGAGCCATTTCGACTATATTTCGAAGCTGGCACCCGGCTTCCGTGCCGTAGCTACCACTGCAAACTGCCCTGTGGCAGCAGCAGAGTGCGTAGAGCGCGGACTGTATGCGATCCAGTTCCACCCGGAAGTACTCCACACGGTGGAAGGCTCCAAGATGCTGTATAATTTCGTACGTAATATCTGCGGATGCTGCGGTGACTGGAAGATGGATTCCTTCGTGGAAGAGTCTATTAAGGCAATTCGTGAGAAGGTTGGTAATGGTAAAGTCCTCTGTGCATTGTCCGGCGGAGTGGATTCCTCCGTGGCAGCAGTACTGTTATCCAAGGCAGTCGGTGAGCAGCTGACCTGTGTCTTCGTAGATCACGGCCTGCTCCGTAAGAATGAAGGCGATGAGGTAGAAGCAGTCTTCGGCCCCAACGGCAATTATGATCTGCACTTCATCCGTGTGAATGCGCAGGAGCGTTTCTACAGCAAGCTGGCAGGTGTATCCGAGCCGGAGCATAAGAGAAAGATCATCGGCGAAGAGTTCATCCGTGTATTCGAGGAAGAGGCGAAGAAGATCGGTGCTGTGGACTTCCTGGTACAGGGAACCATCTATCCCGATGTGGTAGAGAGCGGACTGGGCGGTGAATCCGCAGTGATCAAGTCCCACCACAACGTAGGCGGCCTGCCCGACTATGTAGATTTCAAGGAGATCATCGAGCCTCTGCGCAACCTGTTCAAGGATGAGGTCCGCAAGGTAGGACTGGAGCTTGGCATTCCGGAGCATCTGGTATTCCGTCAGCCGTTCCCCGGTCCCGGACTGGGTATCCGTATCATCGGCGAAGTGACCGCTGAGAAGGTCAAGATCGTACAGGATGCAGATGCCATCTACCGCGAGGAAATCGCTAACGCAGGTCTGGACCGCGAGATCAACCAGTACTTCGCAGCCCTGACCAATATGAGATCCGTAGGCGTTATGGGTGATGAGAGAACCTATGATTACGCCATCGCACTGAGAGCCGTGAAGACCATCGACTTCATGACCGCAGAGAGCGCACAGATCCCTTATGAAGTATTACAGAAGGTGACCAGCAGGATCATCAATGAGGTGAGCCATGTGAATCGGGTAATGTATGATATTACCAGTAAGCCGCCCGGAACGATTGAGTTCGAATAAGGGTTAATACTGAAATTTAAATATAGAACCTAGAGGATACTGAGGTAATATCCTCTAGGTTTTTATATTTAACAGGGATAGTGTCTGAAGGAGTGACATTGTATGATAGATATATATACAGAGAAAAGAGATTCCAAAGATTGGATACTTCAAAATGATTTGTATTTTAATTTGAATACCAGTAATGAAGAAATGTCACAAAAAGAAATAGATCTTATTCAACAAGTGGATAATGCAAAGCTTACACCGGACAAACACATTGAAACGAAATATGGATTAGGAACAGTTCGTAATTTGTCATCGGGCTGTAAGACATTACTTAATATTGTGAAACATCCGGATAAGGTAGTGTGCGTAGAGGAATGTGGTCCTAATGTACTTAAAATTATTTTTGCAATGAATAATATTAGAATTTATATGTCAAGACCAACACTTACGGAGATTCCGGATGATGCAGAAATCAGATTCAATGATTCCGAGGTAGTGACAGGCAGCAGGGGATATAATGTCTGGTGGAGTAAGGAGTATGAAAGGAGAGAAGCACATGATTTATAAAAATATAAAATTTAAAGCGGATCCATTTTCATACGATTTAGAATTTGACGACAGAATAACTCTCGTAGGTGGAGATAGTGCTACCGGGAAAACCGTTCTGTATGAAATACTGGAAGACTTAAGACTGACAGAAGAATATAGGAATATAAAATTATTTAATTACAAATCGGATAATTTTTCAGAAAGCCTGATGCAGTGCAGAGGCAGTTTTATTGTGATTGATAATGCAGATATATTGATCAATAATGAGATTAGAAGATTTATTAATTTTGAGTTCTCTAATCAATATATGCTGTTTTTAAGAAACTGTGATGGACTCAATGTATCTGATAAGAGTTTTAAAGTGCTGAAACAGGATAACAACAGGATAACATTGGAAGAGGAACTGTGATATGAAATATTTGTGGACGGAGGATACCGGGGCAGGACTTCACTTCTGGAAACTGGTCAATCAACTTTTCTTTGACGATGGGCTCGTGGTCGAAAGTAAAGGAAGCAATCAGGGGATATTGGATGCGCTCTCAGATTTAGAGTTGGAAAACGATGACAGGTATTATATTGCTTTTGACTATGTGGTTGATAATCAGGATATTCGTAATAAATATCGTATGTTGAAAACCATAGAAGAAAAGTCAGAGGGGAAGATTATAATTCTTGATATGATTTGCTTTGAATACCTGATTCTGGCACTTGAAACGTTGGTAGAATGGACAGGCATTGGAAAGACAGATAAAATTAAAATCCGTGAGGAAGTCTTGGCAACAGTTGAAAACCATAGAATCAATTTGTCAAAGATCAATGATGAAAAGGCATTACAGTATATAGCTGGTTTTAAGAGATATTCTACGGAACGTGTGATGAAATCATTGGTAGGTGAATTTACTCAAAATGAAAAATGGTCTGTAAAGGGAGAACTTATGGGCGAGTGCTGGTATTAGGATTGTTGTGTATCGGAGCATCCGGATAGTCTTAGATGCGGGAGACCTGAGGTTGAGAATGGGGATGAGAAGATAAGGATGTTGATACAGTCGGCGGAGGTGCAAAGAGTGATTGGGAAAGTAGGCCTTTAAAATTATATTCGAGAATAGAAAGATATAGGATTATTGTAAAAGGGAAGTAGGGGATTAGAGACAATGATGGAATATAAGTATAATGGAGAATTATATAAAGAATTCACAAAGGATGAAGCATACGAATGGGGAATGAAAAATTACAGCCATTGGCTGACCAATTTGCAGGACCAAGAAAATATGCCAAAGACTCCTGTTGAAAAATTTTTTAGATATTACACGCAGGGGATTCATTATTCTATTAATAGAATACTCAGGTACGGAGATATAGAAACATATGTGTTTGACAATAATGTGTTATCAAAGGATATGTTTATAGAAGGTGTAGATGAAATAAGGAAAAATGTAATTACCGAAAATATTGTAGTTCACAGATATGTTTCAAAAAATATTTTGCGTGATATGAAAAAATGGGGGAACATATCAGGAGGACCAATAAGAAAAGGAAAGATTTTGCTGGACAAAGGATTTATGAGTACAACATTAGCTCTTAGTTCAGTGAGTGGCAGAGATTATGCCACCCTATTTAACCATTCTTTGCTAACAATATATGTACCTAAAGGGACTCCGGGGGTATACGTAGACTTGATATCGGACATGCATGAGAATGAAATGCTCTTTGCTCCTGGTCTTAAATTGAAAGTCATTAGCAGCTTTTTCGGAAGGATAATTGTGTGTGTGGTGGTTAATGATGTTTAGATTATCATATATCATACTCTAAAAAGGTTGCATTATAAGAATGACAATAGCAAAAATATAAAAAGCAAGAAGAACAAATAAAAATATGGAGTTAAATAGCATCATCTGCTTTTAATATATGGAGTTTACATGAATTTAGGATTTTATCAAGAATATGACAAAAGAAAACATAAAGATTTGAAACAATACAAGATAGATTATTTGAAAACAATAATAGTAGATGATAAGTTGTATAAGTTTATTGCATTTGATGATGATGTGTATTTAAATCAGATAAAGCTTTAATGTTTGAAAAAGGGTCAATTATGGTTTTCGTATTATAAGTTTTTGAATGATAAAACAGAATTTGATATGAAGTTCGATGCAAGTAAAGTGTCATATAAAACAGGTGTTCCGTGTGATAATATTAAATTCTTTGTATCAACCATGAAAGAATTATATGATGTGTGTTCACTAACATATTCATATGATAATTATATGTGGGATGCATATGGTAATAACAGTAAAGGAATATGCTTGGTATTTAATGTTATTGATTATGATATGTTATATCCAGTTGAATATGTTGATAAAAACGATGTCGATTACACGGAAATGTTGATAGAAGCATACAATTCAGGTTCTAAAGAATTGTATGATAATGGAATGCTAATGGCAGAACTTCCATATGTCATTAAAAATCCGAATAATGAATCTATGAAATCATATCTCGAAAAAGAAGTTAGAATTCTAAGTGATCCATTTGGTGAGGGGATTTTGAATTCCGGAAATGTTTATCCTAATGTCAAAAACGATTTCCATTACAAAGGAAGAAATATTTTTTACGATAAATGCGGTCTATTATTAGATAAAATTATAATTGGAAAAAATTGTGACAATACATTAATTAATAGTATTAGAAATATGAGTACTGGAAATAATATAATTTTTCAGTAAAGACATTTATATGTGATACATGAATTTTGAAAATATAAAATAATTATGACAAAAGATGTAATAATTGCCATTAAGAGTTCTGGAAATCAAGCTTTAACGGGGAGGATAATAAACTGGAGCATTCCTGTTAAGTAACAAATAACCGGTTTGCAAAAAATGAGTGCCACCCATAGAATAATGATTGTTAACTGGCAGGTTAATTAATCATCGTTCAAAGGAGCTCCCCTCCACAAATGAATTATAAGCAGAATGAAAAATCAATCAAGTAAAAGAATCAACTTTGGTAGTTGCCTAAATTTTTATAAATAATGTTGACACCAAATACGGTACCACGTATAATATAGATAGGAAGTATTCAGAATGTCAAAATGGGATAAACTATTAACGAGAATATGTGCTTTATCAAAAGACCTCCGGTTTGATGAATTACGTAAGGTATTGGAAAGCTATGGATATGTAATGAATGCCCCAAAGGGCGGAAGCAGTCATTACACGTTCAGAAAAGCCGGATGTCAACCGATTACGATACCGAAGCATGAACCCATCAAAAAAGTGTATGTAGAGATGGTAAAGCAGATTGTGGAAAGTGAGGCGGTGAATGATGAAAACGTTGAATGATTATTTTGCAATGAATTATCGTATGGAAATTGTAGAGGATAAGGATGAGGGCGGTTTTGTGGTTTCATTTCCAGAGCTTCCGGGATGTATTACCTGTGGAGAAACAGTAGAATCCGCTGTCGCAAACGCTTTAGATGCCAAGAAAGCATGGTTAGAAGCTGCTATGGAAGATGGTATTGAAATCCATGAGCCGGACAGCTTAGAGGATTATTCTGGACAGTTTAAACTTAGAATCCCACGAAGTCTTCATCGTTCCCTTGCAGAACATTCTAAAAGGGAAGGTATCAGCATGAATCAGTATTGTGTATATCTTCTTTCCAAAAACGATGCAGTTTATTCAAAATAGCGGTTGCACACAGTATTTGCAATCGCTATTTTGAAATGCCAACACTTTGGCAACAGAAAATCAGTAAGCCAAAATAAAATATGCAAATGATGTAAAATATTGGCATGCTTCAAATAAAACTTAAATACAATAGTTTAAGTTAATAGAGCAACTTGCCGAGTTTGAATAACGGACTAAAATGCTGAAAGCCTGTATTTATGCGGGCTTCCGGCATTTGTTTTATCAAATGGCTCTAGTTTGGCTCTATTTGTGGGCGGAGGAATGACTTTCATAAATCAATATATTGCGTTGCTAGGTTGATTGGGAGAAAAGATGACAGATAATGATCATACGATACGAGTATATAAACTGGCTATGGACATTCAGATAAAAATGTTTGATGATCATATAGTAGTTGAAAGCCCAGGAAAACTTCTGGGACTTGTAAGAGCGGACAATATACGTTTCACACATTTTTCCAGAAACCCTAAGATTGCAGAGTTTTTAAAGAATTATAAACTTGTAAAACAATTTGGTGAAGGTGTTAATCGTATGTGTAATGAGTTAGAGCAAGGTGGATTAAAAGATCCGGTTTACATGCTTTCTCTTAGAAATAATCCTAACCATTCCATCACCTGCTCATCTCAAGTATTCTTTTCACTTCCATCTGTAATTCATCACTGAAAGGTCATTGATTTTGCTCAGTGCGTAGAATCTAATCGTGGTACTAACCATTAGTACCACAAAAGATAGTTTGAGAAATTATTTAAAGAATATGTTATGATAATAATATAATGTTTGATTTTAATCATAATATTATTAAAATGTGTATACTGAGATTTCTAATATCACAGATGATGCACAAAGTTGATTTAATAAATCTGATGTAGTTATTACGGCATAAAATTATAGTGTTCGATGGAGTATGAAAGGGGATGTATATGATTTATAAAGGTATTATATTTAAAGCAGATCCATTTTCATACAATTTGGAATTTGATGATAGAATTACTCTTGTTGGTGGAGATAGTGGTACAGGTAAGACATTTCTTTATGGATTGTTGAGAGATATAAGACTTACAGAGGAATACAATGCTATCAAATCAGTATATGCTTTTCTTACAAAATTGTGATGGACTCAATGTATCTGATAAGAGTTTTAAAGTGCTTAAGTTTGATAACTACAGAATAACACTGGCAGAGGAGCTGTGATTTTAGGTATTGCAATGGGAGGTATGCGGTTTTGAAAAAGGAGATACTTAGATGATAAGAGATGAAGACTTGAAAAGCAGACGATAGGGTTGTGTACACAAATGGCAAGCAGGATATGATAAACAAAATTTTAGATGAATGAGAGAGTGCGGTAAGTATGTTAAGATTAAGACCCTATAATAAAAACGATGCGGAAACAATTATGTCATGGATAAAGGATGAGAAATCATTTTATAAATGGACAGCAGGAGTTTTAGGGGAATATCCAATTTCTGTGGAGCAGTTCAACACGGTAAGTAATCTTATGGCATTTACTGCTATTGATGATAATGAGATAGCAGGATTTTTTACTATGAGAAAGCCGAGTGAATCTTTTGAAGAGCTACGGTTTGGTTTTGTAATTGTCAATCCGGAAAAACGCGGACAGGGATATGGGAAAAATATGCTGAAATTAGGCCTAAAATATGCCAAAGAAATATTTGCCGCAGACAAGGTTTCATTAGGAGTTTTTGAAAATAATGAATCCGCTTATTATTGCTATAAGGCAATAGGCTTTGAAGATGTACCTCAGAATGAAATAGAAGAGTATAATGTAATGGGGGAAGAATGGGATTGCCTCGAATTGGAAATAAAACTATAAGGTTAATATATCCCCAGGAGATATGAGATAATATCTCCTTCTCCTAGGGGGTATACTTATAAACGACTAATTATTTATACCATTTCATCAATATTGCTTCATAGCAAATATCCAGCACATTATCATTTTGATCCATACTGAAGGATAAGTTGAAAAAGACTTCCGGGTAGCGTTCATCAAGATAGGAATAGCACAAATTATACTGGCTTTCCAGACCATCATGATTATAGGCCTTAGATCTATATACAACCTCGTTTCGGGACTCTCCATAAGCAGCAATTACCTGTTCCCTGGAGTCGCCTAATTTTATACCACGTGAAGTTTCTGTGTCTGATGACATTTGATCGGGGTATTCAGTATATGCCGTACAATTTGTAGTCATAATAGAAATACGTTCTACATCTTCATAGCCGTTTCCGGCTCCATATAAGTCTACGTAATTGCTATATCCAAATCCATTAACATTAAAATCCTCATAAGAGAGAGGCAAAATGGTGCTATTCTCCGTGCTTCCTGATACTTCCACCGGTGCCGGAGTTTCTGTGGAATCTTCCGTTATCACTTCTGTGGTTTCAGTGCGTTCGGTTTCTGCGTTCGTTTCACTCTGCCCGGCATCCGGTGCTTAACGTTGCTTCGCAACTATTATGATCAAATTGTAGCAGAAAATGGAGATATGGCAACTGGATTTTTCTAAGATATTTCCCATGCATGAAGTATCAAGAGTTGTAATCAGTACATTCTTAGGATTTAGATGAAAAATAGGATTTACTATGATATGATTAATTAAGAATTATATTTAATACGAAAGAGGAATGACACATTATTATGGAATTTTTCAGTTTGTTTTCAACAGTATTTTTTAATATAGCAATTACCTTTGGCCTGTTATTACTTATATACTTGTTTTTCTCTTCCGGCATTAGAGCACGTAAGGACCTGAAACCGGTTAAGTACATTTCCTACAAAAAGGATCATTTTCAGGAGAATTTTGAATTTACCTGTGAGTTTTGCGGATCCAAGGTATCTTATGCGGATGAAAAATGTCCAACCTGTGGCGGTAATTTTGGAAAGAACAAGGAGTATCAGTTAAAGAAACGGGCCATGCATCAAAGGTATTTAGAGTATATGAAATCCCAGGAAGAAGCCATTACACAGGAAACGGAATATATAAGTACTACAATACAGGCAATTCAAAAATATAAGCTGATACGTCATAAATACTACAATTTTGAAATCGGCGAGCCTCCGTTTTATAAACCTGCAAGTGATTATGAATTTACCTGTGAATACTGTGATAATAAGATAAGGGGAAAAAGCACAGACGAAAAGGGGTGTAGTAATTGTGGGGCTTCTTATAAAGAAAACCTGGAATTATTGGTACGCGAAGAGGAAGACCGTCTGGAAAAACGCCATTATGACGAATATATGAAACTGAAGGATCTGGAGTGGGAGCAGAATATCAGGAATGAGCGAAGAGATGCAAACATTGATGAAAAGTATGGGACACCTATCCGATTTATGGAGAAAAATGCAAAGGTTATTGCGCTGGTCATTTTGCTTGGGCTTATGATGATTTCCGTGGGAATAACAGTTTTGATTTTAAAGTTTAGGTAAGTAAGATCAAAGAACGCAGGAGGGTTACCCCTCCTGCGTTCCCATCTCATCGGTGGTAGAGCGGATATGTTCTACTGCCGTTTTTACTTGTTCTGCGCAATCCAGGTTGTTCTGGCTCATGGTGTGCACCTGTTCGGCATTAGCTGTGACTTCTTCAGTTACAGCGGACAACTGGGAGATGTTTTCCATAATCTTATTATTGGATTCTGACAATCCCAGAATGTGGTGATTTACTTCTTCCACCTGGGAAGCCAGTGCTTCCATATTTTTGTTCAGCTGTTCGAAAGTCTCGGAAGCGGCCAGGATCTTTTCGCCCTGCTGTTCGGTAGCTTCAATGGAACCGTTGATAGTGTTGACTACCATGTTGGCATTGACATTCAGCTCGTTGGTAATCTTGGTGATCTCTTCGGTAAAGCTCTTGGTCTGCTCTGCGAGCTGACGGATCTGCTGTGCTACAACGGCGAAACCGCGTCCGGCTTCACCGGCACGGGCACTTTCGATGGAAGCGTTCAGGGCTAAAAGATTTGTCTGACCGGAGATTGCCATGATGCTTCCGGCGATAGTTTCCACCTCTTTTGTCTTTTCCTGTAATTTTGCCATGGCGTCGGTGACGGAATGGTTGGTATCCTTGATCATGGCGGACTGCTGTTTTAAGGATTCCATAGCAGCCATGTTCTTACGGATGCTTTCGTTAGAATCTTCGGCGATCTGCACCATCTGCTCGGAGATATGACCGGTCTGCTCGATAGCATTCTGAATCGTACCGGTCATCTGGCTCTGTTCTTCGATGCTGGTGGCAGTCATATTGGTGGCAGAGGAGATCTCCCGCATACTGTTGGCTACAGATTCCGTAGTTTGTACCAGCTGGTTCATAAGATCTGTGGTTTTGGTGGTTTCCTGATGTACGGTCTGGGATACGTCCAGAACATTATCCAGTACTTCTTTTACATGGTTATGTTCTTCCCGGGAAGAACCGATGGCATCATTGTTAAATAATATAGCAATCTTACCGGTTTCCAAAATAATGATTCCAATCAGGAATACCAGCAGGGTAGAGCAGATGGCATTCACATCCTGACCGTAGATTCCTTTCGTAGCCTGAACGATCATGACGATCAGGTAGAGCACGAATAATCCCACAGCGGTTTTCTTCAGAGATTTTTTCTCATAATAAGGAATCTGTAATATGAAAATGGCGATCAGCGCATAGTGAATGAAACTTGCATCTGTCTGTAAACCGACCAACAGATACTCAATGCCGATCTCGATGGTAGCGAAGACTTTTAATAGTCGTGTCGCCTTATTTCGAAGGTGTGTCACGGCATTTACCACACAGAAAACGGCGATCAGAATGGTATTTGCGTATGTAACAATGGGTGCAATGTTGTGATTTGCCAGTTTTAACCACAGATAAAACAGGAACACGATCGCCAAAAGCGAAGAAGCGATAATATAGAACCGGTTCATTCTGATATTGCGTTCCGCGGTATCCGTATAACGATATTTATTATTTTCTTTCATATTCATAAGTTTCCTCCCTATTTTTATTGATGCTATTTTAAGTGTAACTGCTTTCGTCAATTTTTTCTACATTTTTATTCCATTTTTGAAAAATTTTTTGAAAAAAATCATGGAAATAAAAAATGCAAATTGATACTGATTTTCAATACCAAATGCGCTATAATACTTCTGTTACAATACAGAACATTAAAATGTTGAGATACGAAAGGATACAGAAGTGTTATGACACTGAAAGAATTGGAAATCGGCAAAAGCGCCGTGATCGAAACCGTCGGTGGTTCCGGAGAACTCAGACAGCATTTCCTGGATATGGGTATGATCCCGGGAGCGGAGGTGACGGTGGTAAAGCTCGCTCCGATGGGGGATCCCATGGAATTGCAGGTGCACGGCTATGAACTTACGTTACGGCTGGCGGAAGCGGATCAGATCGAGATCGCACCCATATCGAAGAGAACGAGAGAACATAAGGGGCTGGATCGTGTGACGGATGCGGAGCACCCGGGCTTAGGTGAGGATGGAAAATACCATTCGAAAAAAGACGAGAATCCTCTGCCGGAGGGAACGACACTAACGTTCGCCCTGGCGGGAAATCAGAACTGCGGCAAGACTACACTGTTCAATCAGCTCACCGGTTCGAATCAGCATGTGGGAAATTTCCCCGGAGTTACCGTAGACCGTAAGGACGGTTCCATCAAAGGGTATCCGGATACTTTGGTGACAGACCTGCCTGGTATTTATTCCATGTCCCCTTATAGCAGTGAAGAGATCGTATCCCGTAATTTTATCCTGTATGAGAAACCCAGAGCTATCATCAATATCGTGGATGCGACGAATATCGAGCGTAATCTGTATCTGACCATGCAGTTGTTGGAAATGAACATTCCCATGGTCGTAGCCCTGAACATGATGGATGAAGTCACCGGCAATCACGGCTCCATCGATGTGAACGCCATGGAAGCGTTCCTGGGAGTACCCGTAATCCCCATTTCCGCTGCGAAAAACGAAGGCGTGGATGAACTGATCCGTCATGCAGTCCATGTGGCAAAATATCAGGAACGGCCGCTGCGGCAGGATTTCTGCGATAAAAACGATCATGACGGTTCCGTACACCGCTGCATCCATGCGGTATGCCATCTGATCGAGGATCATGCGGAGACTGCGAAGCTGCCCCTGCGTTTTGCGGCCAACAAAGCCATTGAAGGAGACCATCTGATCCTGGAGAAGCTGCAGCTGGATGAAAATGAAAAAGAAATGCTGGAGCATATTGTCTGTCAGATGGAGGCGGAGCGTGGCGTGGACAGAAGTGCAGCCATTGCCGATATGCGTTTTGATTTTATCGAGAGATTATGTGAGCAGACAGTAGTAAAACCCAAAGAAAGTAAGGAACGGATCCGCAGTGAGAAGATCGACCGGATCCTCACCGGAAAATATACGGCAATTCCCTGTTTTATCCTGATCATGGTGCTGGTATTCTATCTGACTTTCAATGTCATCGGAGCATGGCTCCAGGGACTGCTGGAACTGGGAATCGGAAAATTGACGGAGATCACTGATGCGGCATTGACGGCAGCTCATGTCAACAGTGCGGTCCAAAGCCTTGTAATAGACGGTATCTTTACCGGCGTGGGCAGTGTACTGAGCTTCCTGCCCATCGTGGTCACTCTGTTTTTCTTCTTGTCTCTGATGGAGGACAGCGGCTATATTGCCCGTGTGGCGTTCGTTATGGATAAGCTGCTTCGAAAGATCGGTCTGTCCGGACGAAGCATTGTGCCGATGCTGATCGGGTTCGGATGTACGGTCCCGGCGGTCATGGCCACGAGAACACTGACCAGTGAGAGAGACCGTAAAATGACGATCCTGCTGACACCGTTTATGAGCTGCTCCGCAAAATTACCGATTTATTCGTTCTTCGTGAGCGTATTTTTCCCGGGAAAGGGCGGACTGATCATGTCGGCATTGTATCTGTTTGGTATCCTGATGGGAATTCTGGTAGCATTTTTATACCGGGGCACGTTGTTCCAGGGAGAACCGGTGCCTTTTGTAATGGAACTGCCGAACTACCGTCTGCCGGGAGCCAAAAATGTAGGGCAGCTGTTGTGGGAAAAGGCAAAAGACTTTTTACAGAAAGCATTCACTGTGATCTTCATTGCCACCATCGTGGTATGGTTCCTGCAGAGCTTTGACCTGAAACTGAATCTCGTTGAGGATTCGGCAAACAGTATGCTGGCTATGGTATCCAGTCTGCTGGTACCGCTGTTTCGACCGCTCGGCCTGGGTGACTGGCGGATCTGTACCTCTCTGATCAGTGGATTCATGGCAAAAGAAAGTGTGGTAGCAACCCTGGAAGTATTGTTCGGCAGCAGCATTGCCACCGTACTTACCCCGTTGGCAGCCGCGTCATTACTGGTATTCAGTCTGCTGTATACTCCCTGTGTGGCCGCCATCGCTTCTGTCCGCAGAGAACTGGGTGGAAAATGGGCCATTGCCGTGGTACTCTGGCAGTGTTTCGTGGCATGGGTGGCAGCCTTCCTGGTACATAGTATCGGCTTGCTGATGGGATTCTAGAAATTTCAGATGATAAGATGACAAATAGAAAACCTGCAGGGGATTATTCCTCCTGCAGGTATTTTATTACACATTTCAGTTCCGGTGAGATCCATTTGTTCCTATGATATAAAAGCTGTCGCCAGATATCCGGATGAATCTCTGTCATGGGGAGACTGACGAGATTTCCTTTTGTCAGATCTTCCGCTACAACGAACTCCGGCAGATAGGAGATGCCGAGACCCTGACACAGAAGATTGCGGATCAACTGGGTATCGCCCACCTCCATGATAGGCATGGTCTCCCTACCGTTTTGGGAGAGTAGATCATCCAGAGCAGCCCGGTAACTCATGTTTTTCTCTGTCAGGATCAGCGGATATTCCAGAATCTGTTCCAGGGTGATCTGAGTCTGTCCGGCTAAGGGGTGACCGGCACCGGTGACGAAGTGAATATCCACCGGAGCTTCGAAAGCGGTCACATAATTGTGATTAAAAATACGGCGGTCCAGCGTGTATACAATGTCCACCTGATTCTGTCCCAGCATCTGGAACATTTCATCGGTGCTGGTAGCAATGATCTTCAACCGGATTCCGGGATATTTTTCATGAAAATCTTTAAAACGGCTGTGAAATTCCCAGCTGGCCAGGGATTCTGCAATGGCGATCCGCACCAGACCCTCCGGGGCGGTGTTGCCGCTGATGTGGGTGGCTTCGGCGGCGAGACGCAGAATCTGCTGGGCCAGGGGTAACAGCTTCTCCCCCTCATTGGTCAGGGTTACGGTATGCCCGATCCGTTCAAACAGAGGGATGGACAGCTCCTTTTCCAATTGTTTGATCTGAAAGGATACGGTGGACTGGGTATAACCCAGACGTCCGGCCGCCAGCGTAAAGCTCTTCAGTTCGTTCACCATAACAAAGGTTTCCAGATTTTTGACATCCATAGGGTCGATACACTTTCTATATTGTAAATTCAATTCTTCGATCAATGCAATGCAAATAATTTGTTTTTCAAATATTTAAGAAAATTATATAATGAGAAAATAGGGCTGTCAATGTGAAAAGATGGCGAAAATATGGGAAAACAGCAAAAATATATGCCGTATCCCGTGTTTAGAATAAGTGGTTTTGGGAAGGATCAGAGGTATGGAAAACAGAGAAAGACTGGGGAGTCGTTTGGGATTTATCATGCTGTCGGCGGGGTGCGCCATCGGCTGCGGAAATGTGTGGAAATTCCCGTGGATGTGCGGGCAGAACGGTGGCGGAAGCTTCATGCTGATCTACGTGATCTGCCTGATCGTGCTGGGCCTGCCCACCATGATCATGGAATTCTCCGTGGGGCGCGCGGCGCAGACGAGTCCCCTTTATATGTATCGGAAACTGTCCGGCGGCAGGGGCAAATGGAATCTGTGGGGCATCGTCTGTCTCATTGGAAACATTGCGCTGATCGCTTTCTATGCGGTGGTGTCCGGATGGATCCTCTATTATTTTGTAAAATTTCTGACAGGGCAGAATCAGGATTTCGGTTTTGAAAAAATGATCACGACGCCCTCGGTGAATGTGACATATCTGCTAGTCACCTTGCTGATCGCTTTTGTCATTTTAAGCTTCCATCTGCAGGGTGGGCTGGAGCGTATTACCAAATATATGATGTCAGCATTGATCGTGCTGATGCTGGTGCTGGCGGTGCACAGCTTTACACTTCCGGGAGCAGGAGAGGGATTGAGCTTCTATCTGATTCCACATTTCTCCAAAATTACCGGTTCTGTGGTGGTGGGCGCCATGAATCAGGCATTTTTCACCTTGTCCGTGGGAATGGGCGGTATGGCGATCTTCGGAAGCTATATCGGCAAGGATCGTTCTCTCATGGGTGAGTCTATCCATATTATTATCCTGGATACACTGGTGGCAGTGATCGCCGGTATCATTATATTTCCGGCATGCTTCACTTATGATGTGGAAGTGACGGCGGGTCCCAGCCTTCTGTTCGATACTATGGCGACTGTATTTAACAACATGGCAGGCGGCAGATGGTGGGGAACTTTATTTTTCTTGTTCATGGTATTTGCAGCCATGTCCACAGTGCTGGGTGTATGTGAAAATATTCTGGCCATGGTCCGGGAACTGACCGGATGGTCCAGACCGGCAGGGTGCGTGGCGTGTGGTGCCGGATGTTTCCTGTTGGCTCTGACGACAGCACTGGGCTTCAGTGTATTTCATTTTCAGCCGTTTGCAGCGGGGACGACCTGGCTCGATTTCTGGGATTTCCTGGTGTCGAATAACATCATGCCCATAGGTTCGATCCTGCTGGCAGTATTTTGTTGTTATAAGGTCGGCTGGGGCTGGGACAAATTCCTGGAGGAAGCAAATGCCGGCAAAGGCTTAAAAGTGCAGCCGTGGATGAAACCGGTGTTTAAATATTTTGTGCCGGCGGCAGTGCTGTTCATCTATGTGTACGGAATGGTAAATTTTGCGTGGAAATAAAGTAAATAGAAATAGGCGGGCGGCGGAGTGAAAAGCTCCGCCGTTTTTGGACGGAATGATCGTGGAGAGGTTGCGTTATGGCAGAAAAATGGATAGTATAAAGAATAGAAGAGCAGATAGGAGGCACGTATGACAGAGCAGGAGATCCGGACCATATTAAGCAGACAAAGAGAATATTTTGCCACGGGAGCCACACTTTCCCGGGAATTCCGGGCAAAACAGCTGGGAAAGTTAAAGGCATCCCTGCAGTGCCATGAAACAGAATTGAACGATGCACTGCGACAGGATCTGGGGAAAAGCCGGATGGAGAGCTATATGTGCGAGATCGGACTGACTCTGTCGGAGCTGACCTGGATGCAGAAGCACCTGCGGGGACTGATGCGGGAAAAGAGAGTGACGACACCGTTATCACAGTTTGCGGCGAGGAGCTTCCGGTCTCCGTCACCCTATGGCACCGTGCTGATCATGAGTCCATGGAATTATCCGGTGTTATTGACACTGGATCCGTTGATCGATGCTATTGCCGCAGGGAATACCGCAGTGGTAAAACCCAGTGCCTATGCTCCGGCGACGGCAGCAGTGTTAAAAATGATTTTGGAAGAATGCTTCCAGGCGGAATATGTGACGGTGATCACCGGCGGCAGAGCAGAGAATCAGGCATTGTTACAGCAGCGCTTTGATATGATATTTTTCACCGGAGGCAAGACCGTGGGACGGGAGGTGTTTAGAAGTGCTGCGGAATATTTGACCCCAGTGACGCTGGAACTGGGCGGGAAAAGTCCCTGTATCGTGGATGCTACGGCGAAGCTTCCGCTGGCGGCGAGGAGGATCGTATTCGGAAAATATCTAAACTGCGGGCAGACCTGTGTGGCACCGGATTATGTGTTGTGTGATGTCAGGATCCGCGACCGATTGGTGGAAGCTATCCGGGCGGAGATCGCGAGGCAGTTTGGAGCAGATCCCCTGCAGAGTCCGGATTACGGGAAAATCATTAATGAGAAGCATTTTCACAGACTGTTGGGATTGATGGATGCGGAAAAAATCGTCTGCGGTGGACAGTATGACGAGAAGGCGTTGCGCATTGCGCCTACGGTGATGACGGATGTAGACTGGTCGGATGCCGTGATGGGAGAAGAGATCTTCGGACCGATCCTGCCGGTGGTGACTTATAATGCGTATGATACGGAGAAAAGCATTGCACAAAATGATTTTAGCAGGGAGGTTTCTGGAACCCAAGCTGCCGCGGGAGATTTTGTGGATTGGGCGATCCGCTGCGTAGAGGAACATCCCCATCCGTTGGCACTGTATTTCTTCAGTGAAGATAAAAAAGCTCAGAGACGGATCCTGGATCACTGCCATTTTGGCGGCGGCTGCATCAACGACACCATCATTCATCTCGCCACCAGCGCCATGCCCTTCGGCGGCGTGGGTGAGAGCGGCATGGGTGGGTATCACGGCCGCACCGGATTCGAGACCTTCAGCCATTATCGGAGTATCGTGGACAAAAAGACATGGATGGATCTGCCGATACGGTATCAGAGGTATGATGAGAAAAAAGAGAAGTTGTTGCGGCGGTTTTTAAAGTAACGTCCTGAAAAGTGTGAGATGGCACGAGATTACGTCCTGAAAAGTGTAGTGTATAGCCTAAATTACGTCCTGAAAAATGTAATAGCAGGATATTTGCGTGAAATAATATAGAAATCGTGAAGGAAAGAAGGTAATTAGTGTGAAAGAAAGTAGAGGAAAGCCATAAACTGGCGCACTTGAATAAGCTG
>ENA-ORRZ01000837-ORRZ01000837.1-human-gut-metagenome-genome-assembly--contig:-NODE-837-length-24651-cov-3.526508_pt1 | contig 24651 bp, 30 predicted proteins | sample MGYA00242185_ERZ509152 | MGnify/ENA primary metagenome ERZ509152 (study PRJEB26280, sample SAMEA2338668) | human gut metagenome | biome: human gut; feature: human-associated habitat; material: faeces... | reverse complement strand
TTGTAAAGTAACATTATAAAATCAGTTTGACGGAAAATTTTCTGTCTTTGCGTGACGGCAGTCCAACGGACACAGCTACGGATAACCGTGCATAGTTTAATATACAAATAAAAATGCCCGACTGCGGTGTCGGGCATTTTGTTTGAGATTATATGATTTTGATTAGTTATCCTTACTTAAAAGCATACGGTCGTTTTCAAGCTTTGAACCGCTTGCTTTTTCAAACATTTCAAGGAGGTGTTCAACCGTAAGATTTTTCTTTTCTTCACCTGAGATATCGAGGATAATTTTGCCGTCACTCATCATAATAAGACGGTTGCCGTGAGTAATTGCGTCATGCATATTATGAGTTACCATAAGTGCCGTAAGGTTGTTTTCGGCAATGATTTTGTCGGAAAGCTCAAGCACCTTTGCGGCTGTTTTCGGGTCAAGGGCGGCTGTATGCTCGTCAAGCAGAAGAAGCTTTGGCTTTTTGATCGTTGCCATAAGGAGTGTTATTGCCTGACGCTGACCGCCAGAGAGAAGTCCTACTTTTGAGGACATTCTGTTCTCAAGTCCGAGGTCGAACTCTGCAAGCATCTGACGGTAACGGATTCTTTCGTCAGCCTTTACGCCCCACGAAAGTCCTCTTTTCTTGCCTCGTCTTGCGGCAATTGCGAGGTTTTCTATAATTTCCATATCGGTATGTACCCCAAAATTCAAATTTATCTTTTTCTTAATGGTAATGCTATTAAATTCCCCAATAGTGCGATAACTGCGTATCCAACTACATATACCCATGCACTTGAGTTATAAAACACAAATATAGATGGGGTAAACATAATTGCTGCAATCAAAATATACCAAAAATCAAAGCCATTCCTGATTCCATAAAAAACAGATGTTATTAAACATATCAGAGGAATAATCATTAACATCACAATCACTGCACTCCCTGTATCTTTTATAAACCGGGGAATAATATAAAAATCTATAAACAATAAAATGTAAAAAATAATGTTCTTTTTTAATCCAGCCATAATTTCCTCCGTTGAACGCTTATGCTTCTAATGAATACAAATACGCAAGCAGTTCTTCCTTACCAAGCGGCTCACTGTGACTTAATATACAGTATTCACAATCAACCGATTGAATTGTCTGTATCAAAGAATGCAGCTTATTCTTATCCATATATCCGTCATTAAAAAAATCCTCACTTGTGGAATCTCCTAAAAACAATACTCCTTCTTCCGGCACATAAACACAGACCGTATCCTCTGAATGCGGTGAAACTGTATGAAAGATTCGGGCCGTAAGCCCTCCTAAATCCAGCGTCATTTTATCTGAAAATGCTATATCTGACAGCACAATATTTAATTTCTCCTGTCCGTAATACTCTTTTCTAAAATGTTCATCTTCTTTTTTCAGAGCTTCCATATACCCGGAGTCCCTCGCTTGTTCCTGCTGATCTTTGAGAAACTCATTTGTTTTGTCATGAGCAATGCTTATTCCGCTGATGGCATGCATACCAAACGTATGGTCATAATGCCAGTGTGTAATTACAGTAAAATCAGGTTTTCTAAAATGCTCTGATTCGACTGCCTCGTAAAAATCCTGAACATGAGCAGCGGAATACCCGGCGTCAACCGCCAGAGATAATTTATCCCCTTTGAGATAAGCTAACATAGGCCGGTCTGCTTCAGGGTCATGTTCTAAAAAATAAATTCTGTTCGTTAATTTGTTTAATTTCATTTTCAATCTTCTCCTCCTTCGTCAATCTTCTCTCCTGAGAGAGAAAACCGGCAAACTCCTCCGTCGAAACCTCGCCCCAGTTTCTATAGGAAATGACGCTTCTTTTTCTTACCGCATGCTCCGGAAGCTTTATGGCATAAACCGATATCCAGCATAAAGCCAAGACAGATTACCTCCCTGTTCTTTGCGGCTTTCATGGAAGCCGCTTCACTCTCTCCAAATAATACCTCTATCATTTATCCTGTCCACATCCCCTGTAATCAAATTTTGCTTTTTCCGTGCACTCCTTAACAAATTCGCTCTTGGCGTCGGTATAAGCATCCCTGTTGTGTTCGTATTTCTTCCACAATGACAGCTTTAACGCCTCGTACTCTTTAGCGGCAGCAGGGTTTCCCTTCAAATAATCACGAAAATACAGCTCATCATGATCCCCATAATACCGCAAATGCAAATGAAATACCTTTTCCGCAAATCCATTCTCTGTATAGCCCTTATTGAATGATTTTCTGTTATCCCTTTCCGACATACAGATATATCCATGGCGGGTTAACACCTCTTTTACATATTCCATAGAAGCTGTCTTCGGTATTTCCACCAGAATATCAATAATGGGCTTTGCCCAGATACCGGGAACCGCAGTGCTTCCCACATGACTGATCCGTACATCGGGCATCTGCAGAAATGTTTCAATCCGTCTTTTCTCCTGTGCATACCAATCGCTCCAATACGTCTTATGCTCAGAAAGAATAACCGGAAACAATTCCCACAATTCATTTAATGTCATTTCTGATAATGATTTATTCACAGACCCTCCTCATTTTAACTGCGCAAAATCATACGCCTGAGTAATCCAGTCAAACAGCTCCTCATCCAGATCAGAGGGCTTACTGATCACAAAATGAGTGGTCCATCTGCCCGGATATGGCTCTGTCTTTACAGCCACACGATCCGAATTTAAAGGCTCTGCCAGTCCCAGAGTCAGTACAAAATAGCTTTCTGGAAGCTCTGCCTTCTTTTTCACTCTCAGAAATGACACACAGGCGTAGAGGTGTCTGTTATAAAAAGAAATCTGTGATTTCTGCACCTTTATTCTGGTTTCCGGAAAACGTGAAACCAGCATTTGAACAAAACATTCATACAGCGGATATGTATCCGGGCAGGAATCAAAAAACTGTCTGGCGTCCTGTACCGTATGATCCATAAAAACACTCCCTTCTACCAGCGTTTCATATTTTTTCGGATTTATGTGTCTTATGCCCGAATAACACAAACAGAAACGGAACTAAGCATCTCAGCCATCCGATCAACGGGAGGGAAAAACCAAAGCGTTCCCTCAAATAGAAAGAAAAATCCACGAAAAAACCCGTCCATTCCAGCGGCTTCCACAGGTACATAAACACAATAGCTCCAGGTCCCGTTACCGCACCAAGAAGTGATTGAACCAGAAGCAGAAGTATTCCATAGGCAGAAAGCACAAATGCAGAAATAAATATCTCCTTTTTTGACAGTCCCCGGAGAAGAAGCATTCCGCCCAGTATCAAAACTGCCATAGTAATTCCCGCGCCTGCAAACAGCGATACCCTTTTGTCAATCACCCCCGGTTGGATTATGCCAAAACCAAGCACGATTCTTGTATAAATCGGGGCATAGAGAAAGCCTGCAATTACCGCGATCAGCGGAACTCTCCAGATACTGTTTCCGTATTTTTTTAATTTTTCCATAAAAGCACACCCCCACCTCTTTAAAAAAATTATCTCCCGGCCTTATAAAACGGACAAGCTTTCTGAATACATTGATTGTTCCGGTCGGAGCGCGTACAGGAAAACTCTTTTATTTCCATATGGACTCCAAGCTTTTCCTCAGTGAACCTTACCGCCTCTATGATCGACAGGTAGGAATCCCGTTTACAGCAGCGAGGGCCTCCCGCTTCACCAATCTTTTGAAGCGCCCTTGCTGTCATCTGATTGGACAGTCCCCATTCTGTTTCTGCCAGAGGAGTGGATTTTGTAACAATCGACAGATACATCCCCGTACTGATCCCTGCTCCGCAGGCTCCCCAGAAACCACAGGCTCCTCCGGGAACCTCCTTTCCGCGGCGGTACATCTCCGGCAGGGCCTTCCCAAGCTCCACCTTTCCCCCTGCATTATGATAGGCAGTAAGCAGCGCAGCTCCGACCATTACATGGTGCTCCGGTCCATGCATATGGCAAAAAGGCATCGCCATCATTTTGTCAATTATCTTAATAGGATTTTTGCTGTGTTCATGCAGACACAGCCCGATTATACTGTCCATCCCCTGGGTATGACAGTCACTGCACACATAATGCCCCTGAATACAGCGTGTTTTACTGCTTTCTTTTTTATGGCAAACTGCACATTCCATCAAAACATCCTCCTCCAGATATTCTAATGGCTTCCGGCAGATCAGACATTCCTCTTTCATTGTATAGTTCTCCTTTATCAATCATTTCTATAATTATAAGATACAGGAAATATGCATAAAAGCAAAGGGATTTTTCTTTACAATCTCTTTACAGATCCCCACTTCATGTTGCAAATGCAACAGATATGTTTTATAATAACAACAGTTTACATCTAAACTACTAAAAGAAGGGATTCCCATATGACAGACTTTTTTCAGAAAAACCTATTTAAAAATATCTCATTAGATGAGTACAAACATCTGATCTCCTGCATGGAGGGGCGGATAAAAACCTTCCGGCCGGATGAAACCATCTGCTGCTATGACTCAGGCTCTCAGGAAATCGGCATTATAGGCCGGGGAAGAGCTTCTGTAGTACGTTTCGAATACAACGGGGCCAGGACCATTTTGGAACAACTGGTTCCCCAGAGCATCTTCGGCTCCATGCTCTCCTACGAAAGCAGCGACCAGACCGGCGTGAGTGTCATCTGCGATACGGAATGTGATGTCCTTTTTATTAAATACGACCGCATCTGTGCTTCCTGCGCAAATGCCTGCGCCTTTCACCACCAGCTTACAAGAAACCTTATAGATCTGATCTCCTGCCGGGCCAGAGATCTAAGCCGCAGGGTAGAAGTTCTTTCCCAGCGTACCATCCGCGACAAGCTCATGTGCTTTTTTTCCCAACAGGCCGTCCATTTTGGCTCAACCACCTTTCAGCTTCCATTTACCATGGTAGATCTGGCTGATTATCTTTCCATTGACCGCAGCGCCATGACGCGGGAACTGAAAAAGATGAAGGATGAAAAACTGGTGGAAATTGACCGGAAATCAATCCGGCTGCTGGTATAGGTGTTTTACGGGCAAAATGAAAGACAGCGCCTGGAAAAATCTTCTCAGACGCTGTCTTTTTATTCAGAGATCAAAACAATCCTATTCTTCTACTACAGAAAACAGATCCTTGCCAACTCCGCAGATCGGGCATACCCAATCCTCAGGAATATCCTCAAATGCTGTACCGGGAGCAATACCGCTGTCCGGATCTCCTAACTCAGGGTCATAAATATATCCGCATGGATCACATATATATTTCTTCATAATTAAAAATCTCCTTTCGTAAATCTAAAGCTATCTTACCACAAGTATCTGCTATTTTCTGTGATATATGCAACATTTATCATTTTATTTATTCTTCTTTTGCTGCTGCTCTTGCTTCGATTTCACGCTTCTGAACATCGCCGGGAGCCTGCTCATAGCGGCTGAATTCATAGGAATAATCCCCCAGACCGCCTGTCATGGAACGGAGGTCCGTATTATATCCGAAGAGCTCAGACATTGGAATATCCGCCTCAATGACCTGCTTGCCGTTGTGATTGGAATTCATACCAAGCACGCGTCCTCTTCTGCGGTTTAAATCGCCCATGACATCGCCTGTAAACTTATCCGGAACAGTAACCTTAAGGGAGGCAATGGGTTCGAGGAGCACGGGATTTGCTTCCATAAAGCCCTGCTTAAAAGCAAGGATGGTAGCCATCTTAAATGCCATCTCGGAGGAATCTACCGGATGATAGGAGCCGTCTAACAGAGTTGCCTTTAAGCCTACTACCGGATAACCGGCCAGAGGTCCCTTCTGTACGCACTCCTGAAGGCCCTTCTCAACTGCGGGGAAGTAATTCTTCGGTACGGAACCGCCGAATACCTTCTCCTCAAATACATAGGGTGTCTCCAGATCGCCGGAGGGCTCAAACTCCATGATAACATCGCCGTACTGTCCATGGCCGCCGGACTGCTTTTTGTGCTTGCCCTGTACCTTTACCTTCTTTCTTAAGGTCTCACGGAAGGCAAATTTCGGTTTGGAAAGCTCTACTGCCACCTTATAGCGGGACTGCAGCTTGCTTACCACTACATCCAGCTGCTGATCACCGATTCCATAGATCAGAGACTGGCGGTTTTCTGCGTCATTTTTAACAATCAGGGTCAGATCCTCTTCCATCATGCGTGCCAGAGCAGTGGATACCTTGTCATCCTCACCCTTATTTACTGCCTTGTAAGCCATATATGTATATGGAGTGGAAATCTGAGGCTTGTGGTATACAATCGGTGCGGTGCGCACTGCCATGGTGTCTCCGGTCTGAGTCACTGTAAGCTTTGCCACTGCTCCGATATCACCGGCTTTTAACTCGGAAACCTCGATCACGTCCTTGCCGCGGAGCACATAGAGCTTTCCGATCTTCTCCTCCGCGTCCTTATTTACATTATATACCGTTGTGTCTCCCTTTAAGGTACCGGTACAGATCTTCATCAGAGAGTATTTTCCAATAAATGGATCTACAATGGTCTTAAATACTCTTGCAGACAGGGATACATCATCATTGTACTTTGCAGTAAAGCGTTCGCCTGTGGATACGTCTACGCCGATACACTCAAAATGATCCGGTGACGGGAAGTATTTGTCCATGGCCTGCAAAAGCACCTTAAAGCCCTGGCAGTTAATGCCGGAACCCATCATAACAGGAACGATATCGCCCTCGATTACATGAGTTCTGAGTGCCTGTGAAATCTCTTCCTGTGTAAACTCCTCGCCCAGGAAATAGCGTTCCATATATTCCTCACTGGTCTCTGCAACGGCCTCGATGAGAGCGTCCCTTGCGATGGTCAGGTTCTTCTGAACATAGTCGGGGATCTCGCACTCCTCGTAATCGCTTAAAGTAGTAAAACGGCGTCCTGCCATCTTAACCACGTTGACAAAGCCCACGAATTTTTCATTTTCACGGATCGGCAGCTGGAACGGAGCCACGCTTCTGCCGAATCTTCTCTCCAGCTTCAGAACCAGTTCACGGAAGCTGGCATGATCGTCGTCCATATTGGTTACGAAAATAATTCTCGGCAGTCTCAGCTTATCGCACAGCTCCCATGCCTTTTCCGTACCAACCTCAATACCTGCCTTGCAGTTTACTACAATGATTGCCGCGTCAGCCACGCTGACAGCCTCTTCCACCTCGCCCACAAAATCGAAATAGCCGGGTGTATCGAGAAGGTTGATCTTGATCTTTCCCTCAGCGCCTTCGTACTCGATCGGAACCATCGTTGTGGAGATCGAGAACTGTCTCTTGATCTCTTCTTTGTCATAGTCACTGATCGTATTACCATCAGCAACTTTTCCCATTCTCTTTGTAACGCCGGTCAGATAAGCCAGTGCCTCGGCTACCGTCGTTTTACCGGCGCCGCCGTGACCTAAAAGTACAACATTTCGGATCTGTTTTGTTCCATAAATATCCATATGAATCCCTCCCGTATATGTTTTTTTGCCATTCTTTCAAAAGACTTCCGCAAATTACGAAGTTCAGATGTTTTGGCTATACTGCTTATTGCCTATGGTCATATTTTACCAAAACTTTTCGAATTTTTCAAGCTTAATATCGAAATTGCACAAAATATTTTCTGTCTTTTTTTGATTATATTGGAAAATATGGCGGTTTCGCACGAAAATCCATCAAAATCAATGGATGCATTCTATTTTTATGGATTTTTTCGGATCGCAGATGGTTCTTTTTCTCTTTTCCGGTTCTTCCAAACGGGATGCCAAGGCAATTTTTTTCGAAAAAAATGTACCTTGGCACATTCTTGTGTCTTGTAAGGTCGCTTGCGACAATCTACATCTTCGCGAGAGTGCGCATCATTGGCACCTTAGTGCCGAGGGCACTCACGCGCAGTGCGTTCACATATTTTATCACTTTAAAGTATTGATTTTTCTTGTTGACATTCATATTCCCGTGTTATAAAATCGAAGGGACAAAGGAGGAACTGCATCATGTCTGATTCTACATTTGGTTTTATCGGCCTTGGCCTTATCGGCGGTTCTATCGCCAGAGGCCTTCGCCGCGCAAATAAAGATATTACGATCATGGCCTATATGCGGACCCGCTCCAAATTAGAGCAGGCCAAAAAAGACGGTATTATAGACGTGATCTTAAATGGGATCGGGGAAGAGCTCCTGGAATGTGATATCATTTTCCTGTGTACTCCTGTGGAGTATAATGCCCAGTATCTCTCTGCCATCCGCCCTTATTTAAAACCGGGAGCATTGATCACAGATGTAGGGAGCACCAAAACAGATATCCATGAAGAAATCCTGCGCCAGGGCCTTTCCCACTGTTTTGTGGGAGGCCATCCCATGGCCGGATCCGAAAAAACAGGCTATGAACATTCTACAGATCATCTTTTGGAAAATGCCTATTATATTGTGACGCCGCCGGAAGGCCTGACAGAGCCCTCTGCTTCCTATTCGGACAACGTCTGCCGTCTGCTGGCAGTGGCTCAGGCTGTGGGAGCAATCCCTCTGGTGCTGGATTACAGGGAGCATGACCGGGTAACGGCTGCCATCAGCCATCTGCCCCATCTGGTGGCCTCCAGCCTGGTAAACCTAGTAAAGGACAGCGATTCCCCGGAAGGCATCATGCGCAGGGTCGCAGCAGGCGGCTTTAAGGACATTACCCGCATCGCCTCCTGCTCTCCTGAAATGTGGGAGCAGATCTGCATGACAAACGCCGGGCCCATCGGAGATATGCTGGAGCAGTATATTGGCTCCCTTCAGGATATTCTGGATCAGATCCGCGGACACAAGGACAAAGAGATTTACCGGCTGTTTGAAAAATCACGCACCTACCGAGATTCCATTACAGACCGGGCAAAAGGCCCTATCGAACCCTCCTATGAATTTTCAGTTGATGTGGTGGACGAGGTGGGATCCATTTCTACTATTGCCGTTATTTTAGCCGCAAAGGGCATCAGTATTAAAAATATCGGCATCAACAACAACAGAGAACACGGCGAAGGCGCTTTAAAAATTGCCTTTTATGACGAGGCTTCCATGAAGGAGGCCTGGGAACGGCTTGAAAAATACAAGTTTGAGCTGGTGCGGCTGTAAAACAGAAAGGAATCATATTTTATGGAACTGAAAAAATGGGGTCCCCTCCGGGGCGAAATCACAGTTCCCGGTGATAAATCCATTTCCCACCGGGCGGTTATGTTCGGCTCTCTTGCAAAGGGAACCACGGAAATCCACGGCTTTCTTCAGGGCGCCGACTGTCTTTCTACCATCTCCTGTTTTGAAAAAATGGGCGTTTCCATTGAAAATAAAGGGGATGTGGTTCTGGTACATGGAAACGGCCTTCACGGCCTAAAAAAACCGGAAACCATATTGGACTGCGGAAACAGCGGCACCACCACCCGCCTGATCTCAGGCATCCTCAGCGCACAGGATTTTGACGTTACTCTCACAGGAGATGCTTCTATCCAGAAACGGCCCATGAAGCGGATTATGGAGCCCCTTTCCCGGATGGGAGCCGATATCACAAGCATCCGGGGAAATGACTGTGCTCCGCTCCTGATACGCGGCACAAAGCTTCATGGGATCCATTACACCTCAAAGGTGGCCTCTGCCCAGGTAAAATCCGCCATTCTGCTGGCAGGCCTTTATGCCGACGGAATAACCCAGGTCACAGAGCCCTTTGTATCAAGAAATCATTCCGAACGGATGCTAAAGCTATTTGGAGCCTCTGTTTCCACCGAAAAGACAACCGCCTCCATCTCCCCTGCTTCCCAGCTCTACGGTCAAAAGGTCATGGTACCGGGAGATATTTCCTCTGCCGCCTACTTTATTGCAGCCGGCCTGATGGTTCCCGGCTCTGAAATCCTGATCAAAAATGTAGGCATCAACCCTACCAGAGACGGACTTCTCCATGTATGCCGCGCCATGGGAGCCGATCTGACCCTTTTAAATGTACGGAGCCAGGAGGGAGAACCAACGGCAGATATCCTGGTCCGCCACAGTGCCCTTCACGGAACCACTATAGGCGGTGCCATCATTCCTACCCTCATTGACGAGCTTCCCATGATCGCTGCCATGGCGGCTGCGGCAGAAGGGGAAACAAGGATCTGTGATGCAGGGGAATTAAAAGTCAAGGAATCCAACCGCATTGCCGTCATGGTTGAAAACCTCACTGCCATGGGCGCTGATGTGACTGAAACAGAGGACGGCATGATCATCCGCGGCGGAAAGCCCCTCCATGGAGCTGTGATCAACAGCCACTTAGATCACCGGATCGCCATGACCTTTGCTGTGACCGCCCAGTGTGCGGAAGGACTCACAACCATACAGGGCGCGGACTGTGTCAATATCTCCTATCCCCGCTTCTATGAGGAGCTGATGGGACTGACTCAAAAGGGAGGCGTTTGTTAATGGATTTACAGTTAGTGAAAATGGGGCCTGAATACCGGGAAATGGCCGAGGATATGCTCCGTGAATGGAAGGCCTCCGGTGAAGCCATCATCCCAAGTGCTATTGATCAGGCAGACATTCATGATTTCCCAGCCTATTTAGACAGCCTGGAGCTTACGGAGGCGGTTCCCGGCCTGGTGCCCGATTCTACCTTTTTCTGCCTGGATAAAGAGAGAAATATCCTGGTGGGAGCCATCAATATCCGTCATTATTTAAATGACCATCTTTTAAAATTCGGCGGCCACATCGGAGACGGGGTACGTCCTTCTGAACGCCGGAAGGGAATTGCTACCCGGATGATTGCCCTGGGACTTGAGGAATGTAAAAAACTGGGTATCACCCGTGTCCTTATGACCTGCAAAAAGGAAAATACAGGCTCTGCCAAAAGTATTATGAACAACGGCGGCATCCTTGAAAATGAAATTGAAAAAGAAGACGGAACCGTGATGCAACGGTACTGGATCACGCTGTAACCAAAAGAAATCCCCTGTAACCGGCCAGCCGGAATGTATCATTCTGACTGCCTGATTACAAGGGATGTTTTTTATATTTTATTTTGCAGGATAAAATCCGGTGGGAACCTCTGCCAGATTGATCATGATATTCTTCATCTGGGTATAGTGATCCAGGATTACCTTGTGGGTTTCACGTCCAATGCCGGACTGCTTATATCCGCCAAAGGGGGCTCCCTCAGGGATTGCATTATAGGTATTTACCCACATGCGGCCTGTTTCCACGCCTCTTGCCACGCGCAGGGCACGATTGATATCTCTGGTCCATACAGCACCGCCCAGTCCGTACTCACTGTCATTTGCCATGGCAATGACCTCTTCCTCTGTCTTAAACTTCAGGATGCAGGCCACCGGTCCGAAAATTTCCTCCTGAGCCACTCTCATGTGGTTGGTAACATCACCTAAGAGGGTAGGACGAAGGAAGCAGCCCTTTTCCAGCTCGCCCTCTTTGGCCTGAACACCGCCGCAGAGCAGCTTTGCGCCCTCTTCTTTGCCGATTTCCACATATTTTAAGATCTTCTCCATCTGACGGCGGTCGATCTGGCTGCCCATCTGGGTATCCTCTTCCCATGGAAGCCCAACCTTCACCTGATTAAAGCGCTTGACAGCCTCCTCTACGAAACGGTCGTAAATGCTCTCCTGAACGAATACGCGGGAGCCTGCGCAGCAGACCTGGCCCTGGTTAAACAGGATACCCATCTGCAGGCCGTCCATAGCCATCTCCCAGTCACAGTCCTCAAAGAAGATATTGGCAGATTTTCCACCCAGCTCCAGCGTGGATGGGATCAGTTTTTCAGCCGCTGCCATAGCTACGCTGCGTCCTACCTCGGTAGAACCGGTAAATGCCAGCTTTCTAAAGCCCTTGTGCTCCAGCATATACTGGCCGGAACGGGAGCCGGAGCCTGTAATTACATTGAATACGCCTGCCGGGATTACATCCTGCACCAGTCTTGCAAATTCCAGTACGCTTAAGGAAGTGGTGCTGGATGGCTTAAATACGCTGCAGCAGCCGCTTGCCAGCACAGGAGCCAGCTTCCAGGCAGCCATAAGGAAGGGGAAGTTCCATGGGACGATCTGGCCTACCACGCCGATGGGTTCTCTTAAGATCAGGCTTAAGGTCGTATTTCCCAGCATATTGGCGCTTCCCTCTTCCGCCAGGATACAGCCTGCGAAGTAGCGGAAATGATCTGCCGCCATAGGCACGTCAACGGCCAGCGTCTCACGGATGGGCTTTCCGTTGTCCATAGACTCTACCATAGCCAGATGCTCCTTATTGGCGTCAATGATATCTGCAATCTTATTTAAGACAGCGGCCCGCTCTGCCACGGTTGTATTCTTCCAGCTTTCAAATGCTTTCCAGGCTGCAGCTACCGCCTCATCTACATCCTCTCTTGCAGCCTCGGCGCACTCTGCCAGAAAGCTCCCGTCTGCAGGACAGGTGGTCTTAAAAAGCTTCCCGTCTGAAGCGTCCTTCCACTGTCCTCCGATCAATAACTGATATTTACTCTGAAGCTCTGCTTTCTTCATAATGATTTCCTCCTTTTTAATACGCAGCTTTATAAATTCCGATTACCTGCTCCTTGGTTGCCTTGCGCGGATTGGTTAACTGGCATACATCCTTCATTGCATTCTCTGCCATGATCTCAAAATCTTCTTCCTTTACGCCCAGACTTCTTAAATCCTTCGGGATTCCTACCTGCTCGCTGAGCTGACGGATTGCATGAATCGCTTTCTTTGCAGCCTCTGTGGCGGAAAGCCCTTCAATATTTTCGCCCATTGCCTTGGCAATATCGCGGAAACGGTTCATATTTCCGATCAGGTTAAATTCTTCTACATGAGGAAGCAGGATCGCGTTGCAGACGCCGTGAGGCAGATTATAAAAGCCGCCCAGCTGATGGGCCATGGCGTGTACATAGCCAAGTGACGCATTGTTAAAAGCAATACCTGCCAGATACTGACCGTAAGCCATCTTATCTCTGGCCTTCATATAGGTACCGTTTGCTACTGCCTTTGGCAGATACTGGATAATCATGGTAATGGCCATCAGAGCCGCCGCATCGGTCAGCGGGTTAGCATTGGTTGATACATAAGCCTCGATAGCGTGTGTCAACGCATCCATCCCCGTTGCAGCAGTCAGTGACGGAGGCATTCCCACCATAAGCTTCGGATCGTTGATTGCGATCTGAGGCGTCACTCTCCAGTCAACGATTGCCATCTTTACATGGCGGCTGGTATCTGTAATAATACAGAAGCGTGTGATCTCAGACGCCGTTCCTGCGGTTGTATTGATTGCGACCATGGGACACATATTCTTTGTGGAACGGTCGATTCCTTCATAATCCCGTATATTTCCTCCGTTGGAAGCTACAAGGCCGATCCCCTTTGCACAGTCATGGGAAGAGCCGCCGCCTAAAGAGATAATGGAATCACAGCCGTTTTCCTTAAATACCCTTAATCCGGCTTCTACATTGGTATCCTTAGGGTTTGGCTCTGCGCCCCCAAATACTACGCTCTCTACTCCGGCTTCGGATAAAATTCCCTGGATCATGGCTGCCATTCCCTGTTTCTCCAGGAATGCATCCGTAACGATCAGTGTCTTTTTGCCTCCCAGGCTCTTCATCAGACCGCCTGTTTCCTTTACGGAATCTTCACCAAATAAATTTCTTGTCGGCAGGAAATAATACGTTGTACCCATAGTTTTCTTCTCCTTATATTTTAAATACTCTGTCACCTATCCGGCCGCTGTTTCATAACCCCTGTGCGATCCGTTACCCCCGTGACACCATCATCCTACCACCCATCTGCGCTCTTTAAAACAGCCAAAACAAAATAATAAAAGGATGCCAGTTTAGCATCCTTTACCATTGCATAAATACATTTCCAAGTCTTCGGACCGCTTCACGAAGCCGTCCCTCATCCATATCGCTGTAATTGAGCACCAGTACCCTTTCATACTCCGGACGCACCCTGGTACAAAACTGGGACAGACAGGCTACTAAAATACCCTGCTGCTTCGCTTTCTCACGAATCTGTCCGTCTGTGAGAGACGTATCCAGCTTTACCAGCAAATGGGTTCCGCTCTCTCCACCCCGTACATCTGCTACTGGGAGCAGAGAGGACTGGCGGATGATCCGGATCAGCCGTTCCCCCTCTGTGTGATAATATTTCTTAAGGCGGCTCAGATGACGCTCAAAATACCCTTTCTCCATAAACTTTGCCAGAGCATACTGCTCACATGCAGAGGCTGTATTGGAATAGAAATTGGCATTATCAATATACCGGCTGATCAGCGCTTCCGGCAGTACCATGTAGCTGATCCGGATCGCAGGAGCCAGAGTTTTGCTGAAGGTATTCATATAGATCACCCTCCCGTTCCGATCTATGCTCTTTAGGGCAGGGATTGAGCGGGAACGGTAGCGGAACTCGCAGTCATAATCATCCTCGATCACATATCTGCCTTCCTTTTCTACGGCCCAATTTAAAAGCTCCTGTCTTCTTGCGGCAGACATGACTGTCCCCAGAGGATAATGATGCTCCGGTGACACATGGATCACATCTGCCCCGCTTTCTCTTAAGCTTTCCATACTGATCCCATTTTCATCCATTTCCGTATATCTCCAGGATAGACCATATTCCTCGTAGATCCTGGGAATCTTTTTGTATCCCGGATTTTCCACCCCATAAACAGAGTCTCCGGGAAGCAGCTTTACAAGCTTTCCATAAAGATATTCAATTCCTGCTCCTATGACAATACATTCCGGAGATACCACAATCCCTCTCAGCCTGTATAAATAGTCTGCAATAACCTCTCTCAGCTGCCTGACTCCCAGAAAATGGGCTCTCTGCACCAGCTCCATATCGTACTCGGAAAGCACCTCCCGCATGACCTTTCGCCACATGGAAAAGGGGAATTTTTCATATATGGTATTGTTAGCCGTAAAATCTGCAAACCACTTCTCCTCCCGGTACAGCTGGGGATATTCTGCTTTCTCAGGATGATACTGATCCATGGTCTCTACGTCTGCTACAAAATAGCCCTTTTTCTCCTTTGCAATCAGATAACCCTCCACCAGGAGCTGTTCATAGGCATTCACCACGGTTTTCACACTGATCCCATTATCTCTGGCAAGCTCTCTTCTGGAAGGCAGCTTTGTTCCCGGCAGGAGACGGCCTCTGAGAATGTCCTCCCTCAGACATTCATAAAGACATTCATAGAGGGGACACCCCCTTTTTTTCACTAATTCATAATGCAGCATTTTTATCTGGTATCCTTTTTTTTATTAAAACTGGGTATTAAATAGAGTTCAATTTCGATTATAATAGGGGTAATGCCATTTGTAAAGGGAGGAAATCGTATGGGAGTCTATGCAGTAACCGGAGGTTCTAACGGAATCGGAGCAAAAACCATTTCCATTTTAAAGCAAAAAGGCCATGAAACCATCAATATAGACTGGAAGCGTGGAGATATTGAAGCAGATCTGTCTCTTCCCGAAGGGAGGCAGAAGGCCATTGACGAGCTTTTCAGCCTCTGCCCTCAGGGACTGGACGGCCTGATCCTCTGTGCCGGCATCCCCGGCTCCCGAAAAGACCTGCGTCTAATCCTTTCCGTCAACTATTTCGGAACCATTTCCATTATAAAAGGCGCCTATGATCTTCTGAAGCAGAAAAACGGCGCCTGTGTCATCTCTGCCTCCAGCGCCATTTCCAGGGAAGATATGAAAACCGATCTGGTAGACCTTTTAAACAACAACAGAGACGATGAATATCGGATCCTTGAGGTGATCGGCCGAATGGATGGAGCAGACTTAAGTACCGGAGATCAGATCTACACTGCCTCCAAGTATGCACTCTGCCGCTGGATGCGCCGCCACTCTGCCTCCTATGCTGCAAACGGTGTCCGGATCAATGCCGTGGCTCCTGGGAATGTAAACACCCCTATGACAGCTACCGGGTCAAAGGATACGGCAGCGGCCTTAAATGCCCTTCCGATCCCCACAAAGTACGGCACAAAAAAGCAGATGGATCCGGAAGAAATTGCTTCTGTGATCACATTTCTCATCTCTCCTGAGGCCAGAGGCGTCAATGGAATCGTCATGTTTGTGGACGGTGGCACAGATGCGCTGTTGAATACGGAAAAGGTTTATTAGAAATTCAGATATAAAAGAAAGAAGGATCAGACACCATGACGGAACATTCTGCCATTGAACGATATATAGAAGCACTTGAAACGAAGGATTTTAAAGCACTGGGGGATTTATTCACTTCAGACGGGCATTACTGCGACTACTGCCCCAACGGAACGTCCCAGCACGAATACCATCTCTACGGAAAAGAAGCAATCACTATGTTTTTTCAGAATAAGTTTCTGTTCCGCCAGTATTCCATCCTAAGCCCGGTCATCTTAAATGACCGCCAGGCAGAGTTCATTGCTTCCTTTGGAGGCTGCTATGTGATGGCGATCGCAAACCTCCAGCAGCTCTCTGCTGACGGCCATATCAGACGGCTTACGGTGCGGCCGCGGTGAACTTCTCCATGGAAATCCTCTGTCCCATGCAATTATATCCCATCCGTACCGGATGACCGCTCTCCTCCTCATTCCCATCCTGAGTTGGTAAGTCATCTGGATTTCATCCTTAAATTAAGAAGTGCTTACATTCTGTCATTGCTATAAACCGAAAAAAACGCTATACTTAAATTGAAAATTGTAGTAGGAGGTATGCTCTATGAGTGAAAGGCAGCTAGACATCGCTGATATGCAGTGCTGGGTATTTCGTATAGCTCAATCAAAATGGAACATGTCATCCAGTGACTGCGCTGAACTATTCAAAACGTACGATATCCTTGGATTCATCTCTGAATGTTACGATATTCTTCATTTAAATAGTTATTCCTGCGTGCTTCATGATTTAGAGACATTGTTAAAAAATCGAGGTGTAACCGTATGATAGAACTACAAGATGGAATGTTTCTCTACCACGGCAGCTACATTGACATATCGGAGATTGACCTGAATTGCTGCTTTGAGGGACTTGAATGTTCAACTTTCCGTTAGAAAAGCTATGCGCATCGGCAGTGTTCCAGAAGATTTCAATCCTGCAGATGGCCAGGTATCTGTTTACAAGTTTCACTATGATCCGAATATACTGGCATACTGCTTTCAGGGAGCGACGGTTGAATGGCTTCATTTCGTAGCAGCAAACCGAAAAAAGGACCTGTTCCCGCAGCTGTTAAAAAAATACGGTACCATTGATATCATTGGCGGAAAAATTGCAGATGACCAGACAGCCCGCACCTTACAGCGTTATATCGGCGGTGTTGATTTCGGTATTCCCGGAACTCCGGAAGCCGACAAAATAACCATTGAGAAATTGCTTCCCAATCGTTTGAACGACCAATTCTGTTTCCGAACTCAGGATGCCATTGATCATCTTGAATTTATAAGGAGTGACCGCTATGGAGACATCAAACTATAATTTCACGGATCCGCAAAAAGAAAGCTGTGCTGTTAATCTTATGCGTGATACAATTGAAGTACTCTCTTTACGTGATGGTATTTCCTATGAAAATGCACTACTTCACTTTACCAGTTCAAAGGTATATGATGCCCTTTTCGACTATGCCACCGGCATTTGGAGAGAAAGCCCAGATTATCTTTTGAATCTTTACGACTACTGCAATTCCAAAAGTAAAAACTCAAATTTTGGATAACTATAGAGCCGGATCATACATCATATAACAAATTATAAATTAAAAGGCAGAAACGGCAGGTCCCATGATGAGTGTCTGCCGCTTCTGCAGATAGCACATTTTGTTGGATTTTCTTACCACTTCTTCTCAAGTTTTAAATCCCAATCAATCTGATATACATCTGTCTGATCTCTTATACATTGGTATAACGTTAGCCATCCCTCATATGCATATGGGGTTTTTTTATCATATTCAGCTCCTCGACAGAAACTTTCCATTAATTCATCCCAAGAATTAAATTTTCCTTGTAGAATTTTTCCAATTTCAAGCATCTGATCTAACTGCTCCCGCTCTGTAATATATCCGGCATAATAAGATTCTCTCACAAGACGCATGGCTGTGCAATAATCAAAAGCATCTATTGTTCCATCCCCGTTTTCTTTGTACGCCACTATCAAATCATAGATTTCCCTTTCATCTTTTGTTTTTTCAGCCAGCTTTTCCAAACTCAGTTCCATATATCCTTTCGCTTTGTACTCACACATCAATTTTTGAAATGGTATTCGGAATTTACCATTCAGCAGTTCCCCAATGGTTTCTATTGCTGATTTTCTATCTGTAATCATCCATTCCGTTTCTAACCGTATCTGGGCTTCTTTTTGATATGTTCCAAAGGAACTATTAAAATATTCCAGTTCCCAATCAGAATGATATACATCCGGCCCATATACAGCGTAAAACCATTTTTCAAGTTGTTCTCTGGACTCTGATGAAACAATTTACTCTTTCGATTCCATTACATCCAACTCTCTATCTGCATCTAATATTAAGGCATCTATTTGCGAATCATCTACCGAATCATTCATTTCTTGGCTATGTATTGTATCCTTATTCCCCCAAAAGGCAATTCCTAAAAATATTAACATCATAATAATAATTTTTTTTAGTTTTAAATTGATCTGCTTTTTCATTTAGAATCATTTCTTCCTTCCAAAATTCCCTGTCTATTTCCGTTACTTTATGAAAAAAACTAACACTTCTCCTTGGTATTAATATTAAATACCTGATATGCTTTTTCGTTTGCTATAATTATGAAATCATCTGGTTTAAATCTCCAAGTTCAATAAACGTTTCACTTATATCCAAATTATCAAGTTCATGCCTAAAAAAAGAGTAATACACCATTATTAAATGCACTGTCTATATTCCATTCTTTTATTGTACTGATAAAGATCGAAAACTTATATGGATTTCCTAATATCATAACTGCCATCCTTCTGAGTAAAATCAATGTATCTTTATATCATTCCTATTCCACTCTAAACACATATATATGCTCTATTGGTGCCTTTAACTCATCCCAATCATCAATGTCTTCTAATTCAAAACATATTCCTTTATCTGTCTCCATTTCATAAGTGTCATAGACATTTACGTAATTTCCTACTGAATTTTTTACATCTGTCAATGTAGAGCCCAATCCTATAATGTTTTTATACTTCCCTTTAAAATCCCTCTCTACACCAATTTGATCCACTTTTCCGTCATCGGAAATCCAAAATTTAGCATTTTCAATTTCAATAATGGAACCATTTTCTCTAAATCTCTCCTTTAAGAACTTTTAAAAGCTCTTCTCTTGTACTATTGAGCGCTATCTTGCCAATTCCAACAGCTGGAATAATGGCGCCATCTTTCATTTTCATTATTGAATCTCCTCTTTACTACAACACAAACCTTCCAATCTTTGAATATTTTTGAAACCATCTGTCAGTATCCTAGATGAAGAAACGCAGTTTTACACCACAGCATCATATTATTTACGCCTACTACTAATGGCATAAGAAAGATGAGAAGGATAAGAATTATAAAATAATCAATCCAAAATGCTACTAAACGTTTCAATGCTATCATCCTTTCTTCTAACCACAGGTATTTACAAACTTCAAAACATGATATTAAATCCACACACCTATATTGTTTCGAAATGATTAAAATTGAAAAGAATCTGCCCATCTCCAGGCAGATTCTCCCAATGTCTATCATATCATGCTGTCTACTCCAAAAATCCCCGAAGCCTCATATAGTCCTTGATCAGGACGATCATCTGGTCATAGTCAATGCGGCTGGCATTGATGGGCAGGTCATAGTTTTCCATGTCCATCCAGTTGCGGCCGGTAAAGTAGCGGTGGTACTCGGTACGGGTACGGTCAATGCGCTTCATCCGGCGAAGGGCCTCTGCCTCGTCTACCTTATCTACATCCATAATGCGGCGGACTCTGGTAACGGTATCCGCATATACAAAAATACGGATTACATCATCTAACTGGTCCTGAAGCACATAGTTGCCGCAGCGTCCCACAATGATGCAGTTTTCCGATGCAGCCAGCTTGCGGATGACCGAGGACTGGAAACGGAACAGATTTTCCGGAGAAGTGATTTTATGGCCGTTCTGGGCGGGTTCTGACAGCTCCGGTTTTATATTAGTCACAATACGGTACAGCAGGTTATTTCCCGCCTTTTCATCTGCCAGACGGAAATACTGCTCTCCGATGGCGCTGGTCTCTGAGGTCATCTTCAGGATTTCTTCATCATAGAAATGGATTCCCAGTTCCTTTGCCAGACGTTCGCTTGTTAAGCGTCCTCCGCTTCCGTACTGACGTTCTACCGTAATTACAAAATGTTTGCTGCTCATAGATTTATGCCTCCTTTTTCGGTTAGATTACATCAATATGACACATTTTCATAGCGTTTAAAGCATTTTCGTGGCTTTGTGGGGTTACGCCCGCACAGCAGTCCGCCTTTACGCAGATTTCCGTCTCTGGCGTCTTTGCCTTGATCAGCAGGGCATTTGAGATCACACAGATATCGGTACACAGTCCAAGAAGCTCAATCCTTTCATATCCGGCTGCCGCTCCATACTCTGCCAGTTCGGGGCTTCCAAAGGTAACTTTCTCAAAGCGCTTTCCGTCAAACTCCCTGAGGCTTGAATCCAGCTCCCATCCTTCTGTTCCCTTCAGACAGTGGGGAACAGGAAGCTTTTTCCCCTCCATGGTATCCATGTAATCCGGACCATGGGTGTCCAGGGTAAATACAACCTCATCCCCTGCTTCCCTGTATTCACAGATCCGTTTCCTTACAGCCGGAACAATCTGCTGTGCTTCCGGCGTCCCCAATGCTCCGTCTATGAAGTCCTTCTGCATATCTACAACCACTAAAAGTTTCTTCACGATTCTGCTCCTCCCGATGATCTTGTGTGTAAACTTTCATTTTGTACTATAATAATACCACAAATTTACATCTTGGGGAATATAAAAATAAAAACACAAAAAGTAGTTGACAAATGGCGGTTCCTGTATTAGTATACAAAACAACAAGCCAAACCATTGAGAAAGAGGAGTAAGCTTCCAAAGCATTTTCACAGAGAGCCGCGGGTGGTGGGATCGCGGTACTAGGCTGGCAGCTGAATGGACTTTCGAGGGCGGTCCTGAACGATACAGACATACCGGTTACGGCAGTCGATGTAGGGACTGACGGATTCTGCACCCGTTATGCATGCAGCGCATATGATAGTATGTGAGAGTGGACTATTTCAGTCAATTTGAGTGGCACCGCGGATTCGATTCGTCTCAATTACAACCAGGTTGTAATTGGGACGTTTTTTTATTTTCATGATCAAGGAGGAAAATATTATGAGAAAATCAATGGCAATCCTTTTAACAGCAGCTATGAGCGCATCCCTGTTGGCAGGCTGCGGCTCCTCTTCCCAGAGTTCATCCTCTGCCCCGGCAGAAAAAACAACTGCGGACAGCAGCTCCTCTTCCAAAGAAAATGCAGATGCTGCTCCGGAAGAAGGCACAGACGCATCCTACACCATCGGCATCGGACAGTTTGCAGAGCATGGCTCTCTTGATAACTGCCGAGAGGGCTTTATCCAGGGACTGGCGGAGGCAGGAATTGAGGAAGGAACCAATCTTACCATCCTCTACAGCAATGCTCAGGCAGACGGCGGTACAGCCAGCCAGATTGCCAATACCTTTGCAGGGAAAGATGTTGATTTAATGTGCGGCATTGCAACGCCCATGGCACAGGCACAGTACAGCCTGGCAATGAAAACAGATATCCCCGTTATCTTCACCGCAGTAACCGATCCCGTTGCAGCAGAGCTGGCAAATGCGGACGGAACTCCTGTAGGAGAAATCACCGGAACCAGTGATAAGCTCCCCATTGAACAGCAGCTTCAGATGATCCGTGAAATTCTTCCCGATGCAAAGAACATCGGAATCATGTACACCACCAGCGAGGTAAATTCCGAATCAGCCATTGCTGAGTATAAGGAACTGGCGCCAAAATACGGCTTTGAGATCATAGATTCCGGTATCTCTTCCTCTGCTGATATCCCGCTTGCTGCCGATACACTTATCGGAAAGGTGGACTGTATTACCAATCTGACAGACAATACGGTGGTTGCTTCCCTTCCCGTTATCTTAAGCAAGGCTTCCGCCAAAAATATCCCTGTATTCGGAAGTGAGATTGAACAGGTAAAGATTGGCTGTCTGGCAGCTATGGGACTGGACTATATTGAGCTTGGAAAGCAGACCGGACAGATGGCTGCAAAGGTATTAAAGGGCGAGGCAAAAGCCAGTGAAATGAATTACGAAACCATCAAGGAAGCAGCTTTTTACGGCAACACAGAAGTAGCGGAAAACCTGGGAATCACTCTTCCCGAATCGCTCACCAGCTCTGCCGCTGAAATATTTGACACTATTGCACAATAATTTGGAGGACGATCATGACAATCATCTTGGGTATTCTTGAAGAAGGTCTGGTTTACGCCATTATGGCCCTGGGCGTTTACATTACCTATAAGATCCTGGATTTCCCGGACCTTTCCGTTGACGGCACCTTTCCTCTGGGAGCTGCCGTCACAGCCGCAGGCATTGCAGGAGGCTTCCTCTCTCCTGTGGCAGCCCTTTTCGTATCCTTTTTAGCCGGCGATCTGGCCGGATGCGTCACCGGCCTGATCCATGTGAAGCTTAAGGTCCGCGATCTTCTCTCCGGCATTATTGTCATGACAGCCCTCTATTCCATCAATCTGAGGATCACGGGAAAAGCGAATCTTCCGATTTTCAGCAAGGAAACTATTTTTTCAAATGAATTTCTCTCCGCAAACGTACCGGAAGCTTTTAAGCCCTATACCACCACACTGATCCTTCTGGTACTGGCCGTGCTCTGCAAGGTGCTGCTGGACGCCTATTTAAAAACAAGATCCGGCTATCTGCTCCGGGCGGTAGGCGACAACGAGACATTAGTCACTTCACTTGCTAAGGACAAGGGGCTGGTAAAAATCATCGGTCTGGCAATTGCCAATGGCTTTGCAGCCCTGGCCGGCTGCGTATACTGCCAGCAGAAAGGCTTTTTTGAAATCTCTGCCGGCACAGGAACCATGGTGATCGGTCTGGCAAATGTAATCATCGGAACACAGCTTTTTAAGCGGTTTGGCTTTGTAAAATCCACCACAGCCGTTATCATCGGCTCTATCCTCTATAAGGCCTGTGTCTCTGCTGCTCTTCTTGTAGGCGATCTGAAGATTGCCGGCCTGAACTTGTCTGTCCCGGTTACTGCTTCTGATTTAAAACTGATCACCTCCGTACTGTTTTTGATCATCCTTGTATTAAGCCCTGCGGGCGGAAAGAAGGTAAAGAGCCATGCTTGAGCTGAAACACATCCATAAATACTACAATACGGGTACGGTCAACGAAATGTGCCTGTTTGAAGACTTTAACCTGACGATCCGGGATCACGAATTTGTATCCGTTGTAGGAAGCAATGGTTCAGGAAAGACTTCCCTTTTAAATATCATCTGCGGCAGTATCCCTTTAGATGAAGGGACGATCCGCATCGGCAATGAGGATATTACTAAAATGGCAGAATACAAACGCCAGCGCCGCATCGGCCGTGTCTACCAGAATCCGGCTATGGGCACCTGCCCCTCTATGACGATTGCAGAAAACATGGCATTGGCAGACAATAAGGGCAAATTTTTTAATCTGCGCCCCGGAAAAAATAAACAGCGGATCGATTTTTACCGTGACAGCCTCCGCACACTGGGTCTGGGACTGGAAGATAAGATGGATGTAAAGGTAGGCGTTCTCTCCGGCGGCCAGCGCCAGGCCATGGCACTTCTTATGTCCACCATGACTCCGATCGAGTTTCTGATCCTGGATGAGCACACGGCTGCACTGGACCCCAAAACCGCAGAAACCATCATGGAGCTCACAGACCGCATTGTAAGGGAAAAGAATCTGACTACCATTATGGTAACCCACAATCTGCGCTATGCAGTGGACTACGGAAACCGCCTGCTGATGATGCATCAGGGCAAAGCCATTATGGACAAAGCGGGAACAGAAAAAGAAGAAACAAGAATTGATGATATTCTGAAAAAATTTAATGAAATCAGCATAGAGTGCGGAAATTAGTAAAAAAAGAATCAGGCAGCCGGCCATTTCCGGCAAAGCCTGATTCTTTTTTATGGGATTATTCTGCAAATACCATGATTTTTGTGGCTGTATTGTCATCTCCCGACCATACGACCACCTTTTTACCCTGGGTCAGATCATCCAGGGTTACAATATTTCTTGTAAGATATGGGAAAATGTCACAGTCCTCTGCCAGAATGTACTCTGTGCCGTCTGAAGCCGTAAGCACCGTCTGGGAGCTGCCTGCATCTGTAATGACAGAGTCTGCCTCCACATAATCAGGCACCTTAAAATCCGCAGGAATATTGGCAAAAATGATAGCAGCATTGGTCATGGGCGGAAGGCTCATCGTCATGGCCGGACCAATGTACGCATAGATCGTCTCCCCATCCTGGATATCCTCTAATGTAAGGGGCGTACCGGAAACTGCATCCAGGATCAGGGTGGATTCCTGAGAGATATTCAGGATGATCTCTCCCTCAGAGCTTACGCCGGAACGGTTATCAATGGAAAGACGCCCGTCCTCCATATGGGCTGCCG
>ENA-ORRZ01000810-ORRZ01000810.1-human-gut-metagenome-genome-assembly--contig:-NODE-810-length-25225-cov-4.045451_pt1 | contig 25225 bp, 32 predicted proteins | sample MGYA00242185_ERZ509152 | MGnify/ENA primary metagenome ERZ509152 (study PRJEB26280, sample SAMEA2338668) | human gut metagenome | biome: human gut; feature: human-associated habitat; material: faeces... | reverse complement strand
TTTCCTGCCTTCTTCTGGCTCCTCATGAATCTCAGCACGGCCACCGCCGCGCACGCCACCAGGAGCAGTACGATCCCATCCGCCAGACTCATTGGATCACCTCTTCTTTCTTTTATTGATATCAATTATCAATTTCAAATGAATTATATTCCTCCCAGATGAAAAAGTCAACCCTTTTTTCGTTTTTTATTTCGTACATAAAACCGCTTGAAATCTTTGTCCATACAATTTAAAATATGGGTAAACGCCGTGCCTTCTGTGCCAGGGCCGGCTCTGAAACAATGTTTAAGGAGGTTTTCCATGAACTGCAGCAGAAAACTCACCGACTCCCTTTACTGGGTCGGCGCCAACGACAGGCGGATCGCCCTGTTTGAAAATGTTTATCCCGTTCCCCGGGGAGTATCCTATAACTCCTATCTGCTTTTAGATGAAAAAACAGCCCTCTTTGACACCATCGACCAGGCATTTACCCACCAGCTCCTGGAAAATGTTTCCTCTGTGCTGGATGGACGCTCTCTGGACTACCTGATCGTCAATCACATGGAGCCCGACCACTGTGCCTCCATCGCTGACATTCTCTTCCGGTATCCTGGGGTGAAGATCGTCTGCACTGCCAAGGCTGCAAATATGATGAAGCAGTTTTTTGAATTCGATGTGGACCAGTATGTGGTTCCCGTAAAGGAGGGCGACACCCTTTCCCTGGGCGTCCATACCCTGACCTTCGTTATGGCCCCCATGGTCCACTGGCCTGAGGTCATGGTCACCTATGAGACCACGGAGAAGATTCTGTTCTCCGCAGACGCCTTCGGCTCCTTCGGCGCCATCGACGGAAATATCTTTGCCGATGAAACAGACTATAAAAACCAGTGGCTGCCGGAAGCCAGAAGATACTACTGCAACATCGTCGGAAAATACGGTCCCCAGGTGCAGGCCTTATTAAAGAAGGCCTCCGGGCTGGAGATCTCCATGATCTGCCCGCTCCACAGCCTGGTATGGAGGAAGGATCTGGACTGGCTCCTGGAAAAATATTCCCGCTGGAGCTCCTATGAGCCGGAGGAAAAAACCGTGCTCATCGCCTATGCCTCTGTATACGGCCACACAGAGCAGGCCGCCGATGCCATTGCTGCAAGGTTAGCGGAGCGGGGCGTACCCAATATCGCCGTTTACGATGTGTCCAAGACCCATCCGTCCTATATCCTGGCCGACGCTTTCCGATGCTCAGCCCTGGTATTTGCATCCATCACCTACAACAATGGGATCTTCTGCAACATGGAGACCCTGCTGCACCAGATCGCTGCCCATAACCTCCAGAACCGGACCGTGGCCTTCTTGGAAAACGGCTCCTGGGCCCCGGTGTCTGTAAAGCATATGACGGATACCTTCGAATCCTTAAAGAACATGAAGGTGCTGGAGGAAAGTCTGACCATCCGGTCTTCCTTAAAGAACTGCCAGGGAGACTGTCTGGAAGCTCTGGTTGATTCCATTTTCCAGTCTCTCGCATAATTTTTTCTGGAAATGGTTATACAACAATATACTACTATATTTTATCCACAGGAGGAACTGACTATGAAGAAATATGAATGCGAAGTATGCGGTTACATTTATGATGAAGCAGCCGGAGATCCGGATAACGGCATCGCTCCCGGCACCAAATGGGAGGACGTTCCCGAGGACTGGGTATGCCCCTTATGCTCCGTCGGCAAAGACCAGTTTAAAGAGGCCTAACAGCTCTATAAAAAAATAAAAGGGGAATTCTTATGGGAATCAAAGTAAATCAGGAAACACTCCAGATGATCGCCGATCTTTCCAACGCCAGGGGCGCTTCCGGCTTCGAGGACGAGACAGTCCAGGCGGCAGCAAAGCACATTGGCGAGGGCTATACCACCGAAGAGGACTGCCTGCGCAACTTCTATATGTACCGCACTGCCAACTCCGGCAACAAGCCGGTGTTCATGCTGGATGCCCACAGCGACGAGGTGGGATTCATGGTCCATTCCATCCGCCCCAACGGAACCCTCCGTTTCGTGGCCTTAGGCGGCTGGAACGTGGGCTCCCTTGCCTCCTCCAAGGTGCTTGTGAGAAACTCTGAGGGAAAATATCTTCCCGGCGTCATTGCTGCAAAACCGGTACACTTTATGTCGGCTTCAGAAAAAGCATCTGCCGGGGCAGCGGATATCTCCTCCCTCTCCATCGACATCGGCGCTGTGAGCGCAAAGGACGCAGCTGAAAACTTTAAGATCCGCATCGGCGAGCCGGTGGTTCCGGATGTTACCCTGGAATACGATGAAGAACATGATCTGATGTTCGGCAAAGCCTTTGACTGCCGCATCGGCTGCGCAGCTCTCATCGAGACGCTCCGCCGGTTAAGGGATGAAAAGCTGGACGTGGACGTGGTGGGTGTTCTTTCCTCCCAGGAGGAGGTAGGCGAACGCGGCATGAAGGTGGCCGTAAACCACATAAAGCCCCAGATCGCCATCTGCTTCGAGGGCTGTCCGGCGGACGATACGTTTACTGAGCCTTACGCAGTCCAGACGGCCTTCAAAAAAGGACCCATGCTGCGCTTCATGGACAAATCCATCATCTGTACTCCCAGATACCAGCGCTATGCCCTGGATCTGGCTGAGAAGCGCGGTCTTATGGCCCAGGCGTCTGTCCGGGAGGGCGGCGGCAACAACGGTGCCATTGTCCATACGTCCTTAGACGGGATCCCGTCCATCGTCATCGGCGTTCCGGTGCGGTACATCCATTCCGTCCACGGCATTGCCTCCTACTATGATTTTGAAGCCACTGTAAAACTGGCCGTAGAAATCGTAAAATCCATGAATGGAGATATTATTAAATCTTTTTAAACGATTCCAATATCTTCCAACATGATTTTCCTGGTCCGTGACATACTAACACCATCCCAGAAAACAAAGGTGGTGAACGACCATGAACCAGGAAAAGAACGAATGTATCCAGTGCTCCATCCACAACTGCGTACACCACGCGGGGACTGCGGATTACTGCACACTGGACCGGATCCATGTGGGGACCCATGAACTGAACCCCACAAAGAAGGAATGTACCGACTGTGATTCCTTCCAGTATAAAATGTCCTGAGGCGGCTGATCTGCCATCGGGGTATGGGAAAAGCCTGGCAGCTGCACCGATCTGCAGCCGCCAGGCCTTTTTTATCCGTCCATCCTTATTTCAGACGTTTCCGCCTCATGTGATTTCTGGTTTTTTATGCGTTTCCCTGTCTCATACAGCCGCCAGGCCCCTGGGGAGCCGCCGCCTGGTCAAAGCTGGGATTGAAGGCATAAAAGTTCCGGCTGTCCAGACGGTCCTGGAGGCCGCGCAGGGCTTCACCGAAGAGTAGTTATGTAAGCATACGAAACAAACGACAAAACAAACAGGTAAACAGCTACTCTCCAGATCATCAGCGCTCATCAGGGCGCTTTTTTCTTTAGGGAGTAATTGGGAAAGGAGACGTATGAACAAACTATTCTTAGAACACTATATGCACACAGCTCCGGAGGGAATGGAGCAGAAATATATATTTTTGACAGATGACAGGGAGATTGCATTTAATATCATTGCTGCCGGTTACAAGGCGGTTTTGATTTTGAAACAGGAAGACGGTTATTATAATGTGGATAGTTTTATTACATATATGGATAAAATTATGCTGACAGGAACTTATCAAAGCGAATATTGCTATATTCCGGCTTGTTCCGAAAAAAGGATCAATGATACATTGGAACAATATTTCCAACAAAATCTGATGAACTATCATCAGGGATGGAGGTTATTTAAAAACAAGGAATATCTCGGGAAAACAGAATACCAGCCGGAATTAAAATCTATTCTATCTGATTTCATCAAACGATTTGAAGGCAGGCAGAATGAACTACCGGATTTAACTCGATTTCATAAATATAACGAACAGGGCAAGCGAATTGGCGTATTCGACATGGAGATTGTGGACTATCTGATGAAGACGGTCCATTTTTTTATGCTTGGAAATACACCATATCTTTACGAAAATGGATGTTACCATGAGGATAACAAGGGGATTCGTTTAAAAGCAATGATTCAGAAATTGATTTTCCGGGATTGTATTAAGGCGACGACGATTCAGAGCATTTACAATCTTCTGGTGTCACAGCCACAGGTTCAAAAACGATTCTCGGATTTGAATAATCAGCCGTCTCATTGGATTAACTTTCAAAATGGATATTTTGATGTGGTGGAATGGCAAATGATGGAGCATGATGCAAAGTATCTGATGATTAATCAGATTCCGTTTTCCTTCCATCCGGAACAGGCAGAAACAGTTTTGACTGGTGGAGAAACCATCCGAAAATATCTGGATTCTTCTATCCCGGATAAAACCGATCAGGAGACGTTCTGGCAATATCTTGGTTATTGCATGACCACAGACACGGGGTTCCAGAAGTTCTTAATGATAAAAGGAAAAGGCGGTACTGGTAAATCTGTTATGATTTCTTTTGCACAACGGCTCATTGGTGCAGAGAATTATGTCAGTATGTCTTTGCAGAATCTGAATGAACGCTTCTATCCAACCGGATTATTTGGAAAGCTGCTGAATGCCTGTGCAGATATTCCCAGCACTGCGATGGAACGGGTGGATGTAATTAAAAAAGCGGTTGGGGAAGATACGCTTCTCTATGAGAAGAAAGGACAAGATCCAACTCAGTTCAACAGTTATGCGAAATTATTGTTTTCCGCAAATGAGCTTCCGCTGAATCTGGATGATAAGACAAACGCCTATTATCGTCGCCTTCTTGTTTTGGATATGAATCATGTGATTTCAGAAAAAGAAAAGGATTCACAGTTAAAGGAGAAAATGTATCAGGAAGCGGATTACGGGATTCATATGGCGCTGCGGGCATTGAAGAAACTGTATGAGGAGCAGCATTTTGTTGAGAGTAATCATAGCAAAGAGTGTATTGAAAATTTATATCGCTCTGCGGACAGTGTGAAAGCATTTACTGATGATATGCTGTGCCATAAGAAAAATGAGAAGATGAAACGAAGTGATGTCTATAAAATGTATGCGGATTATTGTGAAGAGAACGGACGAACCCCTCATGGGAAATCACAGTTCTGGAAATATATGGGAGATAAGGGATATATCATAAAACGATATTCTGACGGTGTGTATTACTTCAAAGATACTACACCGAAAGAAACGGAATTTACGGAAATAGACGATACGATAGAGAATCCGTTTGAACAAATTCATCTATCCTCGTTTCCGGAAAATGACAAAAATGATAAAAATGACAAAATGAAAGAGGAACTTCTTGAAAATGGTGCTTGATGAAAAACGGATGGAACCATCAGCCTGTCATTTCTATCATTTTGTCATAACTGAATATGACCGCAGAGGTCAGATGAAGAAGTCGATGTATTTGAGCGAAGGCAAAAATATATCGGCTTTTTGCAGGTCAAGGGCAGCCGCCATTGCCCAGTTAAGCGGCGTTTCGCCACTTAATACTGGGTATTATCTGACGAAGAACATGGAAGAAATCACTACTTTGTGAAAGCAGATAAGAAACATTTCTCAACACCGAAGCAGATTATTTGAGAAAGGAAAGGAGAAAACTTATGAGAGTATCAAGACACAATGGACGCTCCGGGAAGCATGGAGTCTACAACCCGAAGCACAATGATCGAAGATTCAATGTTCAGCACAGCGAACACATTGACTCAGAACGAAAAAAGGAAAATCTTTATTGGGATTGTTATCAGGGAATTTTCAAAGATGAAAACCCGGCAGAGATGACTTTTGAACAGGTAGAAGAAAAATTTTATGAGGAAATTTTTGCAGATTTTATCAAAGGACAGAATGCTCGCAATATAAAGAATCGCCATCCGGAACGAAACAGGACAGCAAAGGATTTGCTGAATGATAAAAGAACCTGTCCGGAAGAAACAATCTATCAGATTGGAAATATTGATTCCTCGATTGATTATTTTGATTTATATTGCATCTGTCAGGAATTCTTTGATTTTATAGAAAGACTGTTTGGTAAAAATGTAAAAATCATAGATTGGGCGTTACATGTGGACGAGGGAACCCCTCATATCCATGAACGCCATGTTTTTGTATGGGAAAATCAATATGGAGAATTGTGTCCCAAACAGGAAAAGGCATTGGAAGAAATCGGGTTTGAACTGCCTGATCCGTCAAAAAAGCAGGGAAAGAATAATAATCGTAAGATGGTTTTTGATGATTATATGAGACAGCATTTTATTATGAAATGCCATAAATTCGGAATTGAAGTAGAATCGGAAGCCATCTATGGCGGCAGGCAATATCTGGAAAAACAGGACTATATCATTCAGAAACAGCAGGAGAAAATCGCAGAGAAAGAACAGAAAATCAGGGAGCTGGAAGAAAAGATTTTAGATTCAGAAACATTGATTCAGGAAGTTTCTGCGATTGCTTATGAAAAGGCAGTGGAGATTGTTTCAGACAAAGCAAGGGAGGAGGTATTGAATACAGCGGAGGAACAGATTGAGATTTATAAAGAATGGCTGTCCGGTCCAGATAGAAAGGCTTCGGAGAAAATGCGGAGTTATGCAATCTCTCAGATGGAAAGCCTTGGAAAGAATATACGGAGTGCTATCCGAAAACTGTCCAGTCGATTAAAAGAAATATTTAAGCAGCCGGAAGTGAAGAAAGAAATGACGGAAATGATAGAGAGAAAATCAAGAACTTCAGTATTACAGAAACTGCAAGAAAAACAGAGAATAATCAAAGAAACGGAAAAATCTGATTCTGTCAGGAAGAGATATGTAGATAGGGATTTTTTGTAATCGTCAGATAAATTTTTTTATTTTATTTGAAATTTTTGGATTGAAAACCTGTATCATTCATTGTTAGACCGATACAGAGAACAATCGAGAGAATACAAATTTCTTTTCTGTTAGAAGTGGATAAGAGAAAGAAATAAGAATGTATCAATTTTTTTTGATATGATATATTGACAAAATGACTTGCAAGGCTTATGATGTATATATCAAAATAATTTGATGTGAGGAGTGATAACAATGAATGATTTTTCTAAAGACGCAAAAATTTTTAAAGCTCTTTGTGATACAAAAAGGCTTACTATTTTAGACTACTTAAAAAGTGGGGAAAAATGTGCGTGTGTTCTGATTGAAAACATGAACATAGGACAATCAGCTTTATCTTATCACATGAAAATACTTTGCGACTCTGGTATTGTTAATGCAAGACAAGAGGGTAAATGGACGCATTACAGCCTAAGTAAAAGCGGAAGTGAATATGCGTCAAAACGATTGTTAGAATTAACAACACCAAATACTGAAAATTAATCAAATTGTTGCAAATAAAGGTCATCGAAAGGTGGCTTTTATAAAACTCTATCACATCAAAAAAAATTGATATGTTATATAAAGGAGGGACTTTTTTTGGAAGTAGTAAATTCAATATGGTTATTTTTCCAAGACCAAATATTAGGTATGAAATGGTTAAATGGTTTAATCGGTAATGGACTATCACAACTAGGGTTAGACATTAACAGTCGATTAGGTGGAAGTATTCAATTCTTTTTGTATGATGTAATCAAAATCACAATTTTGTTATGTTTACTGATTTTCTTTATTTCGTATATTCAAAGTTACTTTCCGCCAGAACGAAGTAAGAAAATTTTAGGACGTTTTCATGGTATAGGAGCAAATATTATATCCGCATTGTTAGGAACAGTTACACCATTTTGCTCATGTTCTTCTATTCCGTTATTTATAGGCTTTACAAGTGCAGGACTACCACTAGGAGTAACTTTTTCATTTTTGATTTCTTCTCCTATGGTGGATTTGGGAAGTCTTGTACTGCTAATGAGTATTTTCGGGGCTAAGGTAGCCTTTGCTTATGTAATTATCGGTTTAGTAATTGCTGTGATTGGCGGTACTTTAATTGAAAAAATGCACATGGAAAAATATGTGGAAGATTTCGTCAAAAATGCAAGCAATATTGATATTAGTTCCCCTACCTTAACCAAAAAGGACAGAGTTCAATATGCGAAAGAACAAGTTGTAGGAACATTCAAAAAAGTATTTCCATACATTTTAATTGGTGTAGGAATTGGAGCAATTATCCATAATTGGATACCTGAAACATGGATTGAAAGTATTTTAGGAAGTAACAACCCATTTGGTGTTATTTTAGCCACTCTTGTCGGTATTCCTATGTATGCTGATATTTTTGGAACAATTCCAGTTGCCGAGGCTCTGCTTGCAAAAGGGGCACAATTAGGGACTATCTTATCATTTATGATGGCTGTAACAACATTAAGTTTACCGTCTTTAATCATGTTAAAAAAAGCAGTAAAACCTAAATTGTTGACTTTATTTATTGCTATTTGCACATTTGGCATTATCATTGTAGGTTATCTCTTTAATATTTTTAGTACACTATTTATTTAAAAGGAGCGAATAAGAAATGAAATTATTTGGAAAGAAAAAAGAAACAAAATCATGCTGTTGTGGTGGAAATTGCACATCAGAAACAATGCAAAATGCAGAAAACAAGAAACAAGAGCAAGGCATTAAAATATTAGGTTCGGGCTGTGCAAAATGTATGGAATTGGAAAAAGCAACTAGAACAGCAATATCTGAACTTCAATTAGATTATGAGATTGAACACATTACAGATTTTGCAGAAATCGCCAGTTATGGAGTAATGTCTACACCTGCATTGGTGTTTAATGGCGAAGTAATATCCTATGGAAAAGTATTGACCGCAGACGAAGTGAAAGCACTATTGAGTAAGTAATAAAACGAAGAAAGGTCGGTAATTTATTTATGAAAAAACCTAAAGTGGCTTTTGTCTGTGTCCATAATTCTTGTCGTAGTCAAATTGCGGAAGCATTGGGAAAGCACTTTTCTTCAAATATATTTGAAAGCTATTCCGCTGGAACAGAAACAAAACCACAGATCAATCAAGACGCAGTTCGTTTAATGAAAGAAATGTATCAAATAGACATGGAAAAAGCACAATATTCCAAACTGTTATCAGAAATACCGCAAGTAGATATTGTGATAACAATGGGGTGTAATGTAAATTGTCCTGTAATTCCATGCAAATATAGAGAGGATTGGGGATTAAGTGATCCTACTGGAAAAACTGATGCTGAATTTTCAAAAATAATCCACTCAATCCATACGAAAATACTTGAATTGACAGAGAAAATAAAAAATAATGAGTTGATTTCAACAAGAAATCAAAAATATTAACGAAAAACATTGTAATAAGTCGATTTAAGCATACCATTAAACAATCTAATATAGCAGTTATCAACATCTGAATATAAGAAAGTTTTGAAGGCTCGTGCAGACTATATTGTGCGAGCTTTTTTTGCTTTTCTATATTTTTGGAATTTCAACTATTACTTCTTCCTTTTTTTATTGGAATCCTTCAATATATTTTCCATTAGTTTTTTAAACGATTTTCGATTCTCACCGTCTATCCCAGCAGGCAGAAGCATTTTTGCCGTAAGTTCTGCCATTTTAGCTTCGGACATATGACCTTTATGCTTCATTGCTTCCTGATGGAGTCGCTTCACCTGATTTCTCATTTCTTCGGCGGTGATATCTTCCTTGAATTCGCCATATTCCTTCTTCACATCCCGCATGATTTTCAGAAAGGTAGCTTTCAGTTTTTCTAAATCAGCTTCCGTTCCGCTGACCTTTTGGGCATTCAGATGACGGAGTTCATTAGTTATTTCTGTTTTCTGAGAAGGATTTTCTTTTAAAAGTTCTGTCAAATCTCCGGTTGCCAAATCAATTACATTATTACGAGATAGAAATCCTTCCTCGTGGGCGCTTTCAAAATAGGCTTCTGCATATCCCATGAGAGGAATAAAGTTACTATGTTCCATGATTCGGCTAAGAAGTTCTGTATTTACCTTGCCGGACAGCAGCGTAATCAATGCCTTGTTTGATAGTCCCAGCTCATCCAGTTCTATATTTTTCTGAGAACGGACGCTGGTTCGTCCCAGCAGATAATCTGTGGACACACCAAAATAATCGGCAAATTTTATGATGAGTTCGTGTCCGATACTTTTAATGTCTTCATTTTCAATTCTGGTAAGTTGGGAAGCAGGGATTCCCAAATCTTCGCTCACCTGTTTTTTTGTTAATCCCCGTTCGATTCTTAAATCTCCGATTTTCTCATGGATATTTCCAGGTAATTCAGCCATCTCTATCAACTCCCTTAGACTTATTTTAGTCGTTTCCCGGGAAGAGGTCAATCCATATTATTGCAAATCTGCAATTTTCATAACCTCGATTTTCCGGGAATTGCTATGCCTGCAAGAAACGCTGTTTTCTGATTTTTTTATGCTACGATGTCTCTACAAAAGCGGATAACGCTTGTGTACTTTGACAATCAGAGAGACCGGAATCGGCGGTAAGCAGATAATGACACTCACATCTGATAGGTGAAACTCCTTGGGGTGGCTCGGCAATCAACGGCGGGTTATGAAACGATTCATAAGAGGAATGTGAAAAATCATTCGCCAAAGGAACCGGAATCTTGTTTTGAAATCAGACTGTTTTGGAATAGGACAAATTATAACAAAAATAAGATATATGGGGGAAGATTATGAAACAGATAACAGAAAAAATAGAAGAATTAAAAGAGATTCATGTTGAAAAAATGCATTTTCGTGTAATCAGCAGACATCCGCAGTATTCCATAGACACCGCAAATCGCATATTTGAAGAACAAAGAAAAGATCTGTACAATATCTTTAAAAAATATGCATGATTTTTAAACCGGAAAGCGGTATTCATGGTATAATCAATGTAATGGAGAGTGACTGTTTACACATAGTAAGGAGGTATGTGCTATGTGTCCAATCGATGCTTTATACGCAAGACAGTCACTGGATAAAAAAGATAGTATCTCCATCGAAAATCAGCTTGAGTTTTGTAAATATGAAACTCGCGGAGCTGAGTACGAAACGTACATTGACAAGGGATTTAGCGGAAAGAATACCAACAGACCGGCGTTTGCAAAAATGATGGAAGACATTCGGGCAGGAAAGATTAAACGGGTTATCGTTTATAAGCTTGACCGTATCAGCCGTTCTATTCTCGATTTTTCCAATATGATGGAAATATTTCAGCAGTATCATGTAGAATTTGTTTCTTCCACAGAGAAGTTTGATACTTCTACACCAATCGGCAATGCCATGCTGAATATTTCTATCGTATTTGCACAGTTGGAGCGTGAAACAATCCAGAAACGTATTGCAGACGCTTATGCTACGAAAAGTCAGAAAGGATATTACATGGGTGGTCGTGTACCGTATGGATTTCAGTTGGAAAAAACGATTATCAACGGAATTCATACATCAGTTTTTGTGCCGGAACCTAATGAAATGAAGCAGATTCGATTGATTTATCAGCTTTATTCGGAACCGGATATGACCTTGGGAGCAGTTATGAGAGAATTGCTTCGTCAAGGTTTTACAGAAAAACGAGGTGCGCCCTGGTCTACTGCAAGAATCAGCGAGATTCTCCGAAATCCAGTATATGCAAAGGCAGATATTGATATCTACAATTTCTTTGAAAGCCAGGGGGCAAATATGATTAACCCGGCTTCTGATTATGTGGGAACTAACGGTATCTTCCTATATAAAGGAATCAACGGAGATAAGACAAAGAAAAAGCAGTACGATCTTGTAGATCGGGATGTGGTAATCGCTCCTCATTTGGGTGTGATCGAGTCTGATGTCTGGTTGAAATGCCGGTTAAAAATCATGAAGAACCGTCAGTCGGCAAGAACAAATAAAGGAAAGCGGACATGGCTTGCCGGAAAAGTGAAGTGTAAGAAATGTGGTTATGCCTATACGGTTACAAGGTCAAACACGAAAGCTGGGCGATATTTTCAATGTTCAGGTTCCCGATATTCCATTAAATGTAAAGGTGCAGGGCATACCATCTATGCGGATGTATTTGAGGATTATGTTTTAGAGGAAATGAAAAAGCAGCTTGCCAAGTTCCAATATCTGTCGGATGAACTGGAAACAGTAACGCAGCCTAGCAGTCAGGCAGAGAAAGTTCGAATTGCAGAGATTGAACAGGAAATTGGAAATCTGCTTGCAAAAGTACCAGAAGCGAATAAAACTGTGATGGAATATATCAATCGCAGGATTGAGGAACTGGATAAAGAAAAACAGTCCTTACAGCAAAAACTGGTTGAGCAAAGTACTAATCAAACTTCTGGAAAGATGGACAAAATTACTAATTATGTTGCAAAATGGGATGAACTTGACAATGACGACAAACAGCGGGTTGCGGATATTCTGATTGACCGGATCGATATTGATGAGGATATCATTGAGATTACCTGGAACATCTGATCAAACAAAAGCTAAATCTGATGGAGAACAAAACAACAGAAATTTCTAAAAACAATTCTTTTATTTTTTTGCTTGTATAAGTACTCTTTGCTTCACCGAATCTCTGGAAATGAACGATCTCCCGTTCCCGGAGGAAGCGGATGGGATCGCACACATCCGGTTCCTTCACCAGACGCAGGATGTTGTCGTAGGTGGTGCGGGCTTTCTGCTCTGCTGCCAGATCCTCAAACAGATCTGTGATGGGATCGCCCTTGGACTGGAACTCACAGGCATTGAAGGGGATCCCGCCCGCCGCCTGGGGCCAGATCCCGGCCGTATGGTCGATATAATAGGGAGCAAAGCCCTGGGCCTCCAGCTCCTCTGCCGAAAGGTTTCTCGTGAGCTGGTGAACAATGGCTGCGATCATTTCCAGATGGGCCAGCTCCTCGGTGCCTATATCCGTAAGCACTGCCTTCTGCTCCCCATAGGGCATGGAATACCGTTGGGAAAGATAGCGCATGGACGCTCCCATCTCACCGTCTGGGCCACCATATTGCAAAAACTTATGATATTTTTAGCCCCTAAAATGTCCTTCAAAAGTACCCTTGCCAGCGCTTCGGAGACAAAAAAGCAAACCATGTATCTTGCAATCAAGATTGGCATATGCTATAATGCCAATAAGAAAAAATGCTTCTTTACCCCCTCCTGGATACCTATCCGGAGGGGGCTATTCTATATTCAATATATTTAAAGCCAAAATACTATGCGAAAAAATTTACAAAAAATCAATCCGCAAATCATACAAAATGTGTATGGATTTTTTGTGCATATTATCATATAATATATCCAAAAAGGGGGTGTCAGTATGGCTTTAAATCCGGAACTCAAAAACCTAATCAATGATTTGGCAAATGTAATCAGAGAGATATATAGCATTACTGGACCTATCACCGATATTGACAATATAGTTAAAAAAATGGGGGGAACTATTGTAGAAGATTCATCTCTAGATAGTTTTTCTGATGGAAAAATCAAAAAAACGGGCAACAGTTCTTTTGAAATAGCAATCTCCCCATTACAAGGAGAAGAACGCAGAAATTTCACAATTGCACATGAACTCGGACATTTATTCTTACATATGGGATTTCAAACTAATAAAGGACTTTGGGATTCACAGAATAATATAACCTACTATCGAAATGGCAATTCAGACTTGGAATATCAATCCAATGAATTCGCGGCTGCATTCTTAATGCCACAAAGAGACTATAAACAAATCATGGATCAAAATACTGTTGGGAATATAGTAGATACTTCTGCAGTTGCAAGGTTTTTTCATGTATCAATTGATGCTGCAGCCAACAGAGGGAAATGGCTAGGGTATTTGAGATGGTAAATTATCAAGTAGACCAAACTTTACAGTCAATCGCAAATAAAATTTCAAGACTCTCCCCTCATAATGGCGAGAAAAAGGATGTAAATCCTACAGCTGGTGCACGAAAAGAACAGCTCACTATGAAGAAGGATGTAGTGCTGTTTTTTTCTTTTGATGTTGTAAATTCCACTGCGTATAAAACCGTAAACTATTTTGGATGGGCACAAGTACTTAATCGTTTATTCAAAGAACTTCGAGAAGAAGTTGGTAACAAGATTAGTGGCTCTGAAATGTGGAGAGTTTTAGGAGACGAAGCGATTTTCATCGTTAAAATAAGAAGTGAAGACGCATTGCGAGAATATATAAATAAAATTTTTCGCATCATGGTCTCAACTATATATAAGATAAAAACGGGAACCTTCTTTGATTCGGAAGATTTAAGTAAGTTACAAAACATTTTATCTTTAAAAGCTGCAGCCTGGATAGCTATCGTAACCGATCTTGGAGATATTAATAACAAAAAAATTGAGCAATCTGATACCGACAATATTTTTGAACGATACAAATCTTCAGATGGGCGTGAAATTTTCGAGTTCCTTGGAAACGATATTGATACAGGTTTCCGAATTTCCACTCAAACATTAGATGGACGTATGGTTCTTAGCTATGATTTAGCCTATTTAATTTCACAGAGAACTGAAAGCTTATCACATCTACATATAATTACCTACAAAAAATTAAAAGGGGTATGGAAAAATAAATTATATCCGATTATTTGGTATCATGATTCTAAAGCATACTTGGATTTATATAGAAAGGAAATCCCATTTGAAGATAGCTTTACATTCGATGCATGTGATGAAAACGAACTAGTTAAGGAATATTACAATAACATATCCTCAAATGGCATAAAAAGCGATTCTGTTATTCGAGAAAAAAAAATGTACGATGAGCCAAACTATGCTCTAAACAAAATTTTGCAAGACAGAGGGCTTACAGAAAAAATTGATCGTTTGCAACAATTAATCAAAGATGCAACAACCGATCAAACAAGTGGACGATATCTCGATGTGGAATACATGCAAATTCATTGTGTCGCTGTGTGCTATAAGTGTGAAGAAAACGACATTAAAATATTAGTCGCAAAGCGACAAGAAACTAGAGAAAAACATCAAGGGCAATGGGAGTTTGGATGTGCCAAAGCAGTAATAGATAAGAGTTTTGCTCAAAGGATTAAGGAGGAATATTGGCAAGACTTTAAAATTCGAATTGAACCAGTTCTAGACCAATCCAGAAGTATTAAGGAGCCAATCCCTCTTGCCTTATACCAAGTCGAACATAACCGCAATACACATGATACCAATAAAAAAGATAAAGGAATTATTACATTAGCAAAAATAACTGATAATTTTGATCCTAAAGATTTCCATCCGACTACAAAACATGAATCCGTCCAATGGATAACCGAACAAGATTTGCCCAACATCAATACAACTTTCGAGAAACATGTTCCAGACTTTGAGCAAACACTTAGATCCGCGTTTTCAAAAATTAAATCTCTAGAAAGGATATAAACATGGATTCTAACTCTAGTCTTGATAGATTACAAAACATTTTAGATAATGTTAATAATTGGCTTCATTTTATAGAAGCTAAAAACGGGGCATTGATAGCCTTCAACATTGCACTAATATCTGCATTTATTGGGTCGGATTTTATTAATGTCTGTCATTTTATATTTTACGGTGTTATATTCGGGTTATTGTTATCAACTTTTTTTTCACTATGGTCATTTCGTCCGATTAATAAAACTTTACCCAAAACAGAACTTAGAGGATTACAAGAAAACTTATTACACTATGCTTATATAGCATCTCTTGATAAAACTGAATTTATCGTAAGTTTTTATGAGCGTTATATGAATGAGCATATCGAAAATACAAGTACTATTCCCAAACTTGACCTGGATTATTTTGATGAAATAATCCAAAACGCACGGATTACTACAATAAAACAGATTTTTTTTAATCGTGCGTTTACCACATTAATAATAACTCTCTGTGTAATATTAGGAATGATTATTTGTGCCTAGTTCATCTTAAACGTCTAGTAAGGGCAAGGAACCACTTTGCCCTTACTTATGTAATCACTAATCCTCCCCTCTCGTCCGTCCGGCACCGGATCTCTCCCTCCCGCATGGCTCCATCCGGGCCAAAGGCAAAGACCTCATCGCCAATCTGCATGAGCCGGCCAGTAACCATCGCTCCGTCAGAGCCAAGGTAATACCACTTGCCAGCCTTGTCCTGCCGCCAGGCATTGGTAACCATAGCTCCTGCACCGTCAAACCAGTACCACCGGCCATCGGGATCCCGGTGCCAGTCATTGCGTACCGGCTCGCCGGTATCACCGTGGTAGTACCGCCAGGCCCCGCCCTCCTGGATCCAGCCGGATTTCTTTTCCGGCTCCGGCGGAGCAGCTTTGGCCCCATCATCCAAAACAACTACCGTGTGCCCCTTTGTCCTCGTTACCAGGATATCCCCACGCAATAAGTAGTCTGGCCTTTTACAGTACTTGTCATCTTTTAAGATATCAAACTTACCGGTCGCCCGCAATGTACTCACCTCATTGGCTGTGTTAAAACTGGCCACTTTCACACCGGCATACAGGCAGCATACCCGGACAGCCTCGGAGCAATCTGTCTCGCAGGGTGACAAAACCTTGCTGGCATCATATCCATATCCAGCAGCAAGAGCAGTCAGACTTGGCCTGTGCTCCTGGCAATAACCGATATTATTGTTGGCACAGATGGATTCCATGTTGTGGGCAATCAGCTCACGAACCTGCCTATCTTTCGCCCGGATGACGACCCATCCTTTGCTATGCAGATACCAATCCTGCGTGGACACCTCCCTTCCTCCCTTCTGGTCTCCCGGCTTCCCGCCATTGATTCCACCATTTTCATTCGACCTCGCGCTTCCGACTCTTACCATATGTGTTCCTCACTTTCTGCATAAAAAGAACGCCCCTCACATAAAGGACGTTCTGGTTACTATGTTTTTACGTAATATTACGTATTTTTATTGACGCACGTAATATTACGTGCTATAATGTATGTAGATAAGGAAAGGAGATAAACAGGATGCCAATGACACCGCAGGAGATGATAAAACTCCTAAAGAAAAACGGGTTTGAAGTTGTCAGTCAAAATGGTTCGCATATAAAACTGAAAAACATCCAAACCAATAAAACAGTTATCGTTCCTTATCACTCCAGGGATCTTAAAAAGGGCCTGGAACAAACACTTCTTAAACAGGCGGGACTGAAGTAGTCCCGCCGCCCCAAAGGAGGCTCCCTTTATGAAACAATATTTTTACCCGGCAGTCTTCCATACCGCCGAGGAGGGCGGTTTCTGGGTTTCCTTTCCGGATTTTCCAGAATGCCTGACCCAGGGCGATTCCATGGAAGAAGCCTACGAAATGGCAAACGAAGCTCTTGGCTTAACAATCACAGATCGCCTTACAGACCACGAAGCACTTCCCGTCCCCTCTCTTCCCGGACAGATCGAACTGGATGATGAGAATTCCAGTCTGGTTGTGTTATGTTTTGACCTGGAAGCATATCGGAAAAAACATAATTCAAAGGCTGTCAAAAAAACTTTGTCGATTCCGGAATGGCTAAATGAAGAGGCTATGGCCAAAGGTCTTAATTTTTCCCAGGTCCTTCAAGAGGCGCTTTTGGCCAAAATACAGGCTCAGTAGAATATTTGCATACAGCATACGAAAACCCCAGGGGTAACCACCTCTGGGGTTTTCGTTGTTGCGACGTCGCAATAAACATCCGGCTTAACCCCGCCGGCCGGGAGATACTGGATCACCTCCTTAAGACTTGTCCATGGGCCTTTTCTGGTAACCTGTCCGGTCCCAGATCTCTTTGAGCCGCTCCCATCCGTCCATAGCTACCAGTGCCACGATAAAGGCCCCGATCATACACGCAAAGACCATATACCAGGTGATCTCCCGATCCATCCACGCCATCAGCGCCACAAAGGTCACCGGGCACAGCACCAGGGACAGCACGATCACCACTACCGACGTGGGGAGCTTATCCAGGCCCGGCCAGGATTTGACCACCTGGGTGACCGCAGAAACTACAAAGGCCATCACGCCGATGGCCACCAAAAGATACGATATGTACTGCATGATTACGCTAAAATCCATTCTGTTTTTCTCCCTTCGCTACTTGATATACTGTACAGCTAACATTGCAAGCCCTGTGATCACAGCACCGGCCAGGATCCCCACGGCCGTGTCCAGGACCTTGTCCGACATCCGCTGCCATCTCTTTGCTGGTTTCTGCTCCAAGGCTTCCAGACGGCCGTCAAACCGCTCCAGCCGTGATCCCTGGTCCTTAAGCTCTGATAACATCTGCCGCATGTCCTGGGCCAGGGCATGGACGGAGATCGTGAGGTCCTGGATCGCCTTTACAGACTGCTCCAGGTCATCGATCCGGTGATTTTGTCGGTTGTCCTCGTCCCGGAGCCTGGCAAGCTCCGATTTTACAGCCTCATCCATTGGTATCACCTCCGTCCGCCAGATAAGTCTGCAGGATCTCTGACCGATACCTATCCGGGGTGGATGCGCCGTAGTAAATCAGCGCCACCTCTTCCGTGGTCCGGCACCCGGCCAACCACATATTGAGGCTGTTGCAGTAGGCCGTATGATGTCCGATGTGCTCGGAGGCCGTAATGATCAGCCGCATGTCCTGGGCATCGTAAAATCGACACGGCTGGCCGTCGGCATGGTACTCCAGCTTAATGGCCCCCTCGGCCAGTCTGGCTCTGCGATCCAGGAGATTAAGCTGGTCATGAGGTGTCAAACTGTAATGCTCCATAGTGCCATCGGACAGCGTAACATCCACGCCGGCATAGATGGCCTGCTCACAAGCCAGCGAGATCTCCCGGTGTTTGGCAGACACCGCGGCGGCCAGAAGCTCCTCTTCTGAGGGGACATACGGCTCCGGCGGCAGCTCCGGATTCCCGTTAGGCAGCTCGGGCGGAGTATACGCGCTGCCGTCATCGCTGAGATATACCGTCTGGCCCTCGTCGCGATAGACCGTATCATACCCCGGGAGGTTGGCGCACTGCAGATCTCCCGCTGTGTACACACCGATATCTCCCCATTCTGTCGGGACAGATCCGGCAAAAACGATCCGGATCACGTGCTCCGATACCGGCGTAATACTCTGGATCCCATATGCCGGACCCGTGTGATTGATTTTGATTTTTTCCATTTTTTTGCTCCTTTCGTTTTTTTATGTATATAAAAAGGACCCTTGCAGGTCCTGAATTTTCAAATTTATTTGATTGGCTAAATTTTATAGTGATTTGCAATCCGATTGGATTCCGCTTAAGCCATATCTTGTAAACAGTTGGGAAGATAATGGAGCCAGTTTGTATCGCAAAATAGGAAACTGTTACCTGATAAAACTCTCAGTAAGACATGGAAACTATGAAACAGATCTTGATATTTTCCGTAATCTTCCGTTTTCTGGAACCGGCGTTTGTATAAATTGTTTTTACAATTCATCTGAGGTTGGTAACGCAATACAAGTAAGTGGGAATAGGCTATTCATAGTGCGAACCCCAATAGCGAAAATGGATACTATTTTTGCAAATTTCATAGTTGGCCCAGATGTATAATTATACTGTCCAAATTAAGGTCCCTCTCATAGGCATAGTGGCATTTCCTTTGTAATTGGGGTTCCATAGATTAATTCTTCCATCAGGCAACATCATTACTTCCATCATTGCCTCCCCACCATTTATGGATAGCGGGGACACGCATGTAGATTTTGGGCGGTAGGAAACATCAAACGGATCAGTATACACATCAAAAGCAGAACCGTTAAATGTAACTGTATTAAGCGTAATATTGCATACACACAACAAGTTTCCGATTTTATCAATTTTGATATTATGTTGATTACCATTGACAGTAATCCGCTTCGACTCTGATGTCATATGTAAATCACTATACAATTTAGTCAGCTGGTCCTGCAGAACCTTACCCTGCGCCGCCGCCAGGGGCTTGTCCGCATCGGATGATACGCAGTTGTTGACGATCTGGCCGGCATGGAGTACAAACTGCATACCGGCTTTAAAGTCACGATACCATTGGAAAATATTCATCTTGCTTTTCGTTTTATTTAAAAAAGCAGGGAAACTGTCGATTCCAGAAACAGTTCCGGAATCATCAAATTCCGGCTGCTCAATATCCATAATGTCCTGCACTGTTGCGGTCCCAGTCGGATTCACAGTAAGTGTGATCTGGGATGCATTCTGTACTGTATGCTGGATATTATATATGTACGCAGATGGGGAGACATCACTGTGAATTGGCATCTCATCTGGTGTTATCGCCTGCGTGACAGAAAATAATGTCTCAGTGCCACCCTCAATCTTAGCATAAAGTCCGATTGTCTCAATCCGGTACACCTGGTCAATTTCGTCATTATCGAACCGAACGCTCACCTGCGCCACGTTTCCGTTAATCACCTTACTGTCAAACGGCATCACACTCTGCACCACATCCTGCAATCCGGTTAATGCCGGGATATTAGTCCCCAACGGGTAAGCATATCTGGATGTTTTTGCGCTTGTAAAAATTAGAGGCTGCTCATTTGCTAATGCCTGAGCGATAATATTCTGACCGCTTTCTGTTACAACGGCTGCTCTATATACTCCCATTTTTTCCTCCTATCTATTTGTTCAATATTGTCTGAATTCTGGTTTTTGATGTCACCCCACCAGAATTTACTACCTCTTTGATCTCGTAAATGGTATGTCTGTAAATTGTTTGTACAAATACTCGTGACACTGTTCCTACCGTGTATAAACGACATGGTACGCGGTTCACAATCTGCTGATTTGCCAGAATCTGGATATGCGCTGGGACAACGTCCCATAAAAGATCATAAAGAAGGTCTACAGCACCGTATCGGTCTGAAGTAACCTTAATTTTCAGCTTGCATGCCGCGGAGTCAACCGACATCTCATATCCTTCTTCCCCGTACAGTTCTGTAAGTTTATCGCGAAGAAACTCCTCGGAAAATGGAACAATCGTATTATATTTCTGCAGCACTCGCGCTCTCCGGTACTCCATCGTATCCCCAAAACGGTACGTAATTCCTAAAAGTCGCTCATAATACGCAATCGTCTCCTCGTCGCAGGTCAAAATATAATTATTGTCCTGCACCTTCACTCTCGTCTTGTCAAGCTCGTCAAGGCTACAACCATGTGCTTTTAAGATCTCTCCAAACTCGATGATCGGCCGGAAATATTCCGGTAGCTGTTCTTTTAAAGTTTCTTCTGCCTTACTCACCATTGATCACCACCGTCCCCAGTACCGGCACCTGCTGCAGTGCGGCCGTTTCTGTGAGCTTCAGATCTCCGCTGGCACCGTTGATCTTTACATTTGATACATTGACAACATCCTGTATTGTCAAGATGGCATAGATGATTCTAGAAGAATAGACTGTAACTGCATATGTGATCTTATGGGCTTTCATGGGATCTCCCCATGTCTTACAGAGCGTATCCAGATACTCCTGGATCTTCTGTCGGATCTGATCCTTGTAGGTCTCCACACCGTTCAGCATCGTTTCGACGAAATCAATATCACATGTAATGTTTAAAGTCAGCGCTGTTCCTGTTGTAATCGTCACAGCCGCACCGATCGGTGCAATTCCATATCCGTCAGCTGATGGATTACTCCCTCCATCTTCTGCTGGGCAGATTAGGTCCTGGACCTTTTTAACAGTTGCAGGAAGCGCCGGTCGAAGATCATCACCGAGAATGCTGCAGAGCACAGTTCCTCCTCCGTTCCACGCAGGATACACCTGTACTGCTCCGACTCCCTCGATTGAAAGGATCTCATTTTTGTAGGAAGAAATATTTCCACCAAAAGCAGCAACATCGAATGTATCGTAGAACCGGCTTCTCAGCGCTTCGTCTGTCTCTTCTTCTGTTCCAGCTATGATGATGTCCCCAAGCACTGCAGAGGTCAGTCCTTCCACCGGCGTGATCGGAATCAGATTCCCAGAATAGTTGTTTCCAGAAGTCCCCGCATTTTTGCACTGCATTGCATACACATACTCCATTCCGCTCTCGGAAAGCTTCTCTCTGGTCACAAAGACCTGGGAATCTGCTCCGTTGATTGTCTTAAATTCAGATCCGGAGGGAACGACTGAGTTAAAAGTTCCTTTTCGGACCGCAGCCGTTGCCAGCTTTCTGGTAAGTCCTCTCGTCTGAACAATTTTATCCAGGGAATCGCCGACTGCTGTGGCCGGATATGCGTTATCCTGGATCTGCTTCAAAATCATATAGACCCCTTCCAGATACCAGGCTACCGGTCCAATCGCAGTCTGGATCATGCTGCCCTCCCTAGTGTCCATACCTGGATCAACCTGGTCCAGCATTTCTTTCTGAATTGCTTCTCTCGTATATCCACTGAAATCGATCACGCATTTACCTCCTCCGTCAATGTTCCATATACCGTCCTTACATCAAAGCTGCAGGTGAGTTCTCCTGGTACTTTTTCCGTAAACACAAAATTCTCAACCGCAAGGATCCGGCCGTCTCCGGAAAATGCATCTTTAATCCGGCGCGGGAGTTCGCTCTCAATATAGTCTCTCTCGTCTCCTACCAGATTCTCTAGTTCGCACCCAAAATTAGAGGAGTAAATCTGCCACCGAAACCGCTCGTTCTGAAGGGTGATCTCCACAGCCTGACGCATTGCAGGAAGCCCCTCACCAATGCCAGCGATCTGTCTGGATGACCAGTCAATCAGAAATGTCCTTGTCGGTTTTTCCACATATCGCAGGGACACATCAAGTCCCACGCCTTCTGGTAATACTGTCACGATGACCTCCTTATGTGATCTTTGATAATACGATAAACTGCTGCCCTTTTTGCACACGGAGAAGAAGGACCTTATCGCCCACCTTCAGCCCTTCTGTGGCCACTACAGTGCCGCCGGCACCGCCCTTCACCTGTTCCGTCCGTTCAATGACGTTGCTTGTCGGGATCAGCGCATTCCCGGATATTGGCGGCAGGGAAGTATCCGTCTGGATCGTGAGCGGCGATGTCTTTATGACAGTTCCTGTGGCCTTGTCAGTCAGTTTTATTGCGTCCACATAGTTTTTTACGATCTCCTGGATTACTCCGATCAGTTCCGTCGTCATGCGATGCTCACACCTCCCAGCTGTTCAAATGATTTCACTTCGATCTGCATAGTGTGATCCTCCCCTTCCCATTTCTGTGTCACCTTCTCTGCAAGAAGTAGTCTGGAAATGGCAAGATCCTCAATATCTCCAACCTGAACCGGAAGAATCATACCTGCACGAATCTCCGGAACTCCGATTGCTTCCAGTTTCAGGGTCTGTAGAACCCGGTTGTAATACTGGAGGTACGCTTCACACATCTGATCGATCTGCGCCTCATTCAGATTTTCATCCACCTCGTCGTAATACTGCAAAAGTCCCCACTTTTTGATCGTGTCCGTGTCTTCGTGCACATACACATCGGTGCGGCCGCTCTTTTCATTCTTCCGGACCAGCTTAACGCGGTTATACGTATCGGAGTCTATATCCCTCTTGTACGTGTAATCCGTCACCAGGCTACTGTCTCCGACCATTGTACTCGTAAACCAGTTCTTCGCCTCCACAAGCGTCAGTTTCCCTGCTTTATCATACAGGATGAAGATCTTTCCAGTCTGAACAATAGTCTCTGACAGGGCGTCAAATACGATATTCAGGCAGTCCTCGTTTTCCTTTAGGAATGTTGGGAACACATATCCGGTCGCTTCCAGCTTTCCAACCGTAAGCCCAAAATCTCCGGCAATCCGCTCGAGGATCTGTTCAAAGCTCATGTTGTCAAGGGAATAGCTGGCATTCGCTTTCAGATACCGAAGTTGGTCATATGCGGTATAGGAAGTCTCACCACCCCGTATGCGTTCGATCGTAAACACGAAACCTTTAAACAACTTCATTCCATCCACGATGTACTCCACGGAACTTCCTTCCGGAATCACAATCGGACCATCCTCAACGCATGTGAATTTTAATTTTCCGGGAGAATCCATCCGGTTTGTTGTAAATTCAATCTCCCGGACAACCTCTATGTATTCCATGATTGTCAGCTGTTCTGATCCATCCGGTGCTTTCCCTTTTATCTGTATCTGCAGTGATTTTTCCATTCCGCATCACCCCGTAATCTGTATCTGGCTTTCCTGCACCCACCCATATGACCCGACGTGGACTGGAAATGGGTTTCCGGAAACGATTCTCGTGACCGTAGTACTCAGGTTGTTGGCCATTCCATGCGGTCTCCCTCCGTAGCTGTCGTAGCAGTATTCTCCGTTTACAATCACCGTGGCACCGACACGCAAGACTGGAGATTCAACTGCTCTTGGAATCTCTGTGGATGCCTCAGCACTCGTCTGCCCGGTACCTTCGGCCGGTGACTTTATGATAGAGACAACTTTGGGGGCGTATGAGCGGTATTCCTGTAATTCCAGACTATAGTAGATATCCTTGGGTTCTCCGCCTTTATCCTTCGTTTCAAAGTTTGAGACAATACACTTCATGTTGGTATCTGATCCTCCGGATCGCGTAATGATCAAACGGCAGATCTGCTTTTTCTTCAATGCATTTTCGAAATATTTCAGATAATATGAGGGCGCTTTTGCTCCGCTGTTCACATACGCAGCCTGACGGTCGCCCGGGAAAAAGGATTCCCAAGAAACCTCTTTTAAAGATGGTTTCCCGGGAACCACAGTCTCTCCCACACCGATGATGTCATATGTTTTATGATCAGTCGGGCATTTTACGTCAATCTCTTCCGGATTTACCGGTAGCTTTATCTTCTTCCCGGCAAATATCAAGTAAATCGAGCATCCGCTTTTTAGCTTTCCCATAGCTTTTCTCCTTTCATCATCCGTGCGACACCGGTGTCTGGGAATTCATCTGTTCGATGAGCATCTTCCGGATATGCTCTGCAACATCCTCCGCAGTCAGATTTCCTCCGGCGGAAGGTGGGATCGTCACACTGATCTGTGGGGCCACGGTCTTCAGTTCGATCTTATTCATATACCGGCGCTCTGCCAGATCCCGGTAGATCTTCAGATCCTCGTCTGACAGCCGGATATCGTCCACCTTCTTGACTTTTCCGACCGTCCCCACGTTATCAATGGTGCCGGGAGTAAACCCGTCCAGGAGCCCTCCAAGCCCTCCGGTCAGATCCTCCAGGTTCAGATTCAGGTTATCCAGCCTGGTTCCCAGGTTTTCTCCCTTCTGCCCCCAGCTTTGTGAGGTACCATACACATCCAGTTCCGCCATCCGTTTGATCTGGATGGCGTTCTCTCCGAAGGTATCGTCCACCCATCCGGACAGCTTCCCGCGGAAACCC